>ERZ773083.2047-NODE-2047-length-12928-cov-7.915094_pt1 | contig 12928 bp, 8 predicted proteins | sample MGYA00511465_ERZ773083 | MGnify/ENA primary metagenome ERZ773083 (study PRJEB29015, sample SAMEA2738001) | human oral metagenome | biome: human oral; feature: human-associated habitat; material: dental | place: China | collected 2060 ... | reverse complement strand
ATACCCCTGCGGCCCGGGAACACACGGGTCGGGGGAATGGAGCCGCCCTGGGGGCGGGCTCGCGGGTCGGGGTTGCGGGCCGGGTCCCCTCCTCTCTTCGCGGGGTTCGTGGGGTCCTGCTGGGCCCGGTGGGCGGAAGCGCCACGGTCGTCGGGGTTCGGGTCGTGTGTTTGCCCGGTGGGGCCATAGACGGTGTCTATACCCCTGCGGCCCGGGAACACACGGGTCGGGGGAATGGAGCCGCCCTGGGGGCTGGTTCGCGGGTTGGGGTTGTGGGCCGGGTCCTCCTCCTGTCCTCGTCTGTCTGGTGGGTGGGGCCGCCGCTCAGTGCTCGGGCGGGTTGTGTGGGGTTAGTGGCCGTCTTGTTCGTCGGCGGTGTCGGTCAGGTCGATGCGCAGGTGGGACACGGGGAAGGGGTCGGACCTCTCAGTGGTGGTCACCACCGCCGGGAGGGTGAGTGTCTCGCCGGTGAAGGGGTTGGTGGTGGTGGCGTCCCACGTCGTCGTCAGCGTGATCACCCGCCTCTCGTCCCCGCTGGTGGTCTCCTCGTAATGATGGGTCAGTCTCGCTTCCTTGTTGCCCCTCCTCCACGGCTCCCCCGCCCGGGAGGTCACCAGGGGCGCGGTGCCGTCCCCGAAGTCGTAGGAGTAGCGCGACGCCGTCAAGGTGATCGACACTTCGTGCCCGAACAACGACGTGGTGTGCGATTGGGTGGGGGTGGCGGCGTAGACGATGGTGGGCACCCCCACGTTGGTGTACGACTTGTTGCGGGGCTGCCACGACAGGCCCGCCCCCGACACCGGCACCCGCGCCAAGGCGGTAAGGACGATCGTCTCCGTGGACGGGGGCTCCCCCTCACCGCCGCCCTCCTCAGCGGGCTCCCCTTCTTCCGCTGGGGGTGTGGTGGGGGCGGTGCCGGGAACGTACTGGCAGTGCGACGAGGCAGCGCCCGCGTCCCCCGGCCTGGCCGCAGACCCCGGGATCCCCTCACGCTCACCCGTGCACACCATCTCCAACGGACCCCCCGCACGCCCACCCCCAGAAGAACCACCACCAGACACGCCAGACCCACCAGACGCCGCCGGAACGTTATCTGCGGGGAAGCTGGTACCCGTTTGAGGGGAGTGCGGTTCCTGCTGACGCGATGAAGCGTCCGAATTCACGCTGGACGTATACGTTCCTTTGAAAATGACGTCATTTCCTGAGACTTGGGTATCGAACGTCGTGTTTTCGGGATCACCTGGAGAGTCGGCGAACGAGATTGAGACGCTCGCTATTGTTAACCAGGCGCAGAAAACGACTACGAGAGGGGTCCTGATGTGTCGTTGAGCGCGCATTTTCAGTTGCTCCCTTCCGCGTCCTGGTCCCGGCCAAGCTCTCGCACGGACCACCGCTGCCCATCCCAGTGGACGAGGATAGTGACTTCGTCGTCGCGCTCTTCGGATGCTTGGAATGCGTTATGGGCGTACAGATCCGGTGTTAATTGGTGGAACGATACGCGAACGCCATAGGTGTCCTCCCCGTAGTTCTCGATGTCGCTGTACCTTCCAAGGGGGTGCGGTACTACGTCCGTGAACTTTGCTCCAGACGCCCATCCTCCTCCGCCGTAAAGACGGTCGATATCGTCTGCTGTTTTCTGGCAGAACTGGCAGTCTGGTGAGCTGAATGCTCTCAAGTACTGGGTGTCCCCGGTGTTCCACGCGTAGGCCACTACCTCGAAGTAGTGCGTCGCGGCGATCTCGCTGGCGTCGTCGGTGAACCGCAGGAGTTCGGCCGGGGCGTCGGGTTGGTGCACTGGGGTGCTGGGGCGTTTGAGGCTTCCGTCGGATTGGACCTGGTAGCCGTGGCTCATCCCGTAATCGGGCTCCCCGCGGAAGAACACCACGTACGCGCCCACCGACACCACTGCGACCACCAGAACGGCCAGCACCGCCAAGGCGCGCGCGCCCAGCCGCCGACGCGGTTCCTCGTCCACGGGAGTTCCCTTGTACGGGTCGATGCCCCGCGCGCGCAACTCCGCGTCCCGAGCCAACGCCTCGCGACGCAACCGCTCCGTGTACTCGCGCACCACGGGCGACATGCCTTCACCGTCAGCAACAGCGGGCAGGTCATCGACAGGATCATCAGCGGGCAGGTCGTCGGCGGGACCGTCAGCTGCCCTGCTGTCTGGCTCCCCGCCGGAAGAAACGGCTGCGCCTGCACTGCCGGACGCGGAAGGGCCGGCAACCGCGTCGGCGGCGCCCGCCTCGTCAGTCCGCCCACGCCCACTATCGGGGTCCGGACTGCTGCCGGCGGACAACGGCTCATCGCTTCTGATGGTCATGATTCCTCCTGCGGTTGGTCCTCGATCTCCTGGACCAGCCAATTGTGTCCGCTCCACGCGAGTCTGACGACGACGGACTGGGTTTCCTCGTGGCCGCGGGTGAGGCGTCCTCCGCGGTAGACATCGGGAGTGCGGAACTTGTAGGTCATGAAGACCCCGTAGACCCCCTCGCCGACAACGGCCGCGTCGGCTTGGGCGACCTTCGTGACCGTGAAGTCACTGGACGCCGCCCCCGTGGCCCAGCCGCCGTGCTGGTAGTGGTCCTCGATCCTCGAAGCGGTGTCTTTGCAGGCGCGGCACCCCGGCTGCGAGGCGTTGGTGATGGCGCTGGCGTCGCCCTTGTTCCACGCGTAAGCCACCAGGCGGAAGTAGAGTTTGGCGGTCTCCCGGCAGCCGTCGTCGGTGAAGGTCCATGTGGCGTGGCCCGTGCTGGGCATGGGGCCGGCGTTGTTTGGCCAGCGCGGGGACCCGTCGGACTGGATCTGGTACCCGCCGCTCATGGCGGGGGAGGGGGAGGCGCCGAATGCGGAGCACGCCGAGACGGCGGACACCGCGCTCATGAGCACGGCGAGCGCCCGCCAAGCGCGCCCACCGGTCCGCGAACCGCGGCTTCCCGGGCCCGGTGCCCTGCTCCCTGCCCTCACTGGTACCACGTCCTCGTGCCAGGTCTGGACCATGATAGTGGTCCGCTTCACTGCTACCTTCTTGATGGTAACGCCCCGTACGTGCCCGGCGCTAGCCCTTGATCGAACTTGTGGATAACCGTCCTGGTCGTCCGCGCCCACTGGTCGCCCGATTCCTGGCAGGACCGCACGCAAGGGCCCGAATTACGCAACACCTGGTCGCACACAACGGCGGAATCAAGCCCTTGTGTGCGATCGCGTGTTACGAAAACACCGCCCTTGTGTGCGTAACCGAGGGGGAGGGGGCGCGTCCCGCGGCGGCGGACTGTCGAAGTGGGCCGCAGGACCGCGGCTCACGCCTCGGCGCGCACCCCGCGGATGAAACGCGCCGGAACTCCGCCGACGATCGTCATCGGCGCGACATCGCGGGTGACCACCGCTCCGGCCGCGACGATGGCGCCCGCGCCGATCCTCACGCCCCCCAGGATGGTCGCGTTCGACCCGATCCACACGTCCTCCTCCAGGACGATCGGGCGCGGGTGGAGCGTGCTGCGGCGGGCGGGGTCCTCGTCGTGGTCGAGCGTGGCGAACACGCAGTTGTGCCCGATCAAGGCGCCATCGCCGATCCAGATGCCGCCCTGGTCCTGGAACTTGCAGTCGGCGTTGACGAAGACGCGCGCGCCGAAATGAACGTTCAACCCGGCGTCGAAGACAATGGGGGACAGGATGGTCGTCGTCGGGTCGATCGGCTCGCCGAGCAGCGCCCCGATGCGCTCGCGCAGCGTGTCGTCGTCCAGGGGCTGGGCGTTGATGATGCGGCAGGCGCGCCGCACTTCGACGGCGCGCGCGTGCATGAACGCCCCCAGGTCGTTCGTCGCGGTCATCTGCTCGCCGCGCGCGATGCGCTGGCGGAACTCGTTCACGTCCATGCGGGCAGTGTAGCCGGGGGAGGGGCGTTGGCCGGTTCGGTCGTGCGGGCCATTATCAGATGTCGGCGCGGTCTGTGCCCGTACCGTCGGGGTCAGTTGGTGGATCGAACAAGGCCTTGGCGTCGTCGAGACGCCCGGCGGCCTTGTAGGCGGCTGCGAGGTTGTTGCGGGAGGCGAGGGTTTGGGGGTGGTCGGGGCCCAGGACGCGCGCACTGTCGGCGAGTACCTGTTCGTACAGGGGGATGGCCTCGTCGAGTCGACCCGCTGACTTGTAGGCGTATGCGAGGTTGTTGCGGGAGGCGAGTGTGTCGGGGTGGTCGGGGCCCAGGAGGCGCGCACTGTCGGCGGCCACCTGTTCGTACAGGGGGATGGCCTCGTCGAGTCGACCCGCTGACTGGTAGGCGTATGCGAGGTTGTTGCGGGAGGCGAGGGTGTGGGGGTGGTCGTCTCCCAGGACGCGCGCACTGTCGGCGAGTACCTGCTTGTACAGGGTGATGGCCTCGTCGGGGCGGCCCGCCGACTTGTAGGCGTATGCGAGGTTGTTGCGGGAGGTAAGTGTGTCGGGGTGGTCGGGGCCCAGGACTGCGCCAAGATGCTCCACGGCGCCAGAGAGAGATATAGCTGCTTGGGGGGCTCCGAACTCTGTTGCATGCCACAAAACGGATGAAAGAATATCGCCGAAACGAGGAGCCGAGAATAGACCACGTGAATAGTCCTGCTCGGATATCGAGCGCAACTGGTCCGCAAGATCAAGAGTGTTCTGACGCCTGTCATTGTTCTTCGAGCTCTGGATACGAGTAATAACCGTCAATCCCAAGAGGCCGACCGCGTCCTCCTCAGCCCGCGCCCGCTCCTCAGGATCCCTCTTCCAGTTCTCGCGGATGACCCGCCCCTGAAGGCGGTGCAGCGTCGCATTCGCGTCGTCCTCCGAGAACTGGCAGACCGAGAACTCGACCAGCGAGTTCAGCGCCTCACCGGCGTCCAACGAGCTCCCGTCCGAAGAGTCCTGGTCTGTGCCCTCCAACCACCGCCTGGGGACCCCGGAGGCGGCGAGCAGGGCGAGGACGCCAAGCTGGCGGCTGGCGAGAGCTTCCCAGCGAGGGCTCTGCTTTCCGATCTCTTCGAGTGCGCTTTGGAAGGCGAACCATAGGGCTGAGCCGACCGCATCCGGGTAATCATCGCCGTCCAGGCGACGGACGCTGTCCTCCAGCGAGTACTTCCTGAGCCTGTCCAGATAGGTGGAGAGGCTGCATCGACTGCGCTTGACCGTTGCCGCCGCCTGCGAGACCGCTACCGGCAGATCACCGAGGGCGTCGGCAACGGTATCCGCCGCATCACGGTCGCTTTGGCCGGTGCGGCCGAGCAGCATGGCGATCGACTGCTCCCGCTCGAAGCCCCCCATGTCGATGGGCCGCCAATGGGCCTGCGCCCAATCAACCCGCTTCGTCGTCGTCGCCACGACCCGCAAGCCCTCCCCGTGGGGAACAAGATCCCTCAGGTCGTCGGCGCGCTCGACGTTGTCGAAGACGACGAGGCGGTCCGCCGCCTCAGCTTCCTCCAGCGCTCTGAGGCAGAGCTGCGCGAGTGCTTCGGGCGTGCGGTCGTCCGTTTCCCCCACGCCCATGCGCTGCCCGAGCTCGGACAGCCCCTCGAGAACGCTCCCGCGCGACTCGGCGTTGACCCACGCGACCAGCGGCCACTCCTCCTCCACACAGCGGGCCGCGACGGCTGCGGCGAGCTGTGACTTCCCGCAGCCGTGCATTCCCGCAAGGATTGTGCGCGGCGCGGCGGCGGAGAAGACGGCGTCGAACAGATCCTCCTGCTCGCTCCTGGTGACGAAACCCAGTACTTCCATTGGGCGGCTGCCGAAGCGGATGCGGGAAGGCCGCGCGAGAACAGGCGGGGGAGGCGCGTTTACGGCCTCGTCAATGCGCTTCACGCGGTCTTTGATCTCGGTGATGTCACGTTGTGATTCGATTTGTCTGGCCTCAATCCGGCGGGCGACCTTTAGGGTTTCCTCCGTGTTCGTCAGCAGCTCCTTGAGGGCCTCGAGACTGAACCGCGAGGATCCCGGAGCCAGGGAGGTGAACTCCCGGGCGACGGTCCTCACCAGCTCGTCGAAAAGGGGCTCCGCCTCCTCCTCCACCTTCTTGCGGAACTCCTGGCCGCGCTCACTGAGGAGATCCTCGAAGCGGTCCGGGTCCTGGACTGCGGCAACAACCGCACGACCATCGGAGGCGACCTGCTCAAGGAGGGCCGCGACCTCGGTCGCCGCGCCTGGCAACAACTCAACATCGAGGCCCTGCTCGGTGTACCTGCGCCTGGCATCCTTAACCGCGGCTTCCAGGCGGGCGGCGATTTCCGTGCCAAGGGCGTCGGTAGCCTTGCTGCCCCGCTTCCCCAGTGCGGCGATGTCCTGCCACCACTCGTAGACACCCTTGCCCAGTGCGATCATGCCGCCGAACGAGGGCATGGTCACCACGGCCGCACCCTCGACGAGGAGCTCGGCCAGGCGGAAACCGAGCGGGGTCAAGTCGGAAGGGGCAACCATACGGGGAGTCTATCGCAGCTGTCGCGGGCGGATCGGCGAACGGAGGCCGTTCTGACTGCCGGGGGTATCCGCGATGACCCTGCCCCTGTCGACGTCGGCCGCCTCTCCCGGCCATGAGTGCACGTGGCCTTGAAACCTACGATGAACAGGGGAGACTCGTCCTTTCCGGCGGACTCGCTTGACATACGTAGAGCCTCACGTATAATTCTACGTAAGAGTTCACGTACATAGGAGGCGATCGTGGCACTGGATCCCATTGTTCCGCAGCCCGGCAACGACCGGAACCCGGCGCACTTCGTTGGGCGCGTCAAGACCACGGCGCGAGCGCGTGACCGCCTCAAGGCCGGTGCGAACTTGCTGCTCTCTGATCCCAGGCGCATGGGCAAGACTTTCTGGATGCGCGCCTTCGCTGCCCGGGAGAACGGTTTCCGCTGCTACTTCATCGATTACGAGGGCGTGCACACGGTCGAGGGCTTCCTCATCCGCACCGCCGAGGCCCTGGTCGAAGGGGGAAGGCTCCCGTCGAAGGGGCTGAGGAAACTCAAGACCATCTTCAACAACTGCGATATCGAGCTCTCCGGCCCCCTCACGATCAAGAGCTACCACCGTCGAACGTCTCCGCACGTCCTCCTCGCCAACGTCCTGGGAACCCTGGATGGGAGCGGAGGCGGGGGTGTTCCGCTCGTCATGATGGACGAAGTGCCCATGGCGGTTGACAACATCGTCAAACGTGAGGGCGCTGATGCGGCCGCGGAGATCCTTCAAACCCTGAGGGCGCTGCGGCAACAAGCCGCTAGAGTCCGTTGGATCCTCACCGGCTCCATCGGTTTCCACCACGTCCTGCGGAGGGCTGGTATGACGCAGGGGGCGTTGAACGACCTCGAACCACTGCCTCTCGGTCCCCTGCGGGATGACGAGGCACGGGAACTCGCGCGCCGCCTTCTGCTGGGGATCGGGCGACTGCCTGATGATGCTGTTGTCGAGGCGCTCGTCGAGGTCAGCGGCGGGATCCCCTTCCTGCTCCACAAGGTGGCGGCGACGCTCGACCAGCGCCACCGCAAGGCCATCGGGTCCGCCGAGGTCCGCGAGTGCTTCGAGGACTTCATCGACGACCCGGACGAATTCGGGTGGTTCGAACATTATCTGACCCGGGTTGGGCCCCACTACCGCGAATGCGCCGAGCTCGCCGAGCGGGTGCTCCGGGCCACGCTTTCCGAGGCCAATGACTGGATCCCCGTGGGCGCCCTGCCCTCGGACGACGGGGTCGCCGACATCCTCGAGGATCTCACCAAGGACCACTACCTGGAGCGCCGCGGTCAGTCGATTCGCTGGCGCTATCCCGTCCTCCAGTACATCTGGGCGCGCAAGAAGGCGGGGTGGGACCGCCGATGAGCGCCGTCTCCATCTCACGTTTCACCCCCTCGACCATGCCGGAGGACCTGCTCGCTCGCCTGTTCGTGGTGCGCCAGCCGGTCCTGGAATCGCTCATGAAGCGGGTCGGTGATCTGGGGGCCACGCCCAGCCCCCACCACACGCTCCTCGTCGGCCCGCGCGGCGCGGGCAAGACGCACCTCATTTCCTTGGTCTACCACCGTGCCAAGAACCGGGCGGGCACCGATGGCGGCAAACCCCTGCGCATCGCGTGGTTGCCCGAGGACCCGTGGACGATCGTGTCCTACGCGCGGTTGCTCGCCGCGATTCTGGAACGGGTGGCACCGGATACCGGGGTGAAGAGCGCCGACGAGGCCGAGCTCGACGCGCGGCTCCGGTCCACCAGCCGCAAGGACGGTCCCGTCCTGGTGCTCATGGAAAACGTCGACCAGATCCTTGACGCCCTCGGGGAGGTGGGGCAGCAGAAGCTGCGCAACCTCCTCCAGACCGAGTCGGGAGTCCTCATCATCGGCAGCACCACTCGCCTGGACCGCAGCCTCTCCTCCCATGCGGCGCCCTTCTTCGGCTTCTTCGACACGATCCGCCTCGAACCCTTCTCCCCCGAAGAGGCGCGCGAGATGCTCACGGCCCTGGCACGGGAAGCCGACAACGCGGAACTGGCGGAGCGCCTTTCCAGCAGTGGCGCGCTCGCGCGCATCCACACGATCGCCCACTTGGCCGGCGGGCAGCCCCGCCTGTGGGCGCTGCTCGGCAGCGCGCTCACCGTGGAGGAGCTGCGCGACCTCGCTGCTTTGCTCCTGAGCCGCTTCGACGACCTCACCCCGTACTACCAGGAGCAGTTGGCGCGCCTGTCGCCCCTGCAGCGCCTCGTCGTCGCTGAGCTCGCCGCAGCGGATCGGCCATTGCCAGTCAAGGACATCGCCGAACGGGTCGGCTCCGACCAGCGCAGCGTGGCCAAAGCCGTCGGCGATTTGGCCGAACGGGGCTGGCTCAAACCGGTCTCGACGATTTTCACGGAGCTCCTCGACCGGCGCCGGACCTACTACGACCTGGCGGAGCCGCTCGCCCGGCTCGCGTTCCAGATCAAGGAATCGCGGGGGGAGCCCCTGCCCCTGGTGGTCGACTTCCTGGTCAACTGGTTCGACGCCGACCAGCTCCGCTCTTCCGATGGGAGCGACTACGGCCGGGTCGCGTTGATGAGGATGGAGCAGGACGAGGTGGGTGGCCTGGCCCGGCGGCTGACGAGCCTTCCCAAGTCGCGGATCCCCTCCCTCGACTTGCTGGGGCAGGTCGAGGACGCCCTCGCGGCGTTCTCGGCGGGTGACGCGGAGCCGGTCATGGCGTTGCGGAGCACACTGCGCCAGGCCATCGAACTCAGGGCCCACGACGAAGGGGGCATCGCTTCTGTGCGTTTGGAGCTCCTTGAAGACGCCTTGCGGGAGGTTGGCGACGTCCCCCGCGGAAACGCCGATTCCGCATGGGTCGCGCGCGCCGAGCGGCTGGACGCCGAAACCCAGTCCCCGCAGAGCCGGCTCATGCTGGTGCGCTGGCTGGCGGCGTCGTGGCGTTTCGACGAGGCGGAGGCCGCGTTGGGCACGATCTCCTCGGACGAAGTGGCACTGGAAGGGACGAACGCCATCGCGCAGGCCTACGGTTCGGCGGGCCGCTTTGACGAGGCCATCCCCCTGTACGAGAAGGCGCTCGCCGACAGTGCGCGCGTTCTGGGAGACGAGCACCCCGACACCCTCATCTCCCGGGGCAACCTCGCGGGCGCCTACTATGCGGCGGGGCGCCTGGGCGAGGCGATCCCCCTGTTCGAGGAAGTGCTGGCCGACCGTGTGCGCGTCCTGGGAGAGGTCCACCCCCACACCCTCACCTCCCGAAACAACCTGGCGGGCGCCTACCGGGCGGCGGGCCGCCTGGGTGAGGCGATCCCCTTGTTCGAGCAGGTGCTCGCCGACAGGGTGCGCGCCCTGGGAAAGGACCACCCCGACACACTCGCCTCGCGCAACAACCTCGCAAGCGCCTACCAGGCGGCGGGCCGCCTAACAGAGGCCATCACCCTATTAGAGGAGGTCCTCGCCGACAGTGTGCGCGTCCTGGGCGCCGACCACCCCCCACACCCTCACCTCCCGGGACAACCTCGCACGCGCCTACCGGGAGGCCGGCCGAGTTGATGATGCCGCGGCTGTTTTGGACCCGCCAACCGATCCTGACGGGGTGGACGCAGACCGTATCGAGAGTCGTTGAAGATCGAGGCGCGCATAACGGGCGTACCTCTATTCCGGAGGGGTGGCCCGGGCGTGGGGGCCGAGGCGGTAACTGGTCCAAGTGGTCTGGAGCGCCGCGCGCTGATGGTCTTGTCCGAAGGGCGCTCCTGCCGCGAACCTGAAGGAGCTTTTTGGAAGATGTAAAACTTCTGCATCCTCTTTAACTTGTTGGAGGTGGCAATGCTGAGGGTCCTTCATGTGGAGAACTGGAAATCCTTCCACGATCCTGTTGATTTCACGATGGTCGCCGGCAAGGAGAGCCGCCACAGCGACATCCTCTTCCGCGACGGCAAGGCCCGGGTCCTGCCGACTGCGGTGATCTACGGTGCGAACGCTGCGGGTAAATCCGCCTTGCTCGGCGCAGTCGACCAGCTTCGGAACCTCGTGTTCGAACCGCGTGCGCGGGGGAGGCGCCTGCCTTACGACCCTCACAGGCTCTACGGCGTGGGGGCTCCCACGGTGCTCGGCGTTGAGATCGTCCTCGACGTGCCCAATGCGACATCGCAGAGGGATGCGATCGTCTACTAGGAGGTGTCCTACACGGTCGAACGGGTCGTTGCCGAATCGCTGTACCGCCTGCGCTCCACCGATGAGGAGACGGCGTTCACGCGCGCCGGCAAGACGTGGAGCTGTACGGCGACCTCGATGGCAACGACTTCGTGCAGGCGGTGGCGCGGACCATACAGGGGAACCGCCTGCTGCTGGAGACTCTGGCGAATAGCGAGGAAGACGAGGTCGGCACGATCATCGCCGGAGTCATCCAGTGGTTCAAGCGGCTGGCGGTGATCCGGCGTGGCGCTCCATTTGTGCTGATGCCCCAACGAATCGCGAAGGACGATGACTTCCGCCAGGTGATGGGCGCCGAATTGTCGACTGCGGACACCGGCATTTGCGATGTCCTTTTCACCCGTGTGGGGCGTGAGAAGGTGCCAGTGCCCGATGAGGTGCTTGACCACATCGAAGCGCAGCTCGTCGACAGTGCGCATGAGGGGTTCTTGTCTGTGGGGGAGGGATCTGTTGTTCGTGTGCGTCGGGACGAGGCGGGGGACGTGTCATATGAGCGCCTCGTGACAGTGCACAAGGACGAACGCGGAGCATTCGAGCTGTTTCTTGAGCAAGAATCGGATGGGACCATGCGGTATTTTAATCTTCTCCCCATCCTCTACTGGGCGGGACAGCAGAACAGCCGAGGGGTGTTCCTCATCGACGAGCTGGAGGACTCGCTCCACCCGAAGCTCACGGAGGAACTCCTCCGCCGTTTCCTGAGTGCGACCGGAGAGGACCAGCGCCGACAGCTGATCTTCACGACGCACGAACTCCACCTACTCCGCTCCGACATGCTGCGCAGGGACGAGATCTGGCTGGTCGAGAAACGCGGGCACAACTCCGAGCTTATCCGCTTGACCGATTTCTCCGGCTCGGGCGTGCGGAACGGAGCGGACCTGCCGAAGATCTACATGTCGGGCCGCCTCGGCGGCGTCTCCCGGATCTGAGGGGTGATGATGACGAAGAAGAAGCCCCCGGTTCGGAACGTGAGCCGTGGAGACCGTCGACGACTTGAGGGAAAGGCTGTCAAACCTCAGGTGGTATTCGCTGTGGAAGACAAAACGGAGCGCGTGGGGAGGCGCGGGCGGCACCACCGGTCACGCGGAAGCTCGCGCCAACGGGAGCTTCTTTCCACTTATGCCCTGCGATGCCCCCGGTTCCCCAGTCTCCTGGGGTCTGAGTAGCGCGAAGGCGGTCTGAGTCGCGCAGTGGCACCCCTGTGGGAACCTCAGTGGTCGGAAGGCGCGCATTGGGGCAGGTTGCAGCAGTAGGCGCGTTTCCTCGGCTTCCTCCCGCAGTCGGCGGACCGCGCATTGGGGCACCTTACAGCGCATTGGGGTAGGTTACGGTGCATTGGGGTAGGTTATTAGCCTGCCCCAATGGCGGGTAACCTGCTCCAGTAGGTGGTTTCCTGCCCCAATGCGGGCACGAGCGCCACCTGACGACGTTGGGCCGCCCGAGGCTGGGCGGTTTCACGCCCCTCAATGCTCCCCGCTTCGTCGAGTTCCTGGCTGATGCGTTGTTCAAGGGAGCCATAACTCTCAAGGACGCCGGCAACGGAGCGCGACACCCTCGGCGACGTACCAGAAGCCGGGCGCACGCAGACCCGGAGGGCACTAGGCCGTATTATCTAATTCCGGTCCCTTGTGTGGGTGGTTGATGGAGAGGGGCTGCGCGTGCGGCTCGTTGTCGGCGCTTTGTGCGACTTCCTGCACCACACTGCGGGATCCGCCCGCCGCTGCGCCACTTAGCCCGCCGCTGCACCACTTAGGCCCAAGCGGGCCCTGGACTTCCCGGCGTGTCGGGGGCCTAAGTAGTGCGGGCGGTATCCAAGTGGCGCAGACGCAGCCGACAGGGTCTTTGGCCCGCCTGCTGGCCACCTAGTCGGCTTTGACGGGGAACATGGCTCTGACATGGCGGGCGGGCTCGGGCTCTTGCACCCGGCCCCCGAGGCGTTCAAGGACAATCACGCGCAGAACCCGTGCCACCCCTAAGACCCCACCCACATCCACCCATAACGCAGCACACCTTAGGCGGGCGGAATGCACGTGGAATCCGGCGTGTGGTTGTGCGCGGGATTCCACGTGCATCTGCTCCGGCGCCCCGCTGCGGGCGCTGGAGGTGCGGCTCCTCGGTGGAACACTGGTCGCATGGACGAACTGCGCATCCCGTCCGGCCCCGGGGCTCCTTGGTGGCACACTGGTGGCATGGACGACCTGCGCATCCCGCCCGGCCCCGGCTGCCCCCGGGGTCTGGTCGTGCCCGCGGGCGAGCTGGGGGAGCGCTTCTCCCAC
>ERZ773083.2043-NODE-2043-length-12952-cov-9.653175_pt1 | contig 12952 bp, 16 predicted proteins | sample MGYA00511465_ERZ773083 | MGnify/ENA primary metagenome ERZ773083 (study PRJEB29015, sample SAMEA2738001) | human oral metagenome | biome: human oral; feature: human-associated habitat; material: dental | place: China | collected 2060 ... | reverse complement strand
GCGTCGTTCCGACCATTGCGGGCGCGATGGAGCTCATCATGCGCGCGGGCGCGGCACTTCTCCTCTGCGCGCCTCTCGGCTTCCTCGGCGCGTGTCTGGCGAATCCACTCGCATGGATCGGCGCGGCAATTCCTGTTGTGATTGCGTATTTTTGGACGGAGAAGACATTGCGGTGTGCGTCCTGAGCCGTGGTGCATTCGATCCATCAAAAACTCGCTTTGCGTTATGCAAGGCGAGTTTTTTCGTGCTTCCGTGTAGTTCTTCAGACATTCTCCTCAACTTCAATGACGCGTATGCCTGTAGCAGCAATCTCGGCGAGGGCATCCGCATCCGCACCATTGCAGGTAATAAGTGTATGGACATGGCGGATGCTGCCGGAGCGGAAATTGTGCGTGTGCCCGATCTTACCGCGCGCGGCAAGCACATAGCAGTTGCCCTGACAGTGCCGCATCATCATCTCGTTGATGGCGGTTTCCGGCAACACTGAGGTTGTTATGCCGCTTTTCGCGTTGATCCCGGAGACGCCAAGGAATGTTTTGTTCGCATTGATCTTACTGAGTGTTTGGAGAGCAAAATCCCCGACGAGCGACTGCCGCCGCTCATAGATCTCCCCGCCCGTCAGGATGATCGTCACAGATGGGGCGTGCGGGTAGCCGATGACGTGGCTGTTGTTCGTCACGATAATGACACGCTTGTCCTTGATGTAGTCGAGAAGCAGCATCGTGGTCGAACTCGAGTTCATAAAGATGGTATCGCCGTCTTCGATGAGCTCGGCAGCACGGCGGGCAATGGCTTCCTTCTGCCTGCGGTCGATGCGCGCTTTCGGGTCTCCGTTCTCGGGGGGATCCTCTTCCTGTAAGGTGCCCGCGATCAGCTGCGCTCCTCCATGAAAACGTGTGACTAGCCGTTGCTTTGAGAATTCTTGCAGATCGCGCCGTATCGTTGTGGGCGAGACACCGAGTTCCTGTGCGGCGCTTTCCACCTCAATGGCCTTCTCCCGTTGTAGGAGCTTTAGGAGGTTTTGCTGACGTCTGTATATGACGGATTTGCTGCTTTTCATTACATATTCCTTTCTATATTTGAGATATTTTCTCATAAAATATGCTTATCGTATTTGATATGCTCATTATATCAAAAATTGAAAAGGAATCAACCGTTAAAATAAAAAAACAAACGTATAGTGTATAACGAAATAATATTTTTCCATAAAATCGCTTGAAATGAGCATAAAATGATGATATAATGACATAAAAGTTCCACAAAGATATGTTTTATAATTCAATGAGCAAATAGGAGGAGTATTATGAGCAAGGTATCAGACATGACGCGTGAGAGCTGGATCATGAACACGTTTCCCGAGTGGGGGACATGGCTGGTCGAGGAGATTGAGGGCTATGAGGTTCCGCAGGGGCAGGTCGCTATGTGGTGGCTCGGCTGTACAGGAATCTGGTTCAAGACCCCCGGCGGCGCGAATTTGACGGTCGACCTCTGGTGTGGCAATGGCAAGCGCACGCACGGCAACGGCAAGATGGCGGTCGGTCATCAGATGGCGAATATGTGCGGCTGTCGCAACATGCAGCCGAATCTGCGCAACGTCCCCTTCGTCATCGATCCGTTCGCGTTCAAGCATGTGGATGCGGTTTTGGCAACGCACTATCATCAGGATCACATGTCGGCAGAGTGGGCGGCGCACGTCATTCAGAGCGGCATGACGACGACGGACGAGGACGGCAGGGACATTCCGGTTCCCTTCATTGGTCCGAAAAAGTCCGTGGAGACATGGATCAAATGGGGCGTACCTGCAGAGCGGTGCCGCACGGTTGTGCCGGGCGATGTCATCAAGATCAAGGATATTGAGATCATCGCGCTTGACAGCTTTGACCGTACCTGCATCGTGACGACGGATTCGACGGGACCCGATCGGGAGGAACTGACAGGCAAGTGTCCGACGGATATGGATGAGAAGGCGGTCAACTATCTCCTGAAGACGCCAGGCGGCAACATCTACCATTCGGGCGACTCTCACTTCTCGATCTACTTCGCAAAGCATGGCAAGGACTACGACATTGACGTCGCGTTTGGTTCGTTCGGTGAGAATCCGATCGGCATGCAGGATAAGATGACCTCCATTGATATCCTGCGCATGGCAGAGAATCTGCGATGCAAGGTGGTCTGTCCGATCCACTGGGATGTGTGGTCGAACTTCCAGGCGGACTGCGATGAGATCAAGCTCATCTATGATTTCAAGAAGGATCGCAACGAGTATGGGTTCCATCCGTTCTTCTGGCAGGTCGGCGGTCGCTATGTCTATCCGCAGGACAAGGACAAGATCTACTATCATCATCGCCGCGGCTTCGAAGACTGCTTCGAGCATCCGCAGAACATTCCGTTCCGTTCCTGTCTGTAAGAGAGAGGGTGACAGTATTGTTCAAGGAATTTGTTGCACAGAAACACTATTCGTTCCACGAGGGCTTTGACGACTGGCGAGACGCGATCCGCGCCGCCTGCGCACCACTCGAGGCGGACGGCAGCATCGAGCCGGAGTATGCCTCCTTTATCATCGAAAAGGTGGAGGAGCTCGGCCCCTACATCGTGATTGCCCCCGACATCTGCATCCCGCACGCGGAGCGCGGGCGCGGCGTGAACCGTACGGCAATGTGCTTCATGAAGACCGAAAAGCCCGTCCGTTTCCATGAGGACGGGGAGCATGACGCACGCATTTTCGTTGTCCTTGCGGCAGCGGACGACGAGGAGCACATCCAAAATCTGATGGAACTCTCGGAGTGCCTGTCGGATGAAACAATTGTCGCAAAGCTTCTTGCGGCAAAAACGCCCGAAGACCTGCGTGCGATTGAGGAATAGGATTCAGCCATAAGGAGGCAGGGGAATGGAAATTGTATTGTCTGTCTGGGAATTCTTCCAGAACAACATCCTCACGAAGCCACAGTTCTTTATCGGCTTCATCGTCTTTGTCGGCTACGCTCTTCTGAAAAAACCCATCTACGAATGCATAGCGGGCTTTATCAAGGCGGTCGTCGGCTACATGATCCTGATGGTTGCATCGAGCGGACTTGTTGGGAACTTCCGTCCGGTGCTGGCAGGGCTGAAGGATCGCTTTGACCTTTCGGCAGCGGTCATCGACCCATATTTCGGGCAGGCAGCGGCGCAGATGAGCGTGGAACACATCGGACGCTCGTTCTCGATGATGATGATGGTGCTCCTGATCGCGTTTGCCATCAACATCCTGCTCGTCATGCTGCGCAGGTATACGAAGATCCGCACGCTCTTCATCACGGGGCACGTCATGGTGCAGCAGTCCTCGACAGCGCTCTGGCTCGTCCTCTTCTGTTTCCCCGAACTGCAGGATCCGGGTGTTGTGCTCATGCTGGGCGTCCTGCTCGGTACCTACTGGTCGGTCGCCTCGAACCTCACCGTCGAGCCTGTGGCGAAGCTCACCGAGGGCGGTGGCTTTGCGACAGGTCATCAGCAGATGTTTGGCATCTTCCTCGTTTCGAAGCTCGCCAAGAAGATCGGCAACCCGCAGAAGTCGCTTGAGAATCTGAAACTGCCGGGCTTCCTCTCCATCTTCAACGAGAATGTCGTTGCGACCGGTATTCTCATGACGTTCTTCTTCGGCGCGATCATCTCGATTCTCGGTGCGGATCTCATGCACCAGATCGACAAGGGGTTCAGCGAGAAGCAGAATTTTGTCTTCTATATTGTTGAAAAATCGTTCAACTTCGCCGTCTACCTCACTATCCTGCAGCTCGGCGTCCGTATGTTCGTTTCGGAGCTGACCAACTCGTTCCAAGGCATCTCCGAGAAGCTGCTGCCCGGCTCCGTGCCTGCGGTTGACTGTGCAGCGACCTACGGCTTCGGTCATCCGAACGCTGTGACGTTCGGCTTTCTCTTTGGTGCATTCGGTCAATTTCTCGCGATTATCGGTCTGATTGTCTTTGAGAGTCCGATCCTCATCATCAGCGGATTCGTACCGCTCTTCTTCGACAACGCGACCTTTGCCGTCTTTGCAAACCGTCTCGGCGGCGTGCGCGCGGCGGCGATCATCCCGTTCTTCAGTGGCATGATCCAGGTGCTCGGCGGCGGCTTTGCTGCGTACTACTTCACGACAGGGATGTTCGGCGGTTGGCACGGAAATTTTGACTGGGATACGATCTGGCCGTTCATCGGCGTCATCATGAACAACTTCCAGTATGTCGGCGTTGCAGTGGTGGTCATCATTCTGCTCATCATTCCACAGATCATTTACCGGCACAATAAAGACACCTACTTCCTCATCGCCGAGGACTTCGACGAATACAAGGAAGTCATGGCGAAGAAGCAGGGCGTGCCTGTGGACAAGGTGGTTATCGACTAAGGTCAGTCTGTTGTATTTACTATAAAGGAGTGCATTAAAATGTTGAAAGTCATTGCAGCATGCGGCAGCGGTATGGGATCCTCGCAGATTATCAAAATGAAGCTCGCGAAGGTCTTCAAGAAGCTCGGCATTGATGCAGAGGTCTATCACACGAACGTCGGTGATGCGAAGTCACAGGCGAACAACTACGATGTTGTTTTTTGCTCGGCATCGCTCGTGGACACGTTCAAGGGGACGAAGCCAGTCGTCATCGGGTTGAAGAATCTCCTGTCCGAGGGCGAGATGGAGGAAAAGATTCAGGCTGCCGGCATTAAGTAAATCATACGAGAGGGGAGTCGCCGGCGGTGGCTCCTCTTTTTTCCAAATGAACGGGGGCAATTATGGGAAAAAGCTATCAGCTCGGACTCTATGAAAAGGCCATGCCGCCTGCGCTCACATGGCGCGAGAAGCTGACCGCTGCGAAGGAGGCGGGCTTTGACTATGTGGAGATGAGCATTGACGAAACGGACGAAAAGCTCGCGCGTCTCCACATGAGTGCGGCGGAGACGGAGGAGATCCGCACTGCGATGCGTACGACGGGGATCCTGTTCGGCTCAATCTGTCTCAGTGGACATCGAAAATATCCGCTTGGGAGTCCCGATCCCGCGAAGCAGGTGAGGAGCATAGAGATCATGGCGGACGCCATCGACCTTGCAGTAGAGCTCGGAATTCGGACGATTCAGCTCGCAGGCTACGATGTCTACTACGACAAGGGCACAGAGGAGACGCGTGCGGCGTTTGCGCGCAACCTTGCGAAGTCTGCACTGCTTGCGGCGCGCAGCGGCGTGCAGCTCGGCTTTGAGACGATGGAGACGCCGTTTATGGATACGGTCGAAAAGGCGATGCACTACGTCGACCTCGTGGACTCGCCCTATCTCGGCGTTTACCCTGACAGCGGCAATCTGACGAATGCCGCGCTCATCTACGGCAAGAGCGTGCTCGATGATATGGAGACGGGACGCGGTCACATGGTCGCATTGCATCTGAAGGAGACTGTGCCCGGGAAGTATCGTGAAATTCCGTTCGGAACGGGGCACGTCGATTTCGACGCCATCGCACGGAAGGCGTGGGCACTCGGCGTGCGACGCTATGTCGGCGAGTTCTGGTACATAGGAAGCGCGGATTGGAAAGCTGACCTCACCTTTGCCAATACATTCCTGCGCCGCGCACTCGATGCGGCAGCAGAGTAGAGAGGAAACAATATGCTGAATGTAAAGAAGAAGATCGTTGGCGAACTTGCCAAATGCTACTCACTTACCATGCTGAACTACAAGGGCACGCGGCACTTCCTCTGCGCAGCGGAAAAGGTGGACAAGTGCTACCTTATCAACCTCGACGGCGACATCGAGGAGACCGTCTGGGAGGGACCCGGAGGTGTCATGACGATGGTGCAGGTTCCGGGCACGGATGGGCAGTTCCTTGCCACGCGCAAGTTCTACTCACCGAATGACGGCAAGGAGGCATCCGTTGTCATCGTTACTCCGCGCGGAAAAGATGATTGGGAGGTGCGGACGCTCTGCGACCTGCCTTTTGTCCATCGTTTCGACATCCTGCAGTCGGGTGGACGGAACTATCTCATCGCCTGTGCGCTGAAGTCAGGGCATGAGTACAAGGAGGACTGGCGCTTCGCGGGCAGAGTTTTTGCCGCAGAACTGCCCGCCGATCTCTCGTCGTATAACGATGAGAACCAGCTGCAGCTCGAGATCCTGAAGGAGGGGCTGCTCAAGAACCACGGCTACTATCGTCACGTCGATGAGAGCGGCGCGATGAGCAGCATCGTCTCGACGGACAACGGCGTGTTCCGCTTCTACCCGCCAACGGAGGAGGGCGATGCGTGGTGCATCGACGAACTCATTTCCGATGCGGCGAGTGATGGCCTGCTGCTTGATCTCGATGGTGACGGCGTGGAGGAGCTGTGTACGATCGCGCCGTTCCACGGCGACACGATCAACATTTACAAGCAGGAGAACGGGAAATTCACGCTCGTCTACACCTATCCTGAAAAACTCGAATTCCTCCACGCCATCTTTGGCGGCATGATCTGCGGAAAACCGACGTGGATTCTCGGACACCGCAAGGGCGAACGGCTGCTCCTCGCCTTTACCTATGAGGAGGGCAAGGGCTATGTCGCGCAGGAACTCGATCGTGGCTGCGGCGCGGCGAATGTCCTGCACTATGTCTACGAGGGCAAGGACATCCTCATCGCGACGAATCGCGAGATCGACGAGATCGCGCGCTACGAACTGACCTAAGGAGGGAACAGTATGCTGGAACAACTTAAGGAGCAGGTCTATCAGGCGAATATGCTTCTGCCGAAACACCATCTCGTGACGTTCACATGGGGGAACGTGTCGGGCATCGACTGCGAAAAGGGGCTTTTCGTCATTAAGCCGTCGGGTGTGGAGTACGATGAAATGAAGCCGTCGGATATGGTCGTCGTCGATCTCGACGGCAAGCGCGTTGAGGGAGATCTGAATCCGTCCTCGGACACCGAGACGCATCGCATTTTCTATCAGAAATTCCCGAACATCGGCGGCGTCGTGCACACGCATTCGCGCTGGGCAACCCTGTTTGCACAGGCGGGGTGTGGTGTGCATGCCTACGGGACAACGCACGCCGACTACTACTACGGCGAGATTCCGTGCACACGTGATATGACCGAGGAGGAGATCAAGAGTGGCTACGAGTACAACACGGGAGTGGTCGCTGTCGAGCGCTTTGAAAAGGCACATCTGAACCCCGACCACGTCCCCGCCGTCCTCGTTAAGAATCACGGCCCGTTCTGCTGGGGCAAAGATCCCTTTGATGCCGTGCACAACGCCATCGTCCTTGAGGAGGTCGCCATGATGGCATTCCACACCGAGATGCTCACGCCGGGCGTGCAGGCAATGCAGCAGACACTCCTCGACAAACATTTCCTCCGCAAGCACGGCGCAAACGCCTACTACGGGCAGAAGAAGTAATACACATACGAATCATCCAAAGAGCAGACTATCTCTGCTCTTTTTTTGTATCGCCAACGTCTTTACGGGGGGGGTGAAAAGTGCTAACATAAAAGACAGAGAGAATCTGTGGATAAGTGCGTACGATGTACGCGCGAGAGAAAGGGATAAATTCTATGGAACAATATTCTAGCATGAATGAAGAAAACAGCTGCTCTTTGCAGTTTACGGGCGGGCGCGATTCTACATTGACAGCAATTCATTTGATAGAGAAATATCAGATGAAGACGTTGCATTTATTGACATTTCAGACGGACTTGATGACAGATATAGATAAAGTTTACAAAAACGTAGAGAAGCTGGAAGAGTACTTTAGGAAAAAAGCGAGGATAAACCACCACCTGCTGGATACGAACCAATTACTTAGAGATCTGGTACAAAAAAATTATTTCCATGATCTTATCCAATTCAAAACATATAATGCGGCAACATTTTGTCCATCATGTAGATTATCTCATCACGCAAACACGATTATATTTTGCAAGATCAATGGAGTTGGTAACTCAGCGGATGGTGTAAATGAGCTTACCGGCTTTGATCTGTTTCAGCAGGAATGGGCTGTTGATATGGTTCGTCAGCTTTACAAAGAATACGGAATTTCCTATCACACACCTCTCTTGCATCAGAAAACATCATCGGAAGTTCTTTTAGAGGAATATAATGAGAAAAATGCCTTGGACAACCCTTTTTATGAAGAACAGCCAAGGTGTATTGGCGGAGGACAATTCCATAATTTGTATTTGCGGTGTTATTATTTACCTCTGAAAGGAAAGCAAGCCTACATTGAGGTATCAAAAAAATGGATTGCGAAAAAATTGCCATTCATACGAGAGTATATAGATCATGCATTGAGAGAAAAACTATGAAAAAAATATTAATGCTGTATCGGGATTTTGGATTTGATACGGGGGTGAAGGTATCAAATTATCATTTGGAGAACCTCATACATTCAGAAGGCATCTTGTGTCATTCGTATGGTTATCAAAATGATGAGGATTTACTTTCATATGTAAAATGCAACCCTGTTGATGTTGTTTTACTCCAAGCTCCGACTTTCAGGCGTGGCTGTATAGAGCAACTATTGGAAATAGGATGTACAGTATGCCTCGTTATTCATTCTACAATTTCGTTTTTGCAGGTAGAAGAAGAGGCATTTGACAATGTTCAGGAATATTTACAAATATCGCATCCTAGATTCTTTCTTGCAAATCCCTGCTGTTATGAGGTGGTGGGCTTTCTTTCGTATGCGAAAGCCAATGTGATCTATCTCCCCAATACATACAATTCCATAATAAAGCCGAGAAAGAGAAAACGAAATCATGATTTTATCCGCATAGCGTTGTTTTGTGCATATCGTCCATTTAAGAATATAATGACGCAGATTACTGCATGTAGTATTCTGTATAAGTATTTACCCATTGAACTTCATTTGTTAGAATCTAAAATGAACTCAGTATACCATAATACACTTTCTTTGTTGAACAATATGAATTTTCCGTTTGTTCTTCATCCACAATGCAGTAACTCTGAGATGCATCAAATTTTAGAACAAATGGATATCGGTCTCCAAGTATCGTACTCAGAAACATTCTCGTACATTATTTATGAGCATATGATACATGGAACACCGACTGTTTCTTCGACAACTGTCCCATTTGCTACCAAGATAGTAGACTTTAATGATGCAGAAAAAATAGCAAGCGCCATTCTCGAACTTGTAGATAACGATGAAGTTTATGAGAATGCATCCGTGCAGGCAGTTGAAACAGCTAAAAGAATTAGAGAAGAAAATAATAGAGATGCGATGAAAGCTGTGCGACAGCTATTGGAGGTATAAAACCGTGAAAAAAGCAATCAAATTTTTTGGAATACGAGTTTTTGGAATAATCATTAGCATGTTTTCTCTATGCTGGATGCCATGGCATATTCGTGTAAAATGGGCACGATTTGTTTATTTTTTGACGTATGTAGACCCAAGAAAATTTCCTTCATATATGCAATTCATTGAAGAAACAAATGCTAAGTATCAAATGGGAAAACGTACGCGTGATGCTTATAAGAACATCGTATTAGTTCGTGAAAGCCATCTAGAAAAATGAAAAAGATAGAAAATAAATCATTCTTTATGGCTTTTCAAGATGAACAATTGATTGTCCTCAATGATAAATGCATAGGAGAAATTAGTCGATTTTGCCAACTCGTTGAACATGGAGGGGAAGTGCGTGTTCACCGTTTTTCTGATACTGCAGTATTACTTGAGTTAAGGAAGGAAAACACTACAAAGAGAAAGCAAAACTTTACGGTGACATTTCCCTCCTTAAAAGTGTTAAAACAAGAAAACTGGAAATACTGTTTTCCATCGCTTGAACCGTTTATTTCATCGGATTGTGCAGAATATGACCTTGAATATAGCACTTGGTTTCCTATGCAATTTCTTAGTATCTTTGGTGTAGGAGGACGCGTGCTAACCCTTGTTTCGTTAGATGAAACACAAGATCGGAAGAGGTTTTATCTCAACAAAACGAGCGATGGAGAAATTTACGCGAAGATATACTATCAAGGAGAGATTTCTCCTCAAGATATACTTGTTCTGCAGATAGTGCTTGATATTCGTGATGGAGATTGGCATGAAAGTTTATGCCTTTATCGTCAACTGTGGGAAAAACGTCATTTGAGCGGTGCAATGTCACCTATTTGGCTGCAAAATTCATATGTTTTTCGTCAATGGTTTTTACATGAGAACTATGATGATGGGATTTTTGAGAAAAAGTCCGGGAACTATTGCATTGAGGAAAAGCTACAGGAAGATCAGAAGGCTTTGGGCGGCGTTGATTATGTTCAGTTATTTGATTGGGGGCAAACCCCAGAAAGCGGACGTGTAGGAGATTACATGCCATGGGCGTATCTTGGCGGCAGCTGGCGTCTTGCCGCAGGTTTTCAATATTTGAGAAGCAAAGGTGTACGAACAGGATTATATTTTGAAGGTTATCTTATCAGCAAATCGTCGCGCTTGGGGCGATTGAAAGGGCGTATATGGCAAGTAATGAATGCCAAGAAAAAAATATATTCTTATGTTGGAGCAGCTTTTTGGACGTGTTGCCCGAGGGTTGAAGAATGGCATCAGGCTCTATATAACAAGATAAAATTAGCAATTCAACAGTTAAATCCCGATGCTGTTTACATTGATGAGTATGGCTGTGGGATTCAGTACTCATGTCATAACAATGCGCATCAACATTGTGCGGAAACGCAGTTGGATGGAGAGAGAATGTTTCTGAAAAGTTTAGGATCATTAAACACTTCTGTTTTAACAGAGTATTTTCCTGTAGATAACACCATCATGTATCAACAAGCATCACTCACCTATGGGAAAGGGATTATTAACTTAACGCGTTTTGCATTTCCTCTCTTTCGTCAATTTGTCATTATTCGATGTGATGAGCCCATCGGAAACGATATACAGAGTCTAAAACTTATATTTTTTAACGGACAAGGAATTTGGATTTCTGGTAACGTCAATGATGAAAAATGGTTTAGCTCAGAATTTTTGTTTTTATTGCGAAAAATTTATCGTATTTTGAAACAGAACAGACAATTTAGATCCGAAAATTGTATTCCATTGCTATATTACGATCCAGAAGGAATATGCGTTAATTCATTCATAGATGAAGAAGCAACGCTTTGGACACTTTATAACGCATCAAAGAGCAGAAAATATAAGGTGTTTTCCTTTTCAAAGCCGATGGACGTCTATGATGTATGGAACGATAAAATCATAGGGGAGGGGATAAAGCAGGTAAAGATTTCAATTGATGCGGGAGAAGTTACTTGCTTGAAACTTCAAGGAGAAGAATAAAACAGGGCAGATACGGAGGCTCATCACCTCTGTATCTGCCCTGTTTGGTATTCCAATAGATGTTTTCCCTTAGGCGTAGGCTATACGTGGCGCATTGTGATCTGAAGCAGGGGAAGCAGAACCGTTATTATCGCGATTCAGTGCACGCTGCTGCGCAAGTTCTTCCTGATACCAACCCTCGAGTGCATCATACTCCCGCTTAAACTCAGGATCTTTTAGCTGTTCTTCCAAGAACTCTGCCCATGTAGTCATGATGGATTCCTCCAAATGGAGTATTATCACAAATCTACAACGATGTTCTACGATTCTCCTTTAATAACGGTCTTCAAAATATCCTTTTTGGTCTCCTGTACCATTGCGGCGACCTCGAGCATTCCCAGTGCGGGTGCTTCCTCGATCATCTCGTTGAAGATGTCGATGAGCTCGTCTATCTCAAGCTCCTTGATGCGGTTCAGGTCTATAATCTGTGCGGACATGAGATGCCTCCTTTTTCATCAAACAGCAGGTACAGAATCGTCATAGAGCTCGTGTGGAGCAATGTCCTGCCCATCTACCCATACAACTGTAGCACCTGATACATGAACTGTTTGAAAAACAGCGGGAACTTTTAGCTTTTCGTACCATGACCCTTTGATGTACGGCATTACATCAAAAACTTTCTTCTCGCCTGTCTCAAAGAGCAGCAGCAATTTATAATCAGGAAGGGGCTGTACATCGAGTACTTTTGGCTGTAGCATGATATGTGCTCCTTTATTGCAGAGGAGGAAATTTGAATAGTGCTATTATACCATACCATTGGAGAAATATCATAGCATTATTGGAATCTCAAAGCATATTCCGCAGAAACTCCCGTGTCCGTTCTTCTTTCGGCGCACGAAAAAATATCTGCGGCTCGCCCTGCTCGACGATGACGCCGTTTTCCATAAAGATGACATTGGTTGCCGCCTCGCGGGCGAACGCCATCTCATGCGTGACGACGATCATGGTCATGCGCTCGGCGGCGAGGGCGCGCATGGTGCGGAGTACCTCGCCTGTCAGCTCGGGATCGAGTGCGGAGGTTGGCTCGTCAAAGAGCATAATGTCGGGCTTCATGGCAAGCGCGCGTGCGATGGCAACGCGCTGCTGCTGTCCGCCGGAGAGCTGGCTCGGGTAGTAGTTCTCGCGGTCGGAGAGCCCGACCTTCGCGAGGAGTTCGCGTGCGTAGGGCAGAATCTCATCCTTCTTCATGCCCTTGACATGGCAGGGCGCTTCAATGAGGTTTTCAATAACAGTCATATGCGGAAAGAGGTTGAACTGCTGAAAGACCATGCCCGTCGACATGAGGATGCGCCGTATGTCCGATGTACTCGCATAGGTCGCCGTGGTCTCGCCGTTTTTCGTCCAACAGAGTTTTTCCCCGCGGAGGGTAATCTCCCCGCGATTAATGGTTTCAAGTTTGTTGATGCAGCGGAGTAGGGTGGATTTGCCGGAGCCGGACGAGCCGATGATGGCGAGCACCTCGCCACGCGTGAGACGGAGGTCGATTCCCTTGAGAACGCCGAGCGCGCCAAAGGATTTGTGAATGCCGCGCATGGAGAGCATGATCTCGTTAGCTTTCGTATCTGCCATAGTGCGCCTCCAGTTTCTTGAATCCATAGGTGAGCACGGCGGTCATCGCGAGGTAGAAGATGCCGGCGATGA
>ERZ773083.2041-NODE-2041-length-12960-cov-2.434870_pt1 | contig 12960 bp, 5 predicted proteins | sample MGYA00511465_ERZ773083 | MGnify/ENA primary metagenome ERZ773083 (study PRJEB29015, sample SAMEA2738001) | human oral metagenome | biome: human oral; feature: human-associated habitat; material: dental | place: China | collected 2060 ... | reverse complement strand
TTTTTACGGTAATGGTTATTTTTTGAGGAATATAGATTCTCATGCGTAAGCCCTGGTATATACAATAATTTTTATTGCTTTTTTTTGAAATACGGCACATAATTATTTATAGACTTTTCATGGAGGCAATATGAAAAAACGATTCGGAATGATGATTGCCGCGGCGGCTGCGGCGATCGCGCTTTTTGTAAGCGGCTGTGCAAGTACGCCTTCTCCCCGTCGGAGCGACGGCAAAGCGCATAAACTCGTCATCCTTCACGTCAACGATACGCACGGCGCCGTTTTGGCCACGAAGGACGGCGTCGGCGGGCTCGTGTCCATGGCGACGTTTATCAAGCAAGTGCGCGCGCAAAACAAAAACGTGCTCGTGCTTCACGCGGGAGACGTAAATACGGGTTCTGCGCTTTCGAATATGTTCAACGCGGAACCGGATATCATGAGTTTCAATAAAATGGGATTCGATGCGATAGTGCTCGGAAACCACGAATTCGACGGAACGCTCGCAAAACTCGAACATCAGATAAAAATCGCAGAGTTCCCGTGGCTGTCCGCGAACATCAAGCGCGGAAGCCGCTACCTCGTCAAACCGTACATCATTAAAGATTACGACGGCTTCCGTGTCGCGGTCATCGGATTGACGACGCTGCGCACGCTCGTCATCGCAAGCCCCGACAAGAGTCTCACCTTTATCGATGAAATCGAAGCGGCAAAGCAGATGGTAAAACGCGTACGCGAAAAAGAAAAAGCCGATATCGTCATCATCGACGGACACTTGGGCGACGTTCCGGAAACGGAAACGCAGAATACGTCGGTAAAGATCGCTCAACAGGTTTCGGGTATCGATTTGATCGTCGACGGTCACTCGCACTCGTATTTTGAAAAACCGAAAATCGTCAACGGCGTACCGATCGTCACCGCAAACGAATACGGCAAATACGTCGGCGACGGTGTCATGACAATCGTCAACGGCAAAGTAACGGATTTTACATGGAAACCCGTCCCGATCACGCTCAAAGCCTTCCCGCCCGACCCCGACGTCGAAGCGCTTTTAAAACCCTATGTCGATAAAGCGAACGCGGCGTTAAAAGAAGTCGTTATGAAGACGACGGCCGCTTTCGAATTCGGAAAACGCCTCACGCGCTACCAAGAAATGGCGCTCGGCGATCTCGTGACGGACGCGATGGTCTCATACCTTAAAACGACTGGCGTCACGGTCGACGGCGCAATTACGAACGGCGGCGGCATCCGCGCTCCGCTTCCTGCGGGTAACGTTACGCGGGAAAATATTCTCACCGTTTTGCCCTTTGAAAACTATGTGTACGTGCTCACGCTGAAAGGCGAAGACGTCGTTAAGCTCTTCGATTTTATCGGAAGTATCAAACAGGGAGCCGGCGCCTTTACGCAGGTTTCAAAAGAGATCCGCTACACGATAACCTATGACGCGGACGGCAACGGCAAAATCAGCGGTGTGACAATCGGCGGAAAACCGATCGACAAAAACCGAACCTATCGCTTTGCAACGAACGATTATATGGCGAAGGGCGGTGACGGCTACACGGTGTTGAAGGCTTCGATCGACACCTACAACACGTCGATGCTCATCAGCACGGTCGTTATGGAATACGCGCAGAGACTGCAGGGCGCTGTCACGCCTGCGACCGACGGACGCATTACGCTTATAGGCGGAAAACTGCCCGAATGACGAACGGGGTAAAATACTCGTCGCTGTGTAAGAGCGGCGGAGAAACTTAAACACGTTGCGGCTTCGGTATCGAAGCCGTATACTTTTATTACATACATTAGGAGGCTATGATGAAACGCATAACAAAATCGATTTCGGCAATTTTTATCGGCGCGGTATTTTTCGTATCGTGTGCAACCGCTTCGGGGGCGGCGGAAAAAGCCAAGCAGGCGGCGGCTGCAAAAAACGAAGCCGATGAAATACTGCTTGCGGAACAGGGGATGCTGGCGTACAACTGGATGCAGCAATCGGGTGAATATCGTGCGCTCGCGTATCAGGCGTTCAATGCGGCAAAAGCGGCATTCGATGCGGCGAGCCCCGCGAACGGTATGAAAAAAGCGGTCATCGTCGATCTCGACGAAACGATGATCGATAATTCCGCCGAAGGCGCAAGCCGTCTGTTGGAACACAAGGGATTCAGTCCCGCATCTTGGACGACATGGTGCGAAGCCGAACAGGCGCGCGCGATTCCCGGAGCCGTCGAATTTGCAAACTATGTCAATTCGCACGGCGGCAAAATGTTTTACGTTTCGAACCGTACGGTCGGTGCGGAATACGGGCCGACGGTTAATAATTTAAAAGCGCTCGGCTTTACCGGAGTCGATGAAACGTCGATGCTTTTAAAAGACAAAGAGTCGAAAAAAACGGGACGCTTCGAGCAAGTGGAAAAAGCAGGCTATGAAATCGTCGTGTTTATCGGCGACAATCTGGACGATTTCGCTTTTACGGGAGAAACCTACCATAAGCTCAACGATGCGCGCCGTGCGGCCGTCGACAAATACAAAGCCGATTTCGGCGTAAAATACATCGTTTTGCCGAATCCGCTTTACGGAAACTGGGAAGGAGGATTGAACGCCGATTATTATAAAACCGATGCGGCCGGCAAGCTCAAAATCCGCAGAGATAATTTAAAAGTTTGGAAAAAATAATATCGAAATGAAACGGAAGGACTGTCCGAGAGGTAAAGTTTAAACGAGCCGCTGAAATAGCGCGCCTCGTTTAATTTCGAGTTTTCGGGCAGCCTCCTTTCCGCGATATCGATATGCGCTCAGCGATATATTGTCACGCTCTATCCCGCGATCTTCGTTCCGATAAAATTCTTACCGTCGAGAATATTTTTTATATTTTCAATATTTTTTCCCGATGCGCAGATGACCGCAAGTGAAAGCTCTTCGGCTTTTTTGCTTGCGACGGGATCGAAGGGAACGTTTTTTCCCGGTGTCCACGCATCGCCTACGATTTTACGGAAATCTTTCCAGCGAATTTCATCGATCGGTTTTGCGTCGGGATTATGACGAGGGTCGTCGGTATACACTTTTTCTATATTCGAAAGATTGACGACCGTATCCGCACCGAATTTTTCGGCAAGGAGAACCGCGTCGTTGTCCGTCGAAAATCCGGGCTTCCATCCCGAAGCGACGAGGATTTTTCCGCTGAACGAAATAGCCGCCGTAGGATCGCAGACGACTTCATTCCGGCACAGATCGGCGCAGCAGGCTTTTAAAAGCTCCGCATTGAGCCGCGTCGCCATAATGCCGATCCGATCGGCCGCATCGTTTTGTATGTTTCCGCCGGATTTTTCAAGCACATCGCCGTATGCTTTTTGATAAACGCGCGCCGGAGCTCCTCCGCCTGCAACGAAGATGAGACGACGGTCATTTTCCGCGCCGAGCCAACTGCGCGCCATCGCAATAAAATTGTTTAAGAATTCGGTATCGGGTTTGTCGGGGGCAATGATGGAACCTCCGACCGAAAGGATTTTGGTTGTCATAACGTTCATTATAAAATCAATAAAGCCCGAACGCAATAGCGCCATCGCGTTTTATTAAGCACTGACAAAATCCGCTATTCGGGCTATAATTATACTATGCGATTTACGAGTACACGAGATAAATCCCGTACCGTCGGCTTTGCGGAAGCCGTCCTGCACTGCATGCCGAAGGACGGCGGGCTTTATGTGCCTTCGGATACGGAAGACTTGCGGCGTTGGATACTCTATACCGACAAAACGACGTCGTTTGCGTCCGTCGCGGGCGCGCTCACGTCCGCTTTTATCAAAGACGAATTCAGTCCCATCATCTGCGAAGCGATCGCGACAAAAGCTTTTTCGTTCGAACCCGCCGTCCGCCGCCTCGACGATACTCATTTTATGCTCGAACTCTTTCACGGGCCTTCCGGTTGTCACCGCGATTTCGGCATCGCATATCTTACCGCCTGTCTCGAAACGATTCTGCAGATGAGAGACAGCAGCGCGACGATTTTGGCGGTAACGCGCTGTGAAACCGGCGCCGTCCTTGCACAGGAACTGCGCGGTAAAAAGCGCGTCAAAGCCGTTGTCGTCTGTCCGAAAGGAAACGTATACGGTATGGAGGAAAGCGATTATTGCTGGAACGGCGGCAATATCTACCCTGTGGAAATCGAAGGAAATGAAGACGACTGCCGAAACCTTGTGCGCAGTATTTTCGCCGACAGGGATTTTTCCGAAGCGCATCGCCTGACAGTTGCGAATACCGCAAATATCGGGCGGCTTTTACCGCAGGCGTTTTTTTATCCGTTTGCGTTTTCGCGTTTGAAAGACGAAGTGCCGGGCGATATGTACTACGCGCTCGCGCCGGGCAATTACAGCAATATCGTCGCGGGTTTGTACAGCTGGCGTTTTGCACTGCCTTTAAACGGCTTTTTTATTCCCGCAACCGACGCGCTCACCGTCAATGCGGCGGGCGACTGCATCGTCCTCGATTCGGTCGTCCCGTATGCCGAGCGCATGCCTGCCGATCCGACCGATCCGTCTAATATCGAGCGGCTCGAAGAAGTGTTTTCCGCCAATAAGCTCATGATGCGCAATTTCGTATATCCGGTAAAACTCACCGACAAGATGGTAGACGATGCGGTAAAAGAGCTTTTCGTAAAATACGGTATTTTTGCCGACCGGCACACGGGGCGCGCCTATGCTGCGGCAAAGGTGAAAGCCGATATGTCGTCGGAAGACGGAGGCGCCGTCATTATCATTGCGCGCGATCATCCTTGTCTTTCGTCCGATTATATCCGCAGGACGACGGGCGAAGCGCCTTGCATACCCGAACGAATCGCATCGGTTTTAAAACCTTCCCGTATCGGAAAGCCCGTGATTTCATCGGAAGCAGAACTGCGCAGTATAATCGCCGGTATCGGCTGAAAAGAAAGGTTTAAACGAGCCGCTAAAATAGCGCGGCTCGTTTAATTTCGGGTTTCAAAAACTTGAAGTTAAACGAAACGCACCGTTTTCAGTATTTCTCTAAGCGCTCGTATCTCTAGTCCGCGCTTCGAATCTTCACCGTGCAAGAATCGCTTCTGCCTTTGCCGTCGGCGACGGTGAGTTCGTAAACTCCGGGAGCGGGCTTCCATTCATATTTTTCGCCCGGTGCGCTTTTGCAGATAAACGACGCGCCCGAAAACCAAAACAATTCTTTCGTATCGGCATCGGCGGATGCGCTCAAAACGATGGTACTGCGCGCGGGATCGGAGGAGCGGAACACGTATTCGGTATGTTTGAGAGGCGAGCGTATTTCCGGCGGATAGCCGCTTTTGTATAAACCGCTTTTGCTTTGCTCGGGCGGATAATCGGGAGGAGAAAGACGCGGCAGTCCCGCTTCGGCAAAAAGAGATTGCAAATCGCTCGGCCAAAATTCGCGCACGACTTCTTTGCAGTACGGCTTTCCGGTTTCGTCGGTGCGGTAGCCGCTTCTCGTGTCTATCGTTATCTTTCGATGAATGCGGCACTTCGTTATCGGCGACACTCCGGGGATAAACCACGCTTCTTCGGTATGCGGGCAGGCGTCGGTCGGAACGGCACCCGACACGGAACACACTCGTATCTTCGTCACTCCCTCAGGCGGAAACTTCAAGGATGCGCCGACTCTGTTTGACGCGATCATGCTGTCGGCAATCGCAAAAAAAAGAGGAGCTGCGGTACTGCGTCCGAGAAACGCATTGTTTCCGAGGCCGTCGAAATTTCCTATCCACACGCACATCACGTACTTGCCGAAAAAGCCCGCCGTCCACGAATCGCGGAAGCCGACGGACGTTCCCGTTTTGTAAGCGACAGGAACGGCTTTCGCTTCGGCAGGTCTTGCTTCGAGTGGCGGAGGATTTTGCTCGAGCATTTTGCACACGATAAATGCCGCTTCGGGCGAAAACAGTCGATGCTCTTTAAAATTATTAATCGTTAATGCGTCGCCGATTGCCGCATGACTTTCGCTCATAACCGTTTTAAGCGGCCGCTCCGTGCCTCCGTTTACGAGAGAAGCGTACAACGTCGTAAGTTCGAAGGGTGTTACGTCCGCGCTTCCGAGCACGATCGAAAGCCCGTAGCTGTCCTTTGCTTTGAGAGCGGAAATGCCCGCGTTCGCTAAAAAATCGTAGAGGTCGGGATTTTTCAATTTCCGTGCAAGCGTTATTGCGGGGATATTGCGGCTTTCCGTAAGCGCCTGCCACGCTTTTATCGGGCCTTTGAATGTATTGCCGTAGTTGTCGGGCGTATATTCGCTGAAGCTCGACGGCGTGTCTTTGAGCATCGTGTCGTAATGGATGATCCCCTGATCGAGGGCGAGCGCGTATATAAAAGGTTTCAGCGCGGAGCCGGGCGAACGCTTTGCGATGTTTCCGTCGACCTGCCCCTGAATGGCGTCGTCGTAAAAACGCGCCGAACCGACTGCCGCAAGCACTTCCATCGTTTCGGAATCTGCGAGGAGAACTGCAGCGTTCGTAATGCCCAAATGCCGCTTTCGATTGATAAAAAAGCGGATGCGCGATTCAACGAGTTCCTGCAAATTCGAATCGATTGTCGTCTTAATAATTTTTTGCGGATGTGCGCGATGCGGTCTTTGCAATTCGAGCATACGGGTATAGTGCGGCGCTTCGTCGGGAAAAGCGCAGACGAGCTGAGGGGGAGAGACGACGAAAGAGCGCTCGCCGCTTGCCGCCGGCCGTTCCTGTATCCATTCGTCGAAGAGAGAGAGTCTCGCGTCGATGAGTTTGTCCGGGACACAAGATGCGGAGGGACATCGCTTTGCGGGATTTTGCGGAAGTACGCAGAGCATGAGGCGCTGCGGCAGATCCGTCTTTTCGATGCTTTTTCCGAAAAAATAATAAGAAGCCGCTTCGAAGCCCTCGATGTTTTTTCCGCAGGGCGCAAGGTTGACGTACGCGTCGAGTATGTCCTGTTTCGAATACAAAACTTCGAGACGGAGCGCTAAAAAAATCTGCGCGAGTTTTCCGGGAATGCTTCGCGTGTACAGGCGGTATTTCAATTTTGCCGTCTGCATCGTAATCGTCGACGCGCCTATAACGCGCGATCGCTTTACGTAGGTTTCCCAGCCCGCGCGTATGAGGGATGCGGGATTGATACCGTGATGCGCGTAAAAACGACGGTCTTCCCGAAGCAAAAGCGCTTCGAGAAATTCTTTCGGAAATTCCGTAACGGGTTTATAAATGCGAAAGCGCTCGTCCGGAGTGAGGTATACGCGGAGGAGTTTGCCGTTCCGGTCGGCATAGGCGCCGGAAAAAGAGATGCCGTCGAGGATGCCGTTCGCTTTACTGCGGACGACATCGACAAGGCAAAAAAGCAGCAGCGCGCCTGCAATGCCGAGGGCTGCCGCATGACGCTTTTTCATTTATCGGAGATCGTTATGCTTTTTTGCGGACGGAGCGCGCGCTGCGTGCCGTCGTACATCGCTTCGGCAAAGAGCGGCGGCACCGTGTACTTCCCTGAGTTGACGGCTCGCACTTTGTACGTGAACGTTTTAAGTTCCTGCGTCACAGTTCCGAAGAGCACGATGCGGTCTTCGCGTATGTCGACGTAATCGGGTTTCCAGCCGGTATCGCTTTCGCGTACGGACGCGATATCCGCTTCCAAACCGCACGGCAGCATATCGACGACGGCGACGTTGCGTATCGATCTGTTTTTCGTCGAACGGACGTTAACTTTTACCGTCACTTCATCGCCGAGTTTTACCGCATCGATTTTTTTGCCGTTCGCATCGACAAATTCGCGGTACACTTCGATGCCGTCTTTCGTTTCGCCTGAGGGGATATCGTGTAAAAATCCGCCCTGCGTTACTTGATAAAAGAGATTTGTCTTTTCCTCGTTCGTCAAGCGAAGTTTTTGCGCATCGGATGCGAACTCGGCGGTAAAGACTTTTTCGCCCTGCGGTGTAAGAGGCTTCGTCGTTTTGCCCGATTCTTCTGAAACGGTAAATTTTCCCGTTTCAGATGTGGGCATTGCCGCGAGATAGCTTTTTATCGCGATGAGCGTCATCGCGGCCGAAAGGGATGCGTAACGGCGGTGAACGATTTCGTCTTCGATCGATTCGAGCAGATGTGCGGAAACGGCGGAAAGTTTTTCGGGATAATATTCCGAAATGAGGTAGAGGTACGCCGATTTGAAATACAAGTCATCTTCGAAAAAGCCGATGCTGTCGGCCGTTTTGACGCCGCGTTTTACGCGTGAAACGAGCTTTTCGCCTTCCGACGCCATGCCGAGCATTTTATACGATGCGGCGAGGAAAACGCCCGCGACGGAAGCTTTATCGTCGCGATCCATATCTTTGCGCAGAGAATTGATATAATCCGTCGTCACCGTTTCGTTCCGCGTGAGCACGTAAACGCAGAACGCGCGGCCGTATACGCCGCCGTCCGTGTCGGCCGCCCTCTTTTTCAAAACGCCGAGCAGATTGTTAAAAAACACGTCGGGGACGTAATAGCCGTTTTCGCGCGCGTCGGTTAAAAACATGGCGCAGTATGCGTCGAGCGCAGCCCAGCTTTCCGAACGGTGCGTCCAAAATCCGATCGAACCGTCGGACTTTTGTCTCGACTGAAGTGCTGCGACGACGTTGTCGACCGCTTCCTGAGCGTCCGCTTTCGTTTTGCCCGACTCTTTGAGCAAGTCGGGGAACAGGTACGGGTAGGCCATACTCACTTGCTGCTCAGAACAGCCGTACGGATATTTTTCGAGATAAAACTGCAAGCCCTTTGCCAGTCCGCTCGGCAGATACGAAAGCGCGATTTCCCGCGTCGCGTATTCGTTGTACATTTTTTTATCGACGTCGACGCTCGCTTTGTCTTTTGTGACGCGCCCGCTCGTAAGCCATACCTGATACGGCATGGACGGACGGACGCTCATCGAGGAAGTGATGCGCGACGAATGAGAAGCGCCCTTTGCAGTAAATGCGATATCCGCAGCTCCGAGTACGTCATTCGTTTTTATGCCGAACGTCGCCGTCGCATCCCGTCCTTCGGGAATCTTGAGCGTTACCGACTGCGCAGACGTGATCGAAAAGTGAGCGGTCGGAACGGCGCTGAGTACGACGGATGCATCGCTGCCCGAACCCTTGTCGTTGTTCGTTACCGTCACCGATATATCGAAAGTATCTCCGGGAGACGCGAAGGTCGGAGCATTCGGCACGATGACGTAAGTGTCTTTTATCTCCGACGACGCCTGTGCGACGCCTATCGCCTCGGACGACACGGCGACGGCCATAACGCGGAGGCTTCCGTTGAAGTAATCGGGAATGCGATACGTAAGATTTCTCTTTTGAGGTCCCGTATCGACGATGCCCGACCAATAGGCGACCGGCTCGTTTTGTTTTCGCTTAAAAGGATTCAAATTGTGTGCGAGCAGCTCGTAGTCTCCGCCGCCGCCTGCCGCAGCGAGCGTACGGAGGATATTGTATTCGGGCAAAACCAAATCGAGCACTTGAGATGTCGAAACTTCGAGCGCGCGCTTTTTAAAAAAGTATGCAAGCGGATCGGGCGTTTTATAGCGTGCAACTTGCAAAATGCCTTCGTCGATCGCCATGACGACGATTTTTCCCGGCCTCTTACTCGAATACGAAATCGTATAATCGCTTCCGGGCTTCGCTTCACGCGCTACGTCGAGCGTGATTTCGTTTGTACGCCGTTCGAGGCTGACCGAAAACGGAACGGCCGCATAGCAGAAGGGGCTCATGTAGATTTCTTCGGAGTCGTAGGAGCGCGCGTACATGATCGTGATATAGCCGTTCCCTTCAAGTCCCTGCGGAATCGCGATCGACTGCAGAGAGGACGCACCGTCGGAACGGAACCATTTGTACGTATACACTTTATCGCGTTCGACGGCGATGAGACCGCTTCCCGCATACGGCGCTTTGATAAAAATCTGCGCCGTTTCTCCCGGACGGAAATCGCTTTTTTCCATCTTTACTTCGAGTTCCGCGGTACGCGACAGGCTTCGCTGCAAATTCTTTTCGCCGATAACGGAATACGGCGTTTTATTAAATTCGAGACCTTCTCCGTTTTTCAGCGTCAGCGTAAAATCGCCTTCGGTTGAAACGGGCAGGCGATATTTCAATCCCGCTTCGGGGATCGTAACCGTTTTCGTAAATACCGGATATTCTTTTTTTACCGATTGATATTTATACGCGCCGTTCGGCTGTTTGACGAGTACGGACACGTAGCGGTTTTCCGTGACGGCAAGTTCGACTCCCGACACCGCTCTTTGTTTGAGATCGGGGCCGACTGCGATGAGCGTCAGTTCGCGCGCCGAATCCTTTTTGATGTACGAAAGATCGCCGTCGGCTTTTACGCCGATGAGATATTCGAGCGGGGAAACGTACACCGACGACTGCGAAGAGACCGCGCGGCCGCTGCCTTTTTCGTAACCGTCGGCCGTAAAGGTCATGCGGTACGACGCTTTGGCAAATTTTTCGACGTCGAGCGCGAACTCAGCCCGTCCTTCATCGTCGGTCGTCTTTTCGTCGAGCGTTTCCGTATACGAATCTTTTCCGGTATACGGATCGGAAAATACGTAGCCGCGGTACTGCGGAAAGCGCATATATCCCGGAGCGAGCGAAATCTCCGCCGAAACTTTATTGCCCGCCGCGGCCGTGCCGAAGAGGTTTCTCAGCTTTACGACGCCCGTAAGCTTTGCCGGCCGGATCCAGCCTGAAGCCGGAAGCGGGTCGAAAGCCGTCGAAATCGAAAGCGTATCCGGCAAAAATTCTTCGACTTTGACCGTTTCGTTTCCGAGGAAAACGCGTTCGATTTTTCCGTCGGAACGCTGTTTTCTGAAGTATGCGGAAACGTTGTATTCACCGGTCGGAGAGTAGGACTGCGTGGCGAATTTGATCTCTTCAAAGCCCGCGTCGTTGAGCGCGAATTCTTTATCGACTATCTCCGTGCCGTTCGGATCCGTAACGACGTAGGCGAGAGGAGTGCCCGCAAGGTTTTTCGCCCAATTTCCCGCTTTGACGATGAGACCGAGCTTTGCCGTATCTCCCGGACGGTAAATGCCGCGGTCGGAAAAAATATAGGTGTGAATCGCATCGGGGTCGAGCGCGCCGTATTCGCCGCCCGTATTGAAATCCGAATAATCGAGCGAGCGTCCGTAATCGGCATACGGCATAAATGCGAAGTCGCCTCCGTTTATCGCAGTGTAGGCGACGGGGCGATGTTCCTTGTTGTTCATCGAAAGAGAAGGAAGCGTTACGTGGCCGTCGGATGCCGTAACGCCCGAAGCGAGCGTGTCGCCGTTGAGCGCGACGACTCGTATTTCGGAACCCGCGACAGGGCGCCCCGTCGCAATCGACTGCACGAATACGTCGCAGGTTTTGTCGGCATTTCTTTTTACGATGATCCCCTGATCGGTTACGAGGATGAGCCGCTCGTCGCCGCTCCCGTTTTTCTCGCTCGACACGCGGAACAAAAAGAGACCGTATTTGAGATGCTGCGACGGGATCGAATTCAAATAGCCTGAAAAATCGAAGTTCGTGTACGACGGTTTTTTCGCGCTCGTCGCAGCGACCGAAGCGTCGGAACGATAGACCGCACTCACATTGTTTTGATTGAAGATATAGTCGTAGTTGAACGAAAAATTTTTCATATCGCCGTTCGACATCGACGCGATGTGATTGATTTCATCGCTTTGCATGCGCCACACCGTGTAGAACACTTTGTCGACGCCGCGCGTGAGCACCGGAATCTTTTTGCTGCCGCGCATCGAAATGATCGTACCGTCCGATAAAATCGTCGTCTCTTTCGGATAGGAGCGCACCTTTACGACTTCTCCGTGAGGATCGGTCAGATAATAATCGCCGTAAAATTTTGCGCCGTCTTTTACCGCGACGTACAGATACGCGCCCGGCTTCGCATCGATTACAAACGAATGCATCGTATCGTATTCGAGTTCCGACGGCAGCGCCGTAAACGAAAGCGCTTTACTGTTTTTAATAACGGTGTCGGTAACTTCTTCTTCGCTGTACCACTCGTAATCTTTTTCGCCGCGTCTGCCCGGTTCTGCAGGTTTATCCTGCGGCAGCTCGTATACCGAAAGCGCGCTTTGCAAATTATCGGCGCTTATCTTCGCCGTCGTTTCGATCGCGATCACCTGCTCGTATTCCTGCGCGTCGTTTTTGACAAGGGTAAAATCTATCGACTCGATTTTGGCATAGCTTGAAGAGCCGGGAACGGTAACCGAAGCCGTCATCTTTTTCAAAGGCGATCCGCCCGAAGCCGATTTGATTCCCGCCGCAATCGCGATGTTCATCGTTACGTCTTTTGCAGGCACGCCGAGCGGTTCGGATGCGAAAAACGCGGTGCGCTTGTCGTCGCTCAAACCTGCCGTGACCGTATAGCTGCGTTTTTCGAAAGTGCCGCTTTTCGGATTTTTCATATCGGGAGAAAGCGAGACGAGCTTTTCGATGCCGTCGGAGTTTATCGGAAAATTCGCACGGAGCGAAAACGAAATATATTTTTTTGCGGGATCGGCGGCGTCGATGCAGAATTCCTCATCTTCGATTTCCGCATAAAAATCGTCGGTTGAAAATTTTGCCGTATACGAACGGATTTTAACATGCTCGGCAAAATCTTTTTTTGAAAACGAAATCTGATACTGCGTGCCGAGCGGCCACGGTTCGGAAGGCGTAAAGACGAGTTCGTCGGAACCGATCCACCGCCATTCGCCTGCCGTATCGGGTTTCATCGCTATGCCGCCGGCAACGATTTTATCGGCATCGTCGATCTTCGCAGCGGAACCGTTGAATGAAATGACGAGCGGATCTTTTGCATTTTCAAGCAAGTCCGGCTCTTCGACCGAATAACCGATTTCCATTTTAAGCGGCATCTTCGACGAGATAAAGGCCCATGCAAACAAACCCGCAACGGCGAGTACGATAACGCCGACAAGGGACGCGAGCGAAATGAGAGCG
>ERZ773083.2039-NODE-2039-length-12969-cov-11.980409_pt1 | contig 12969 bp, 14 predicted proteins | sample MGYA00511465_ERZ773083 | MGnify/ENA primary metagenome ERZ773083 (study PRJEB29015, sample SAMEA2738001) | human oral metagenome | biome: human oral; feature: human-associated habitat; material: dental | place: China | collected 2060 ... | reverse complement strand
TGCCTGACTTGCGCATACCAGCCGTGTCGATCATGGTAAATTCCTGACCTTCACTGTCCGTAATGACCGTATCAATGGCGTCACGCGTAGTACCGGCAACAGGACTGGCAATAACCCTATCCTCACCTAGGATGGCATTGATCAAGCTAGACTTGCCGACATTAGGCCGGCCAATCAGACTAAACTTAATCATATCAGGATTTTCTGCCACTTCTTCATTTGGAAGATTTTCAACGATGGCATCAAGAACATCTCCAGTACCAATCCCGTGGACTGAGGAAACCGGGAATGGATCACCCAAGCCCAGCGCATAGAAATCAAAAATCTCATTGCGCATTTCAGGATTGTCGACCTTATTGACCGCTAAAATAATCGGCTTATGGGTCTTATAGAGCATGCGAGCAACATACTCGTCCGCATCTGTAATACCTTCCTTGCCAGACACGACAAAAACGATGACATCTGCTTCGTCCATGGCGATTTCAGCCTGGTGTTTGATTTGCTCCATAAAAGGCGCGTCAACATCGTCAATTCCACCCGTATCAATAATACTAAACTTGCGGTTAAGCCAGTCTGCTGTCGCATAAATTCGGTCGCGAGTCACCCCTTCGACATCTTCCACAATGGAAATCCGCTCACCGGCAATCCGATTGAAGAGCGTTGACTTGCCGACATTGGGACGGCCGACAATGGCAATAGTTGGTAAGGCCATGTTTTTCCTCTTTCATTCTTTAGGACAGAGCCAAACTCCGTCCTATTTTTCTAATTTCTTTTCTTTGAACAGTTGATCAATAGCTTGATTAGGCTCCTGACCAAATTGAGCAGCTAGACGCTGACTCCAAGTTTCCTTAGCTCGCTCGCCAGCATATTCAGTCTGCACGCGGTCATAGACTTGAATAACTGAATCATCCTGTTCACGATATTCTTCCTCAAAGACCACTGCTTCATAAGGCAGACGTGGCTTGACTGCATGGTTCTGGTTGGGAGTTCCCAGAGCAATCCCAAAGACTGGATAAGTGTAGTCCGGTAGCTTAAAAAGCTCTGCTATTTGACTGGCAGCATATCGAACCAGCCCAATGACTACCCCACCATAACCCAAACTTTCAGCTGCTAAGAGAGTATTTTGCCCTGCCAAAGCAGCATCTACTGAGCTAATCAGGAGATTCTCTGTCCCTTCAGGGTAAAAGTCTTCCGTATGCAAGCAAACACCCTTTTGAGCTCGATTGAGGTCGCCAACAAAAAGCAGGAAGGCCGAAGACTGCCGAATAGCTTCTTGGGGGACCAAATCAAAAAGGGATTCTTTTTTTTCTTTGCTTCGCACCACAATGATAGAGTAGGACTGGAAATTCTTCCAGCTGGACGCAGCCCGCCCAGCATCAATGATGGCACGGAGTTCCTTATCCGAAATCTGTTCCTCTGTAAAGCGGCGAACAGACGTGTGAGCATTCATCAAGTTAATTGTTTCATTCATCGGCGGTTCTCTCCTTCTAGGCGTACCTCCTGAGCCAAAAACTTAATTCGCTCCATAACTCGCTTGGCCTGCCAAGTCTCATCGCCATTTTTAGAGCTAGCAAAGTGACGCTCCAAATCCGCAAAACTAAAGTTAGAAGTAAAGAAAGTTGGCAGATTTTCCTGCATGCGGTGCTGGAGAATGACCTGCAAAATCTCATCTCGCATCCAGGGGCTAGACTGCTCTGCACCGATATCGTCCAAAATCAGCACTTGAGCTGTCTTGACCTGGTCAATCTTCTCCTTGACCAAGCCGGAACTGATCGCATTCTTAACATCCAAAACAAAGCTTGGGTAATGGAGTAAAGTCGTTGATACACTGCGTTTTTCTGACAAATCATGCGCCAGAGCAGCCATCATGTAGCTCTTGCCGACCCCAAAATCTCCGTAAAGATAAACAGCTTTCTGATAATGAGGAAACTCAGCAACAAAGTTGGTCAACAGTTCAAAAGCTTTATAGCGACCAACATCATCGAGATCTACCTGTGCCAGACTAGCTTCCTTGAGGCTACTTGGCAGATTGATCAGGTTAAGCCTACTCTTAATCGCTTCATTCTTTTGCTGCTCGACTAGCTCAGCTGTCTCCTCATAGGAAACATCCGCATAGCCTGCATTTTTTATCAAAATTGGCTTATAGCCTTTGGCAATATAGGCTTCATCTCCCAGCAAAAATCGATTCCGCTCACTGATGTACTGATTAAACTTCGAGATGCTACGGGAAATTTCAGATTGACTAAGTTTTTCTTGCTTAATAAATGCTGCCACGTCTGGATCTTCTACGATTTGACGAACCAACTCCTCATAGTTGAATTGGCGGGCAGGATTTTTATGTGAAAGGGTCTCTCCAATCTTTTCCATCTAGTCACCTCCTTGTTCTAATTTAGCAAGCAAGCGGCGTTTTTGCTCTTCAAGCTCAGCCTGCTTCTCTGCACTTGTTTCATTTTTATAATCTGGCTGGCTCCATTCAGGAACATTGCTTTTAGCAACTGGCTGGCTAGATTTAACTGGTCTACTCTGACTTTGCTGGTTGCGCTCGCGGATTTTCAGAACAGCTTCCTCAGCACTAGTCACCTTTTGATAGGCAAAATCATTGGCGACTTTTAGCGCGTACTTCTCATTCAGATTGGCTGAATCAACCTTATTTAAAGTCAGAAGTAAAACAATATTGATGACCTCATCTAAAAGACCTAACTTAGCTAAGTCCAATAAAAGCTGTCTTTCTGATTGGGTAATTGTTGCCTGACGCTTTTTTTTAAGCTCTGCTAAGAAAAGCATCGGCACCTTACTCTTGGCGGCGTGGATTATGATTTGTTCATCCTGGGTGAATTTCTCATTGACACGTTTTTGAGCCAATTTTTGCTTCATACGCTCGACAGAAATAACATGTGAAATCGCGGTTTCTCTAGCCAAGACATAAGTTTCATACCAAGTCCAGTTTTGTTGCTCAGCAATGGCAAACAAATCTAGTAAATCTTCTTTTTCATCAGCAAAACGTAAATTTTCCTGAGCCATTCTTCTCTTAAAGTTAGTCAGATCAAAGTCTTCTTGCTTCCTCTTAACCACTCCGACTTCATCTTCCACATCAAAGACTGTCGATAATTTTCTGGCTAAAGGCTGACCCTGAGGCTGACCTCCCATTAAAGCTTCAACAGCCGTTTCACCAATTTTCTTTTCTAAAAGTCGTTTGTAAACGTGATGCTGGAAAAATTCATCCGCCGAAAGCAAACTGAAAAGTTTGATCTGATAAGTTGACTCTCCTTGATAGAGTTCTAGCAAGTTCATAGCACTTAAGCGTTCAAAGCTCGTCTTTAAGACTTCCATTCCCATATTCAGATGATTCAAAATATGGCCAAAGGTATAAGCCTGATGACCGTCGTCCCAAAAAGCCAGACAGTACAGATAGAGACTGACTGCTTCTCGACCAACAATCGGCAGATAAAGACGGATCAGATTGTTTGTATCTTGACTAACCAGATTGTTTTTCAAATAAGAAAACTGATCGTTTGGCCTCATCTATTTTTCTCTTTTCTTTTTTACACCCTTAGTAATTTGCTGAAGCAGACTTTCTAATTCACCAACATCTTTAAAACTACGATAAACACTGGCAAAGCGAACATAGGTAATCTCATCCAATTCAGCTAGTTCATCCATAACAAGATTCCCGATAAAGTCACTGCTAATTTCATTATCACTGCTACTTCGTACTTTCTGCTCAATGCGATTGACCAAAGCTTCTATCTCATCACTAGATACTGGCCGTTTTTGAGCAGAGCGAATAATACCATTAAAAATCTTATCCCGAGAAAATTGCTCACGTGTCCCGTCCTTTTTGACGACGACCAGGGTTCTCTCTTCTACCCGTTCATAAGTTGTAAATCGATGCTGGCAATCTTCGCATTCACGACGGCGACGAATAGTATTTCCATCCTCAGCTTGACGGCTATCAATAACACTGGATTTGCTCCCGCCACATTTTGGACAACGCATACGATTTCCTCCTCAAATCTTAATACTCTATTTTACCATAATTTTGCCCATAACAAAAGTAAGGCAAATCTAAATTAGTACGCAGAACTATTAAAAGTATTTCTCCTACATTTTATATTTAAAAAAAGAATTCACTTATGTTATAATGCTAGAAAATTATCTCTGTATAGGAAAAAATAATGAAAAAAAGAAAAATGCTCATCCTTGCAATCGCATCAACTCTTATCATAGGAGGAACAATTGTGGCAGTTAAAAACAAAGATTTATTCGGTGGAATCCCTCAACAGAAATATCAAAGCACCGAAGAAAAACAGTTGGCTTATTTGAAGAAGCATGAAGAAGAGATTAAGGAGTTTGTAAAATCTTTAAATCCTAAAGTGGAATCTGTTCAGATTAATTGGAATGAAACCAAGTGGGAAGAAATTGGAAATGGTACACCGCAAGGTGGTGGTGAAGTTGTAATCGTTGGAGGGGGCTTCAATAACATAGAAGGTTCGACATGGCAAGTCATGTTTGAAATTAAAGATGGACAAGTTATTTTTGATACCATGATGCAAGGAAGCCCATTGCGAGTAGGAGGTAGAATTTTTGACTAATAGTAATTTAAAAACATTTGATAATTTCTATGCTGATTTGGCTCAATCTGCTTATCATGGGAGACCAATTAGATTTCCCTATGAGTCTCAATTGAAAGATAATAAAAAAATATTAGATAATGGCGGCTCTTTAGAATTTGATTTTTCCCAAGATGTTGTGTACGAGAAAGAAAATACCCCTGGAGGTAAGAATCTCCCTCATAATGGCAAGGTCTACTTGCAGCCAGATCCTGATTTACATACTGTTAATGAAATCTCAACTGTACCAGTTCCTGATACGAATGGGATACGACATGAAGCTCGTAATGAAAGCTATCAAAAAGGGCTTTTAACCGATGAAAAAGCTGGTTTTAATGCTTATTTTTTAACGGATACCCCGACCTTGGGTAAGGATACCCAAAAGACCTATATGGCCATTCGAGGTAGCTATGGTTTCAATCTAGATAAATTATCCGTTCAGGGGATCAAAGCGCTAAATTTGAACGACTGGGTTGTTAACGATGCGCAGTTTGCCATTAACAATATTCATATATGTTAGAATACTTTGCGAAAGTATTTTTTTTATACTTTTATGCTAAAATGATAATAGAAACCTATCGCTCGCTAGGAGGAATTACAATGAAAAAAAGAAAAATGCTCATCCTTGCAATCGCATCAACTCTTATCATAGGAGGAACAATTGTGGCAGTTAAAAACAAAGATTTATTCGGTGGAATCCCTCAACAGAAATATCAAAGCACCGAAGAAAAACAGTTGGCTTATTTGAAAAAGCATGAAGAAGAGATTAAGGAGTTTGTGAAATCTCAAAATCCAAAGATAGAATCGGTTCAGATTGATTGGGAGCAAACCCGCTGGGAAGATATTGGAAATGGGACCCCACAAGGCGGAGGGGAAGTTGTGAGTATATTTGGTGAATTTAATAATTTAAAAGATTCAGACTGGAATGTCATAATAGAAATCAAAGATGGCAAAGTTGATTTGGAAAGCATGGCTATCAGCAATGGTATAAGATTAGGAGGTAAGCTTTTTGAGTAATAGCAATTTAAAATCATTTGATAATTTTTTTGCCGATTTAGCACAATCTGCTTACCACGGAAGACCTATTAGATTTCCTTATGAATCATTAAGTAAGAAAAATCAGACGCAATTAGATTCAGGAGCTTCAATCCCATTTGATTTTTCCCAAGATGTTGTTTACGAGAAAGAAATCACTCCTGGAGGTAAGAATCTCCCTCATAATGGCAAAGTTTACTTGCAGCCAGACCCTGATTTACATACTGTTAATGAAATCTCAACCGTACCAGTTCCTGATACGAATGGGATACGACATGAAGCACGTATTGTAGACAGTTATCAAAAAGGGCTTTTAACCGATGAAAAAGCCGGTTTTAATGCTTATTTTTTAACGGATACGCCGACCTTGGGTAAAGATACCAAAAAAACTTATTTTTCTATCCGTGGTAGCGATGGTTTCAATCTAGATAAATTATCCGTTCAGGGTATAAAAGCGCTAAACTTGAACGACTGGGTTGTTAACGATGCGCAGTTTGCCATTAACAATATTCATATCCCGCAAGCAAAGCTAGCTACAAAAGGAATGAAGGCTAAAATTGCTGAAATGAAAGAAAAAGCTCCCGATGCCAAGATGGACATCACCGGTCACTCGCTAGGAACTATGGTCTCTGCTCAAGGGGTTGCCGGCTTAAGCGATCAGGAACTTGAAAAAATTGGCAAGGTGGTCCTGTTTGACGGTCCAGATACGACTAAGAGTTTAAAGAAAATGGGACTCAGCGATGAGAAAATCAAAAAAATCAGCGAAAAAATAGAGTATTATGTTAATCCCTTTGATATGGTAAGTATGCTCAATCGGGAACATACTATCACTCATCTACCTGGTGATTCCAATGAACCACTTAAAAAGCCAGTTGGTAAAGTCAATATCGTGGTTCCCTTATACTATACCCAGAGTTTCGATTCCGAGAGTTCTCATGATTTCGGTGTTTTCCAATCAGATGGCAAAGGAAGCTTCTTGACAGCCTCAGAAGACTATCATCCTGAGCTATTACGAGCTGGGGAGAAATTAGCTCGTCTAGTCCATCGTACTATAGAGGGGCTTAGAACGCTTGGTGTAAATGAGAGCCTAGCGATGAACACCCTCCTTTCAATCATGATGGGAGATACCATTACTCGCGTTGATGCTGGAGTTGAAATCTATAATCAATTTAATAAAGAATATAAAGAAATCATAGAGACCGCTAAAAAAGAATCAAAACAATGGGATCAAGAAGCTATTTCTCGCTATCAGACACAACTGAAATCTGGGAATCTTACAGGAGAAAAAAGAATTTTGGTCCGGGCTCAGCTTCTCCAGACTGCTGCCCAGCTAGCAATTTTTGAAATCGAAGAAAAGGTTAAAAATGTTGAAACTCTGCTTTCAAATGCCAAGGAAGACATCCTAAACATTGTCAACGATACAAATAAAGAAGCTTCGCAATTAGCTAGTTATTTGACCGCCTCTGAAGTTAGTGATTTACTTGCTGATTTTAACTCTACTCTTTTTTGGAATGACGGTATTGAAGAAAGTACAAAAAAATCTGCTAGTTCCTTCTTAACTAAAATCGAACAACTAGGAATGACCTTAGTTAGAGCAAGCTCTACATTTGAAACAGTGGATACTCAACTAGCAGAAGATTTCAATAAACTGCTCAAAGACGTTCAAAACACATGGAGGAACAAAAATAGTGCTAATAATTAATGATGACCCACAAAGAAATAGAGAGACTTTGGAAAAGGAATTTATAAAACTGATGAAAGAGCAGGAGCGCCAAGCCATAAAATCTCTCATCACCGCAAAAAAAGCAACTATCTTATCTAAAGGGAAAGAATTAGCTAAATCTCTACAGGATGAAGCAAACAATATGAAAAACTATGCTTCCAATGATTATGTCAAAAACATTCAATATGGATTCGAGGCAAAAGCAGCGGATGCTGCAACTACTTATTTAACCCAAACCCTACAAAAACCATCTTTAAACAGCCCTATTCAAGATGGAGAAAGTCCAGCAGCTGCAACTCTAGGGATCGGGGGACTCTTGTTTGAATAAAGAAAAACTAAAAGAATTAGAAGAAGAACATCATAAGAAGCTCTCTAATCTTGACAAAACTGAGATGTATCTAGATGAATTTTACTATCGGATTAATAGAGAAAGTGATAATCTCATAGAAGCCATCTCTTCTGCTTGCCGAGAAGTTCCTTTCCGATCCATTGAATCCTACGTTTTTCAGATAGGGGATAATCTAGACTTATATCGTAAGCAATATAAACAACGGATTGAAGATATTCTCGAGGCTCGCTATCAAGAGAATAAGCGATTCCAGAAAAAACTAGATGAAGAACAATAAGTCATCTAAAATATCTTTTAATAACAGCTCCCAAAAAGATATTCTCTTATATAAAAAAGTTCCAAGTTGAACTGAAACTCGAAAGTTAGGCTTTTAAGCTAACCTCGCTAGTACAGTTCATTTAACTTGAAACTATTTTTTTCTAAAATTTTGCCTCTACTTCTAAACCGAAATGGTCACTGACAACAGGGGTTTCCTTTCCGTCAAAGACCACAGCAGAGCTTTCAATTTGGATGCCTTGGCTGGTAAAGATATAATCAATCTTCAGAACATCTTGATTGCCATCCCAGCCAGCAATGGCGCCTTCAACTGTTGCCCTACCACTAATCTTTTGAGCAACCTTATGACTATCTTGCAATTTGAGCGGACTTTTTAAGATATGCTGATAGCCTTCGTAATCAACAGGATTATTAAAGTCACCCATGAGGATCAGAGGGGTTTTGACCTTGAGAAGCTCTTCTTCAAGCTTTGACCATTCCCCTTGGAAGCCCTTGTCCCACCAAGATAGATGGCAAGAGGCGATAGTCATCAATTGACCCTCTACCTCAGTCTCCGCTAACAAGACCTTGCGGGTGTGGTAATCCCTAGGATCATTCACTTCTGAGACCAAAACTTCTTTAGGAGTCAAAGGATTCTTGGATAGAATCGTCACACCTTCATTGTAAATGTCAAACCCGATATGATTGTAGGCCCAGGACCAATGATAGTCCAGTCCTGCTTCAGCCAATTTTTTTACCAAGCAAAGAGCAAAGTGATCCTGATGAATCGCAATCGCTCCTTCAACTGCCTGATAAAAAGGAGCCTGAACAACCTGTTCAGACTCCATTAATTGATTGACTTCCTGCAGGCAAATGACATCATATTTTTCTTGAAGAATGCGTTCTGCAAGCTGATTTAGCTTAGTTTCTTGCTCTTCTTCCATCCAACTATGAGTATTTAATGTCAGGAATTTCGCCATGATTTCTCTTTTCTATTTTACAATTCAACCTTGGCAACAACTGTCTTAGCAGATGCTTGACCAAGTTTTTCTACAGTCACAGACTTAATAGCCGCCGCGTTTGTGAAGACAACAACTGTTGAAGTTTCACGACCAGCTGCCTTGATAGCTTCCAAATCAGCTGTCACAAGTAGATCACCTGCAGCAACCTTTTGGCCTTCTGAAACATGAACTTCAAATGGTTGACCTTCTAAGCTGACAGTGTCTAAACCGATGTGAACCAACACTTCTAAACCATTTTCTGTCAAAAGACCTAAAGCATGTTTCGTAGGGAATACACTTGTTACAGTACCAGAAACAGGTGAGTAAATCTTACCATTTTCTGGCTCAACAGCAAATCCATCACCCATCATCTTTTGTGAGAATACTGGATCTTTAACATCATCAATTGCAATGACTTGACCATCTGCAACAGTTTCTACTTCTTCTGTTACACCTTTGTAGGCAACTTCAGTAGCTGCTGATTCTGCTTTTTGGCTAGGAAGAGTTTCAGGAATCACTTCACCAGAATCCAGCAAGTCTTGGATATCAGATTTAAGAACGTCAGCTTTTGGTCCATAGATAGCCTGAACACCTTGACCTTTCATAACCAAGCCCATAGCGCCTTCAGCTTTCCATTGCTCTTCAGTTCCAACTTTTTCAGCATCCTTGACAGTCACACGAAGACGAGTCATACATGCATCTACGTCAACGATATTAGCACGACCACCTAGCAAATTGATAACATTGACTGCTTGAGATGCTTCTGCAACCTTGCCACTGCCAGCTTCTGCTGAAGAAGCTTCATCTGATCCATCTGCAGTTTCATAGTTACCGTTACGTCCTGGAGTTGCGTAGTTGAATTTCTTAATCATGAAGTTTGCAATGAAGTACATTGCTACACCAAAGAGGATTGTTACCCAAATAAAGTTAATGATATCCATTCCCAAACCAGCATTGATTGCCAATGGTGTACGAGTTAAGAATTCGATAGAACCGAATGAGTGTACACGAAGGTTGACGATATCAGCCATTGCAAAAGCAGCACCTTGAACAAGTGAGTAGATCAAGTAAAGCGGAGTCGCAACAAACATGAACATGTACTCGATTGGCTCAGTAACCCCAGTCAAGAAGGTTGCCAATGCAGTCGCAATCATCATACCTTTATATTTGTGCTTCTTGTCAGCATCCACATTGTGGTAGATAGCTGCAGCTACCCCAATCAAAATACCAAATGAACCAATCATTTGTCCAACTTTAAAGCGGGCTGGATGGTATGCTTCAAGTAATTGATTGTAGCTTGCCATATTTGAACCTTTAAGGTTAACAAGGTCAGTTACCCAAGCAAGCCAAAGTGGGTCTTGTCCGAATACTTGTGTACCTTTTGCTGCACCAGTTAACACCTCATATGTTCCACCAAGAGCAGTATAGTTCATTGGGATTGTCAACATATGGTGCAATCCAAATGGAAGCAAGAGACGTTCCAAAGTACCATATAAGAATGGTGCAAGAACTGGCGCAGTATCTTGTGAATTAGCAATCCAAATACCAAAGTTATTGATTCCAGTTTGGATAACTGGCCATACAAATGAAAGTACAATCGCAACAATCGCAGAACGCAAAATTACAACAAATGGAACAAAACGTTTCCCGTTAAAGAATGAAAGTGCATCTGGCAATTTACGGAAGTTATAGTATTTGTTGTAAGCAGTTGCTCCAACAAAACCAGCGATAATTCCGACAAATACCCCCATGTTTAGGGCAGGCGATTCTAAAACGCTGATAAAATAATCAGAAACCTTAATTGTTCCACCTAAAAGAGTGTGAACAGTTGCATCTGGATTTTTTAACATGTCACCAGAAACACCAAATATCACACCAGTGATACGGTTAATCAGGATAAAAGATAGACCTGCTGCAAAGGCACCACCGGCACGCTCTTTAGCCCAACTTCCCCCGATTGCAAGAGCAAAGAGTACATGGAGGTTCCCAATAACACCCCAACCAATTTGCTCTAAAACGCCACCTGTCGTTACCAACACACCAAAATTAGGATTAATCATTGGAAGCGACTTACCAATACTAATCATTAGACCAGCTGCGGGCATAACCGCAACAACCACCATTAAAGCTTTACCGAATTTCTGCCAAAATTCAAAGCTAAAAATGTTCTTGAATGAATTTTTCATCATCCAGACCTCCTTCTTTTTTACAAACTTCTATATGAAATCGTTTGCATTGCACACTACTATTTTATCACTTTTTTTAATTTTGTAAAGGGTTTTCATAAAAAAATTTTTATTTTTTATGATTTCCTCTTTTATTCTCTCTTTTCCCACCTTCATTTTCACTAACCTGCAAAAAAGTTGATTTATCAGGCTCTTTAAAACTCAAACTCAACATAATAATATAGATCCCGTTTTTGAATTATCTTCTTTCTTGTTTTTTAATAGGTAAGATCAGTCTATACATTTTAAGCAAACGATTGCGTTTCTCTGGCTAATTTTGACTAAAACTCAAATAAAAAACTCTAATTCTTTGAGAATTAGAGTTTTTTAATAAATCAACCCTGCATAGAATAACCAATTCCACGAACAGTTTTAATATAACTTTCTTGTCCAGGAAGATCGATTTTACTGCGGAGGTAACGAATATATACATCCACTATATTGGTCTCAGATGCACTTTCATACTTCCACACTCGGTCTAACAGTTGCTCACGGCTCATCACCTTATTACTGCTCATTAGAGTCACTAGTAAATCGTACTCTCGTCTCGTCAAAGCAATAATTTCTTCCCCTCGATAAACCGTATGATTTTTCAAATCAACCCGCAGATTACGATAAGCGGTAGGAACTTTTAACTGGCTACATTTCTGATCAATAAAATCTCGTCCACGAAAAATAGCAGAAATTTTATCAACCAGGTCACTAATAATAAAGGGTTTTACCATATAAGAAACTGCAAATTGCTGAATCTCTTCAGCTGAATCCGCAATTTCATCTCGACTCACCATTACAATGATAACTGCAGCTGGTTTTAATAAACTCAATTGTTGAGCAAAGGCAAAGGCTGTTCCATCAGCAAACTGATTATTTAGTAAAAGTAAATCATAATCGTTTTCCTTTGCTAGAGCTAGTCCCTCTTGTCCTGTTTCCGCTAGGTCTACTTGATAACTTTCCTTTTGTAATTCCAGCATGATAAATCGTGCTAGATTCTTTTCATTTTCAACTAATAAAATCCGCTTCGCCATTGACCTATTGTCCTATTTTTCGTCGTACCAAGAATAGTGGAAGGTACCTTCTTTGTCTTTACGTTGGTAAGTATGAGCACCAAAGTAGTCACGTTGTGCTTGGATCAAGTTAGCGGGTAGATCTGCTGAACGATAGCTATCAAAGTAAGTAATAGCTGCTGAGAAAGTTGGTACTGGTACACCAGCTTGAACAGCAAGAGCTACGATATCACGCACTGATTGTTGATATTTAGCAGTTACATCAAGGAAGTATTCATCCAAAAGCAAGTTAGCTAAGTCAGCATCACGGTTATAAGCATCTGTAATCTTTTGCAAGAAACGTGAACGGATGATACAGCCATCGCGCCAGATAGAAGCGATATCCGCAAACGGTAGGTTCCAATTGTTTTCACGAGAAGCCACACGCAATTGCGCAAAACCTTGTGCATAAGAAATGATTTTTGAGAAGTAAAGAGCTTGACGGATCTTTTCGATCAACTCAGCCTTATCTCCTTCAAATTTGAAAGCAGCTGGTTTTGGAAGTACTTTGCTGGCGTGTACACGTTCTTCTTTGTAAGCTGAAATATAGCGAGCAAACACAGACTCAGTAATGAGTGACAATGGCACGCCTAGGTCAAGTGCTGATTGGCTAGTCCATTTACCAGTTCCCTTGTTACCTGCAGCATCAAGGATATAGTCTACGATTGGCCCCTCTTGGCCTTCATCGTCTTTACGGCTCAAGATATCAGCTGTGATTTCGATCAAGT
>ERZ773083.2036-NODE-2036-length-12979-cov-4.506577_pt1 | contig 12979 bp, 13 predicted proteins | sample MGYA00511465_ERZ773083 | MGnify/ENA primary metagenome ERZ773083 (study PRJEB29015, sample SAMEA2738001) | human oral metagenome | biome: human oral; feature: human-associated habitat; material: dental | place: China | collected 2060 ... | reverse complement strand
AATACTCCTGTGGATATGCAGCAAAATGCCACACTTTTTAATCCATTTTCCAAGCACAGCTCTAAGGTATTGGTATAGCAATCTGCCAAATCTTTTTCTAAATCTGCTTTAAGCTCGGAGTATACTATCGGACCGACTATATGAATTACCTTTTTTGCCGGCAAATTGTAGGCATCAGTAAGCATAGGAACGGCTGTCGGCTGCTCATAATCTCTCCCATACTTTTTTCTTAACTTCTCCATCTGACAATTACACTCTTCTCTAAGCTGTATACCTGCAAAAGTATGGATTTGGTTGTCAATGCAGGTGTGCATAGGCACAAAACATCCAAGCATCATTGAATTAGCCGCATTGACGATTGCATCTACTTCAAGTCTTGTAATATCCCCCTGCCAGATAGACAGATTGTCTTTAATCAAGGGTATATCCGATAACTTCACTATTCCTTTTTCCTTGGCACAAAAAGACAGGTACTCGTCCTGCACTTTTATCACTTCAGCTGCCATCGTCCTTGGCATACGGATATTCATAAGCGAGCGCAGCAGGCGCTTCTTTTCACCTTCACTTTCGGGTATTTCTATATGCTTATATTCATCGCAGTCAGCCCTAAATTCTTCTAAAAGATAGTTTAGCCTTTGTTCCTGTGCTTCGTTCTTGTTCATAATACTACCTTCTTTCCACTCATAATATTAAATATTGGCAGTTTTAAGGTTTACCGGGCTTTTTTAAAACTCGTTTTTTATGCCTTATTTGACACTTTCTACTGCAGCTGCCGGACAGACTGTTAGGCAATTTCCACAGTGCAGACAGTGGTTTTGCTCAATAATATAGGGCAGGGCAGCTGTGATTATACAATTTTGCGAACAAACTTCTACACACTTATTACACCCTATACAGGTATCTTTAATAAAATACCCGCTTACTTCTTTGTTTTCTTTGATAAAGGTTCTCTGATACCGCTTCTTAAATCATCTACGGTATATTGATTGAATTATACGGAGTTTTTTATAAATATTAATTGTTTATGTTATAGTCTTTACTTTTGTTCCTGCACCGCACTTTCAGTTGTTTTAACCTCGATATTATTCAGTTCCTTTGCACCTTCAAGATAGACCCATTTGATCTTATATGTTTTACCTACGCTGTTTCCTATATTAACCACATAGTCTTCCAACAGTTTTTGAACCCTTTGTTGAGCTGTTGCAAGTAAGGCTAAATTAGACTTTGCTTCGCTTTCAAGCTTTTCCTTGGAACTTTTAAATGCTTCGCTTTGGTGCTTTGCTTCTACTTTGGCTGAATCTTTAGCCACTATAAATGAATCATTGGTTAAAGTGGTTTCATCCACCTTACAACCCAGCACTTTTGCAGGAGGAATCGTTATCGTAACATCTTCACCCTTCACCTCGATATTAAGAAGAGAAGCATCAATACCGATTGTTACCACACCGGCATATTCCATCCAAAAATGTCTGTCCTTTTGCCACCACAACATACCTGAAGCATTTTCCTCTTTATATTTAGCCACATTGTGATAATAACATTCCATAGTTGCAAGTTCACATATAGACCTCATCTGAGCTGCCTTGGGCTCAATGCTCTTGCTTTGTTTTGCACAAGCCGCACAAAAAAAGCATATTATAATAATCAAAAAACCTCTCAAATACTTCTTCATATAGACCTGCCTTTCTTACTTGATTTCCAATTTATACTCGCTGTCCAACTGTTCCACAAAAGGACTAATTAAGGCTTCAACTATATTGCGAGCATTCTGCCTTGCGGATTCGTATATCTCATCTGTTGAATTACTTTCCTTTGTTACATCTTTGATACACTTTTTGTATGCCTGTGCCGATACGGTTTGTGTATTGGCTTTATTGTTCATAAATATATAATCCAAGGAGGCGATATCCACATCTACATCAGTTATTTTAACCTCCGGCAGCGTCACCGTTATGATCTTTTCAGCTTCATTTACTTCTACTTCAACCAGTGCAAAATCAATTCCCGCTTTGACCTTTGCCTCATAAGAAACATAGTAATCAATATTTTCCGGCTTTTCCTCATTTTCTACAGCCGCTACTCCATTATATATAGCCTCAAATGTTGATAAGTCGCTGACATTTATTACTTTTTCCAAGGTTGCCTTGCTAATAATTGTAGGCTCGGATTTTTTATTAAATATTTTTGTTTTAATTATTAAAGCTGTAACAATAATGGCAATAATAATAAACAACACCGCTATATATTTAAATTTTATCCTTTTAGTTCTCGGTCTTTCTTTTTCTTCCATATCTAATCCTGTATGCTGTTATCAGAAACAAACACAGCATAGTTCCTTTCATTTTATTTTTTTAATACATTCACCTTATTTATTTCTTTGTGCCAACAACCACGCTGTGATATGCATTGCCTGCTGAAACTTACCCTTCCTGATCAAATCTTCAATTTGGTCAAAAGACAATGTAATAACCTCAACAAACTCCGTCTCGTCCAAATTCTGTCCTGATACTTTTCTACAGTTTTTCGCCCTATACAAATATCCGTAATTATCGCAAATCGTTGCGTCTGAGGGTATTGTAAGAAGGTGCTCCCATTCATCGGACTCGTATCCGGTCTCCTCTAACAGTTCACGCTTTGCAGCCAAAAAAGCCAACTCTTTTGAAATATCATACTCTTTAGCATCCCTTCTATCAATACCTCCGGCAGGAAACTCTGTCGTGACTTCCTTGATTCCGTGACGAAACTGCCTGACACAAATATAATTACCGTTACAATCCGATGCTACAACTACAACATAGTCTCTGCGGCTATAACTGTAATACGGGGCAAATATATTGCCGTCAGGGAAACGATATGCGGATTTTCTAAGATCCAACCACTCGTCCTGTATCAAATACTCACAACTGACCTCCTCCCAAGCAAGTGTATCTTTTTTTTGTGATTTATTCATCTTTTTAATATACTCCTGTTCTTTTGTTTTTTCTTTTGTAAATAATTAAATTCCTGCAACTGACTTCCTCTCGGGCAAGAGAATCTTTTTCCCTGTGGCTTATCCAACTTTTTAATATGCTCCTGTTCTTTTGTTTTTTTCTTTTGCATTAATCAAATTCCTGCAACTGACTTCCTCTCGGGCAAGAGGGTCTTTTCCCTGTGGCTTATCCAACTTTTTAATATGCTCCTGTTCTTTTGTTTTTTCTTTTGTAATATCATCAATAAGATAAAATCCGTTTGTCTTACAGCAGTCTCTCATAATATCCGTATGAACATTGACCCTAAAACTATACCTCTTTTACTCTAAAACTGAATACAGCTCTACCATCAGTATCTATGAGCTTAGACACAGCTCTTTAGTAACATTTAGTAGGATGTATCTTAAAACCATAACAGATTATACTATTTGCATAAAATAAATACTACTGCAGAGTAAATAAAAACAAGAAAAGACTTTGTTGTTTATTACAGCTTGTTGCCAACATAGAAGACGGTGTATATAAATCTATTAACTTAACTTTGTTGTTTATTATAGCTTATTGCCAACTTGCAGAAATACTTTATTTTATTGAAGGATATTCTATTAAAAAACAAGATATTATGCAATTTTAAGTTTTAAAACACAGCCTAATGTGAATCGGCATTTACTACCCAAATATGAAAAAAGCTACAGTATGTTTGACTAACATACCATAGCTTCCACAAAGAAATATATTAGAAATTTCAAGATGTGCTTTGTGATAGTTTCTGTGATTCTTTCTTTAGCAATAATATATTAAAGCGGAGGTCTTGTAAAACGATCTGCATGTTTTACTTCTTACTTATATACTAGCATAGATTTTTACAAATAGTAAGAGCAAAAGTAGTACTGTCAGTTGTATTTTATGTATACTTTTAGTTGTATTTAATGCTTAAGCATTAAAGCTCTTAATATAAAGCCTATTATCTATTATATCGGAAGATGCTAAGCGTTACATTACCGTCCACTTTTAATATTTTCTTGTAGAAACCTTTAAGTTGTTGAAAGTAGTCAATTAATTCTTCTTTTATTTCATCTACCTCTTCTTCATAATCCCCAATATCCGGATATATCTCCTGAAAAACCTCGCTTTCTCCTACATAAAAAAATCTAAGTTCTTTTACATCTTTATCACTTAAATATTGATAATTTGCTATTATTCCTATTTTATTTCCTCGCAAATTTTAATTTATCTGCATAACCGCTAAATACAACTAAAAGTATACATAAAATACAACTAACAGTACTACTTTTACTCTTACTATTTTTTTGAATATGTGTTAACATATGAATAAGAAGTAAAACATGCAGATTGTTTTACAAGACCGCCGCTACAATATATTACTACTAAAGAAAGAATTACAGAATCTATCACAAAGCACATCTTGAAATTTCTAAATATATTTCTATAAAAGCTATAGTATATTAGTCAAATATACTATAGCTTTTTTCTTTATTCACAAAAGTTATGTTGTATATATTACTGTCGAACAATGGGAAGAAGTAATTTTATTTTTCAGGCTCTAATCAATCTTTCAGACAGCCAACAGGTATAACCTTCACACCATTCTCTGTTGTATTCTGTGTAGCTTTAACATTCGCAAAAATGCTACTTTTCTTAGCCGTTGTAGCCATATTTCTCGCATATGACCATATCAATGTTCTTGCTAACTCCTGGTTTCTTCTCACTCCGTCAATAGCAATTATATCTTTTTGATAAATCTGTCGAAAGTAATCTTTTGCAATTTCAAGCTTTGCCTCTTCCAAAGAAAGTGCCAAATATCTCGACCACCCTCCTCTACATGCTGCTATAAAAAGTATTTCCAGCGTCAGATCAGACATAACCCCATCTATATCATATGACTCATCATCCATTATTTGCGATAATGAGACAGACCCGTTAGATTCTCCTGTTTCATATAACAACATCGGCAACATTAAAAGTTCCGCAATTCGTCCTGTACCTGTATGAGGTGTGTCTATTTTTCAGCTCTTTTATTTCTGTGTTTTCGACATATGAACTTTTACTCTAAACAATGAAACTAAGAAATATGCTTTCTTCACTTTACTTTAACTTATAAATACTTACTGTTGTCAGGTCGATAGCAAAAAAACCGGCAGAATTTACACTCTGCTGGCTTAATTATTTTCTCTTAAAAGTGGCTTGCCACTTTTTTTCTTATAAAAAAGTACTTCAAAAAAATTTTAAACTAAGTACTTGAAACCTTAGAATAAAAAGTAATACCAATGGTTTTTTATAGTACTTAGATTATTCCAACTCAATAATTACCATAGCATATTTGTTTCTATTATTATATATCAGTATTTCTTTAGTTTCTATTTTTAGATGTTTTTATACCTATTTTTCGTAGTTTTTGAATTATTTAGTATCATATCAGTATCAAGAGTGATACTATTTTCACTCAACATAAACTTCATATCCTGACACCTTTCTTCGCTCAAAGCCTACTATACATAACAAAATAAATATATACTGAACTTGCCCGTCAGTTCTTGTATAAATTTATTGTTTAAAAACTATTTTACGGACAAAAGCACTTTTCATTTCATAATTCACTTCTCTAAGTTGAATTTGATTCATTTTTATTATATAGGCACACCATACATATTATTTAAATGTTTATTTCATATGGGTTACAGAATAGGACAACCAAGCTAATAAATAAAGTAAACTATTTTTCGATCTTTAGAATTTTAAAGCTCTTATTTAATATATCCTCCTTATACTCTAATGCTCTCTTATTTGATTTGCTATCAAAAATTTTATCAAAACTTTTATCAAGACTTTTCTGAGCTAAATGCTTAAAATACGCTGTAACTCTATCTACTTTTTTATTGGCTAATTTATCCAAGACTTTTAAAAAATAAGGTTTCAAAAAAAGCAATATTCCTATAATGCGTGAGAATAATACAATAGAGCTTGCCTGATTAGTAAAATGATTCAGAAGCTCACTAATTACCACTACTAATACTCCAGATAATAACCACCAGTATCTTGATATAAAGCAAAAAATTCTACCTATCAAAAGTCTATTTTTCAAAAATTTTTCCGTATAAACCTCAATCCATTCTTCTCTATCATTTATTTTTTCCTTTTCTCCATCTTGAACCTGCGTTTTTAGTTCACTTATTTCCTCATCTTTTTGACTCAACTGAATCGCAATAAACTCTTCTAGTGATTGAGCCAATATTTCATCAGTGAAATTCTCATAATTTCCTTTTGCGTTTTTAGCAGTAATTTCAAAAAGTTTACTGCTGTATACCTCAGACAAATCTTCTAATGTGATATTGTTGTATTCTTTATAATCTTTTATCATTGCTTTAAATTTTACATAAAAAGCTTCATTCTCCTGTTGTGCTGTATATACTATACGGGACAAAGATAATGCAGGCATATTATTTTTTATTTGTGAAGCTTTAGGTAACCATAAGCGATACATTAATGCTGAATCTGCTATTACTGGAAGATTATCAAAAACAAAATCTTTCTCCTTTTTTTGATATTCATCTCTTAAACATTTTCTACAGCTTGCTATTAAAGAATAATTAGTTGTAACAAAAATTGGAAGTTTCTGCTTTCCTCCAAAGATTTTACTATAATTACCTCTTCTCATAACATGGATTTGATTAATAGAATGAACATCATTATAGATAGCATTTTCTTTCCAATTGGGATAATTTTCATGTATATATTCACAAAACGCATTATAATCTAAATTGTAATGTAAATTTTTGTCCGTTTTGATATCCACATCCTGTTTTATTTCGATTTTTTCTTCCTTTATCTTATCCTCTAGCTTTTTAAGATCGATTTCAAATTTTTCTTTTCTATATTTTTTAAGTATCCTAAAACATCGTAATTCATAATTTTCCTGACCACCATTTTTAAGTACAAATATCTCATTGGATAAAGCACTTGAAATTTCACTATATGTATGCTCGAAGATACATATATTTCCCTTATAGTCTTTTCTAATTAAATCAACTAATTCTCTTGTCTCTTCAACTAATTCAGGCCATGAATACCCAAGATACCTTAACATCATTTTAGTATCTAGATAAAATGATGTACCTCGGAATTTTTCTTCCCTTTCTTGATTAAAGTCAGAAAATTGACACAAACCTATATATATCATTAATCCTTTTACTATATCCAAGATATAGTCGAAATTACTACTCTTTTCCCTCTCTATTTTTTTAATATATTGCGATATATACCACTCGCTACTAATTATTTTTCTGTCAAATTTAATAGATTCAGTTGAACCATTAGAAAATAAAGAATATGCATAGTTTGATGCTATCAAAAAATCAATAAACTTCTTTCTCGCTTCATCAATTGTTAACTCAATATCCATCTCGGTTAAGTATTCCTGCAGATCCTTTATTAAGTTTTCTTCCCTAACTTTTCTTTGTATTAATTCAGACTCAAACCTTTTTATATCAAAGTTAGATTTTCGGAATTTATATCCTCCTCCATTTTTCAGTATCTCTATATCATAATTTTTTTTTAAAATCTTAGTGCAAGCTTTAATGATATGACTAGGCACTTTCAGTCCAAACTCTTTTAGAATTGCTTCTTTTACTTCATCAATCCTAAGCGTTTGATTATCCCCTTTACTTAAAACATATATTAATAGATTGCAGAACACTTTTAGGGGATTACCCATTTCGTTAATGTATGCAAGTGCTATATTAGTATTATTCATTATCCTATCCCTCATGCTTTCATAATATTTTTCTCATTTATAGTATGATGCCCTACAAATTTTACTCTGGAATATTGGAGCAGTTAACTTCGCCGATTTGATTCTTACAACTCTTCTCTTGCCCCAGTTTAAGCACAATTCATTTTTGTCTCCATTGTTCATAATATAGATTTCTAGAATCAGCCTTTGTCCAACCATGACTTTGAAGTAATATTCAATTACAAATTTGACATAAGCCATAAAACATATTATCAAACAAACTATATCCCACAAAAATCTTCTATATTTATACCATCAATACTCATTTTATAGCTCTTCTTGCCTAGTACCCTCTTCAAACTCCATGATATCATCTAAGCTACAATCTAATACCTTACAGATCTTCCCAAGGACTTCCACAGTAACATTCTCGTTTTTATTGAGTTTATTAATTGTGTATGTACTGACACCTGCAAGTTCTGCCAATTCCTTCTTCTTCATATTCCTGTCGAGCAGAATGTGCCATAGTTTTTTATAATTAGCTTTCATGATGAACCTACCTTCCGCGAATATATAAAATCTTTTACATTATAACATAATTTCAAACCAAAACATAGCAATAACTCTATTTTGATTAAAAAATATTGAGGTAAAATCCTCCAAAAAAAAGAATGCACATGACAAATTTCAATTCACCATTTGCATTACCTCTATCGTTCCATATCCTTTGTTCGAGATTTTGATTTTACTTCTGGAGTTTTATCCGATTCTCATTTGATCTGCTGAAGAATGCTTTTCTTAGGCTCCTCGTTTCGTACAAAGTACTGATCGATGTTTGCTTTAAACCCATCAAGTTCGCTACGCTTCTCCTGTAACTTATCATGTTCTTCTGCAAGTCCTTTCTGTATGTCGTGTAAGCTCTTAGAATGCTGATTTAGTTCTTTAAAGATCGACTTTCCATCACCTCGTTTTATGCCTTCCAGTATCTCTTTCTTTAGATACGGAAACTGTTTTATAAAAACCTCAACTTCCAAAAAAGCTTCCTGATAGGCTTCCACATCTTTTCGATTCATCATCATGTAGATTTTGTCATTGGGATTTTTCCTATATCCATCGTAATGAGCTTTTTTATTGATGCAGGTTTGCAGATACTTTGTAATTTCCTTGATTCGTTTCTGTTCAAACTCCTTATCTCTAAACTCTTTTCTGAGCTGATTTGCTTGGAATGATAATCTCTTTATCTCAGCCTCTAACTCCGTCATCGAATGAAAGCCCTTATCCCGAATCGCTATCATAGTACCTGCTGCGGTCGTCATATTATGTTTCGTAACCCAACGCTCATATCCTTTGCTTGACTTCACTTTTTCATTGTTCTTGATGTCGATGATATTGCCAAGTTCTCTGTCTTTATTCAGGATCCTATCTCTAATCCGTTCTTCGGTATAGTTGTCTCCAATCGTCTTTGCTCTGGTAAATCTCTGCTGATTTTTACTTCTAAAAGCAATTATAAAGTTATAATTATTTATGTACAAATAGTATTAAATAAAAATGTACAAGTATTATTATAGATGAGCCAAAGAGGAGGAGCTCATATGATTATAAAATCAGATAACATTACTGACTTTAAGATAGATTCGCTAAAAGATCTATATAAACTAAGACCACTTATAGAAGGAGGTGCATTGAAAATAAATAAAAGCCAAATAGGTAGGGAACTTGGTGCGGATAGGCGTACTGTCGATAAATATATAAAGGGATTCAATAAGTCTAGATCCAGAAAGTGCAGTAATTGCATTACACCATACTATGAAATAATAAAAGAACTGCTGAAACCATCTGATTCACGCATTTTTTATTATAAATCTATTTTATGGCAATACCTTGTAGATAACCATTCCTACACAGGTAGCTATGTAAACTTTTGTTTTTATATTAAAAAATATAGAGAATTTGAAGATTACTTTAAGCAAAGAAGACCATCAAATGTAAAACAAGTTACTTTAAGGTATGAAACAGATAGAGGACAGCAGGCACAACTGGACTGGAAGGAATCCATTAAATTTGTGCTTACAAATGGAGAGACTATAGTTGTAAATGTATTTGTACTTTTACTCTCATACTCAAGATTTCGAGTATATAGGCTATCCATGTCTAAAAGTCAGGATGTGCTATTTAACTTTCTGGATGATGCTTTTGAAGTGTTCGGTGGTGTACTAAAAGAGATTTTAACGGATAACATGAGTACTGTTATGAGTGAGGCAAGGACAGAAAACTCGAGCGGAAAAGTAAATACTAAATTCAAAAAGTTTGCAGATGATTATGGATTTATAGTTAAAGCATGTATTGCAGGAAGACCGAGAACAAAAGCAAAGGTAAAGGAACTTATGAAGATCCTTGATGAGATAAGAGAATATAGTTGAACATTAGACTACGATGGTTTGCATAAACTTGTATCTAAAATAAATAATAGAGTAAATACAAATGTGATAAAGGATACAGGTATTATTCCGGTAATGTATTTTAATAAAGAAAAAGCTTTCCTATTGCCACTAGCAATGAAATCAATAAGAAAGCCCTATCAAATAGCCACAAAGCCATTAAAAGTTAATACATCGAGTATGATCAACTATGGTGGAAATCAGTATTCTGTACCAATTAATTATGTGGGAAAATCCCTCATAGTACAGGCTTATGATGGCTACATACACGCCTATTATAACACATCTCTTATAGCAGTGCATCAAATTTCTGAAAATAAACTAAACTATCATATGGAGTATTATGAAGAGATAGCAAGGATATCAAAATCATTCAAGGAGGAAAATATAAGGGAGAGAGCAAAAGAGAACCTAAAATTACTGGGAGGTTTTATGAGCAATGAGTAGTACTTTTGAACAACTTAATAACAGCTTAGAGAAATTAAAATTATTACAAATAAAAAAATACTTGAGTGAGGTAACAGATTTTGTTTCAAGCAATAAACTATCATTTTCTGATGGTCTGTTAAAGTTGTGTAATTATGAATTTGATTATAAGACTGAGATAGCATCAAAATCGATGATCAAGGCAGCTGCATTCCCATTCATAAAAACGATAGAAGACTATGACTTTGACTTTCAGCCAAAGCTTAATAAGCAAGAGATATTAGAGTTAACATCGTTAAAGTTCATAGAAGAAGCTAAAAACATAGTATTTTTAGGTAGCAGTGGTGTGGGAAAAACACACCTTGCGACATCAGTAGGAATAGTAGCTGCAAGAAGGAGATACAGTACATATTTTATTAAATGCCATGCTTTACTACAACAGCTAAAGTGTGCAAAAGTTGAAAATAGATTAGATAGTAGACTTAAGTATCTAAATAGATATAAGCTACTGATTATTGATGAACTAGGGTACTTGCCAATAAATAAAGAAGATTCGAATCTATTCTTTCAGCTTATAGATATGAGGTATGAAAAGAAGAGCACCATATTGACTACAAATATAAACTTTTCTGATTGGGACAGTGTATTCTACGATGCTGTGGTAGCTAATACCATACTGGATAGAATCCTTCACCATTCACATGTGATCAGTATTAATGGTTGCTCATACAGGGTAAAGGACTATATCACTAAGTCAGAGTAATTGCACATTTTTATATAAGATTTTTTGTACATAAGTACTTAACACTTTATATCCTTTTCCAATTGGTATAGGTGAACTTACAAAACCAAGTCCCATTCTTTGTTTCATCTTTGTATGCCCCCATACTACACCTCTTTCTTAGAATCTCTGCCATAGCAGTACTTTTCCATAAAATACCTACGATTCACTTTCCCTCTTTGTACTCGGTAGCCGAGATTTAGAAGTTCTTGATTCATCTCATTGATCAGTTGGTATGCAGTAGTTCTACTCACTTCCAAGAACTCTTGCACTTCCTTTGCGTTCATAAATACCTTGTGCATATTAGCCCTTCTTTCATTCAAAAATGGTGCAAGATTCTCCATTCCTATCTTGAATTAGGACGAGCGTCAGTTTTATTAGCTTGTGTTCAAACAGTTCATTATCATTCTGTTTTGTTTTATTATAACAGTTCATATTCATTCTATTAATAGTGATTATAAAATATATTTTTCTATAACCTTATTTACTCCAATATTCTTAAAAGCCTTATACAGAACACTATTGTTGCGTTTATGTGATTTTGTTATAGAATATACGAAATGAAATCTACTTATTTTCAGAAAGGGGCTTTCCTATGATATCCAGACAAAAATTAAAAAAGCTTCGATTGCTAAGGAACCTCACACAGAAAGAACTTGCAATCAAAGCCGGATTGACCGATGCTGCCATACGAAATTATGAACTTGGAAATAGATCTCCAACAAAAGAACAAATGCAAAAAATAGCACAGGCATTAGACTGTAATATTTCTGCCCTCACAGACCACGAACCGAACTCCATCCACGAGTTTATCCATATTATTTTTGACTACGAAAAAGAAATGAAGCTCAGACCACTTATAGACGGAGCCACCAGTGCCTTACTGTCACACGATATGAACTTCAATGATTTTCTTGTAGAATGGGATGAGATGAGAAAGAAACATTATAATGGCGAAATCACAGATGAAGAGTTTGAGGATTGGAAGCTCTCTTATCCAAAAAAATCAAGATTCTTGAGGAGAGGTAAATAAGAAAATCGTAATACACATAACATAGAATGATTGTAGAGTTTGTAGCGAAATATTTCAAAAGTTGAAAAACGATCAAATTTGAGGTTGGAGGATACTACCTATGGAAATAATTAATTATATTAAGCAGATTGAACAATATATGTGTAATCATTTTGATGAGTGGGATTTGGATGACCCTGTTGAAGAAGAATATTTTTCAGAATATAAAGAGATTTCAGGAGTTTCACAGGAAGAGATAAATACTTTTGAGAAAAAATATAGTATTGATTTACCGGATGATTTCAAGGAGCTGTATCAATACAAAAATGGCAGCCAATTTTTTTGTGTTTTGCCTACAGTTATCGGCAAATCCGATATGACTTTTTGCCTAATGAGTTTGAAAGAAATGGATGATACAAAAAATCACTTCCAAAATAAAGATGCCTTACTATCAGATTTTCCGGATTATTTCACAGCTAAGTATATTGAAAGAATAAAAGATAAAAGGATTAAGCCATATCTTTTCAACGAAAAATGGTTCCCGTTTGCTCAGTATTGTAATAGTTGCTATTTGATGATGGACTTTGATCCTACTATAGATGG
>ERZ773083.2035-NODE-2035-length-12979-cov-12.766636_pt1 | contig 12979 bp, 4 predicted proteins | sample MGYA00511465_ERZ773083 | MGnify/ENA primary metagenome ERZ773083 (study PRJEB29015, sample SAMEA2738001) | human oral metagenome | biome: human oral; feature: human-associated habitat; material: dental | place: China | collected 2060 ... | reverse complement strand
GAGGACTTCGACCCGCCCGCCGTCGTGTGGGGACGCGGACACCGGGGAGTGGATCTTGCGGCCGCTGAGGGCACGCAGATCCGCAGCGCCGCCGCGGGGACGGTCGCCTTCGCCGGCATGGTGGCCGGGCGCCCCGTGGTCTCCGTCGACCACACCGACGGGATCCGCACCACCTATGAGCCGGTCGAACCGGCCGTCAGCGCCGGTGACACGGTGGCTGCGGGGCAGGTCATCGGCACCTTGCTGGCGGGGCACCGCTCGGACGGGGTCTGCGCCCTGCACTGGGGGGCGCGTACCGGCCCCAAGACGTACATCAACCCGCTGCGCCTGCTGCAACCTGCCGTCATCCGTCTCAAGCCCCTTCACTGAGAATGCGGCCACACACGGGCTCCGCTCAGGCGCGGGGGAAGGCCTGCTCGTAGACGCTGCGCAGGCGCTCAGCCGAGACGTGGGTGTAGCGCTGGGTGGTGGCCAGGGAGGAGTGGCCGAGGAGCTCTTGAACGCTGCGCAGGTCCGCTCCCCCGCCCAGGACGTGGGTGGCGGTGCTGTGCCGCAGTCCGTGCGGGCCCAGGTCGGGCACCTGGGCGGCCGCGCACAGGCGGTGGACGACGTCGCGCACCGCCCGGGGATCGATGCGTCGCCCCCGCGCCCCGAGGAAGAGGGCACCTCCCGCATCGACGGCGCAGATCTCACCGCGCCGATGCAGCCATGCCTCCAGCGCCTTGGCGGCGGGCAGCCCGTATGGGACGGTCCGTTCCTTACGGCCCTTCCCCAGGACTCGCAGGGTCCGTTGGGAGTGGTCGAGGTCGGCGACATCCAGGCCGACGAGCTCGGAGACCCGTACTCCGGTCGCGTAGAGCGTCTCGATGATGGCCAGGTCACGCACGGCCAGGACGTGCCCGTCAGAGGCGAGGTCCGAGGCGGTCTTGAGCAGCTGCGAGGCCTGCTGGGTCGTCAGCACCCCGGGCAGGCGGTTATCGACGCGGGGCGCGCGCAGACGCGCGGCGACGTCGGAGGTGAGCAGTCCCGTCTCGAAGGCCCAGGAGGAGAAGGTCCTCACCGAGGCCGAGCGCCGGGCCAGGGTGGCGCGCGAGTGACCGCTCGCGGCCATCGCGGCGAGCCAGTCCCGCAGGTCCGCCAGGTCGAGGGTGGCCAGGGCGGTATCGACGGGCTCGACATCGCCCTCACCGACGCCGAGAAAGCTCAGCAGGTCGTTGATGTCGACGAGATAGGCGCGCACGGTGTGCCCGGACAGGTCCCGCTGCAGGGCCAGGTAGCTGCGGTAGGAGGCGAGCAGATCGGCGCGCGTCCTCGACATGGGGCACCTCCTCTCACGACAGCGATGACGAACAACGGCGGTGATCGGCTTGATCCGTCAGGTTCTTATCGGTCCATTCGAAGGTCTGCTTGCAGGACCGGGCGACACGGGCACCTGAAGACTACGGCACCCGGTGCCGGGGCAGGCCCGCCGTCGGAAGCACGCCGCGCACATCGACAGCACACGGCGTGCCAGTGCCTCCCTGACAGCACCCCGCCCTCGCCCCAAGATGCGGCGCCTCAGCGACGATCCGCGCGACTCACCACCTTCACCGGAGGGCGGCAGTATTTCCGCCCGAGACAGAAGTCGCCACACTGATTTAACACGCAACCTCGTCAGTCGGATCACAAATTCATAACAACTGTCCGGCCAGCATGACGGAGCAAGTCGACCTTTTTGCTTGATCTCGACGAAAAGTCCGCCTCATCTCTGCGTCTCGCCACATATGAAACGGTTGTTTTCGTCCGACAAGGAAGTTAGCATCTCGCTCGTTCTTACGAGCATCATCCCCCTGGCCCATCCCTATTTCTGCTGGAGCGCCACTGTGAAACGGTTGTCCAGGCGCCGTGTCTATGTCGGCGTCATTGCGGTACTGACCGCTGCGGCTCTGGTCGCCATCGTCCTGCACCCCGGGATGGTCACTCATGACGTCGACCTTCATGACGGCGGGGTGTGGGTGACTAACGGGAAGATGAAGATGGTCGCCCATCTCAACTACCCCTCACAGACGCTCGACGGCGGGCTGCGCACCTCCTCGGCGAGCTTCGACGTCGACCAGTCCGGCTCCCAGGTCTTCATGTCCGACGAGTCCTCGGACACCTATACGCAGATCGATGTGGCCCGCATGACGCTCATGCCGCCGAACACCTCGACCGGCTCATCATCCATGGAGCTGGGTGGGGGCCGCATCGGGGTTGCCGATCCGACCACGGGCAAGGTCTGGGTCACCAGCGCCTCCGACGCCTCCACCTTCAGCCAGTCAGCAGCTCCTCCCACCATCTCCGACATGCCCGGCGCCGTCCTGGCCATGGGCACCGACGGCTCGGCTCACGTCGCATCGCTCAAGAGCGGCACCGTCAAGACGGTCACGCCCCGAGGCTCCGTCAACGACATCTCGACCACCTCCCTGCCCACATTGGCCAACGACGCCGAGCTGCAGATCAGCGCAGTGGGAGACAAGAGCGTGGTCCTCGACCGCCGCAGCGGCACCCTCGTACTGCCGGGGGGTAAGACGGCCTCGTTGTCCGGGGACGACCTCCAGCTCCAGGTTCCCGGCCCCCAGGCCGACGAGGTCCTGGTCTCCTCGACGTCCGGGCTGCTTCGCGTGAGCCTGTCCGGGAAGGTCTCCTCGGTCTCCCCCGGCGTCACCGGCGGCAGCCCCTCCCGGCCCGCGCAGCACTCGGGCTGCGCCTATGCGGCCTGGGGGGTCAAGGGTTCCTTCCTGCGGGACTGCGCGGGCACCGCCAACGACGTCGACATCCCAGTCCCCACTCTCAACAACGTCTCGAAGGCCGTCTTCCGCACGAACCGCGACGTCATCGTCCTCAACGACATCCCCACCGGCGGCGTGTGGCTGCCGGACAAGAACATGGTCCAGGTCGACAACTGGGAGCAGATCAACTCACAGACGAAGAGCGAGGAGTACTCCGACGAGAAGTCCACCGAGACCCGGGACGAGGCCACTCAGGAGCGGTCCAAGGAGAACACTCCCCCCGAGGCCCAGGACGACTCCTTCGGAGTGCGGCCCGGACGGACCTCCTACCTGCCGGTCATTGCCAATGACACCGATCCCGACGGCGACGTCCTGGTAGCCACCGCGACCTCTCAGCCGTCCTTCGGAAAGGTGGGTCAGGTGCGCTCCGGCGCCGCCCTCCAGGTGAAGGTGGACGACAACGCCACAGGCTCATCGTCCTTCGCCTACACCCTCGATGACGGCCAGGCACAGTCCAGCGCCAACGTCACTCTCAATGTCCACCCCTTCTCCGTCAACGCCGGGCCCGAGCAGAAACGGATCTCCTCCCTCGACCTGGCCTCCGGAGCAAGCACGACTCTCAATGTCTCCGACGACTGGCTCGACCCCGACGGCGACCCCGTCTACCTCAAGAGCATCTCCTTCCCCTCGGGGTTCGACGTCACGTACCGGGCCGACGGCACCATCACGGTCAAGGACATGGGGCAGACGGCGGGCAGCACGGACCTGACCGTCACCTACTCCGACGGCACCAAGGACACTGAGGGTCGCCTGACGGTCAAGGTGCACGGCAACGAGAACCTTCCCCCCGTGACCAACGCGGACCACGTCGTTGTCCCGGTGGGTCAGTCCGGTCAGGTCTCGCCGCTGGCCAATGACGTCGACGCCAACGGTGACACTCTGCGCCTGACCTCCGTGGGGGAGACGCCCGAGGGACTGACTGCCACGGCCGACGTCAGTCTCGGGGTCGTCACGCTCAAGCCGTCCAAGGCGGGCACCTTCTACCTGACCTACACGGTCAGTGACGGGCCCTCCGCTACAGAGGGCGTGATCCGGGTCGACGCCATCGAGGTCGACCAGTCCGCGCTGCCCGTGGCTCAGGACGACGTCATCACGCTGCCGGCGGGAGGCCAGGCGCTGTCGGCGGTCCTGGACAACGACTCCGACCCGCAGGGCGGGGTGCTCTCCGTGCAGTCCGTACGCACCCCCGAGGGAAGCCCCCTGGTGGTGGCTCTCCTCGAGCACCACCTCCTGCGCATCACTGCTCCCAACGGGCTGACCGAGACCACAACGGTCACCTACACGTTGGCCAACGCGGCCGGGACGACCGAGGGCACGCTCCAGGTCATCCCGGTCCCAGCGGCACCGAGCACCACGCCTCCCGAGCTCACCGACGACACGCTCGTAGTGCGAGCCGGGGACGTGGGTAGTATCAGCGTCCTGGACAACGACCGCTCCCCCGCAGGACTGGATATGACTGTCCAGCCCGACCTTCAGCACGAGATCGACCCAGCCATGGGCGAGCCCTTCGTCTCCGACGACGTCGTCCGCTTCCGCGCCGGGGAGCAGCCGGGAAGCGGACGGATCATCTACAGCGTGCGCGACTCGGAGGGGAACGTCGCCTCGGCCAGCGTCAACCTGACCGTCGTGGCCCGCGACGACGAGCGCAATACAGCCCCGCACCCCAAGGACGTCACCGGGTGGGCCGTGGCCGGGGAGAAGGTGACGATCCCGATCCCCCTGGAGGGGCTGGACTCTGAAGGCGACTCGGTCAGCCTCAGCGGGCTGATGTCCTCACCGCGCCTGGGCGGAGTGGAGCTGGAGAGCTCGTCCCTGACCTACACGGCCGCCCCGAACGCCTCAGGCACAGACGTCTTCAGCTACACCGTCCAGGACCGGCTCGGCAAGACGGCCTCGGCCGTGGTCCGGGTCGGCGTGGCGCCCGCCGGGAAGACGAACCAGAAACCCGTCGCCGTGGCCGATGCCGTCACCGCACGGCCCGGCGTCGATCTGTCCATCCCGGTACTGGCCAACGACGTCGACCCGGATGGGGACACGCTGTCCCTGGAGTCGTCCCTCGTCTCCGGCCAGGACTCGGGAGTGTCCCCGTCGGCCGACGGCTCGCGGGTCAGGCTCACGACCCCGAGCACAGAGGGGAGCTACACCGTCCAGTACGGCGTCACGGACGGCCACTCAGAGCCCGTCGTCGGCATGGTGACCCTGGTGGTGTCCGCCTCGGCGCCCCTCCAGGCCCCCATCGCCCGTGACGACCGCATCAGCAAGGCGCAGGCCCGATCCAACCGGAGCGTCAAGGTCCCGGTACTGGACAACGACGAGGACCCGGACGGTGATATCAGTGCCGCCACCGTCACCTCCCAGGACGAGGGCGTCAGCGTCGGGAAGAACGGGAATCTGACGATCGAGGTGAGGGACGAGCCCCGCTTCGTGCTCTACACGGTCACCGATCCCAGTGGGCTGGCCTCCTCCGCCTTGGTCGAGGTCCCCGGATCGGTGGTCACCGAGCCCGAGGTCGACACGAGCAAGATGCCCTTGACCGTGCGCTCCGGCGAGACCCTGTCCATCGCTCTGCGCGACTATGTGCTCACCCGTGAGGGTCGTAGCGTGCAGCTGACCGACGGCAACAAGGTGACGGCCGCCGCCGGGTGGGACGGCTCCAACCTGGTCAAGGACTCCACCACGGTGACCTTCACCTCGCGTCCCGACTACTCCGGCCCCTCCTCAGTCACCGTGGAGGTGACCGACGGCAAGGACCTCAACGATTCCAGCGGTAAGACCGCCTGGTTGACACTTCCCATCACGGTGACCCCCGGAGACAACCGCCCGCCGACCATCGCCCCCACCGCCATCGAGGTGGCCCCTGGTGAGACCACGACGGCGGACGTGTCGTTGTGGACCACGGACCCCGACGGGGAGAAGCCTGCCGATCTGACCTACTCGGTGCGAGACGTCCCCACCGGTATCAAGGCCTCGATCAACGGCAAGACCCTGTCGGTTGCGGCACCCTCGGGAGCCTCGAAGGGGTCGCTGGGGTCGCTCACGATCGATGTCAAGGACGGCTCCGGGGCCAAGGGATCGGGATTGGTGCCGGTGAGCATCGTCTCCTCCTCCCAGCCCCTCATCATGCTCTCGCCGGCGTCGGTGAGTGCGGACGCCGGTAAGTCCACCACCGTGGACATCTCCTCCTACGCCGTCAATCCCTTCCCCGGTTCCCCCATCCACCTCGTGGGGACTCCCGCCTCTCCGGACGGCATCACGGTCACGGGATCCGGCTCCACCCTGACGATCACTCCCGCAGCTGGTGCCCGGACGGGAGTCATCACCTACCGGGTCGGGGACAAGACCGGTGACTCCGGACGCGAGGTCGAGGGTACCGTCCAGGTGACGGTGCGCAGCCGGCCGAGCCCTCCGACCTCGGTATCGGCCTCCTCCAGCAGCGCGTCAACGGCTCTGGTCTCATGGACCGCAGGAGCGGCGAACGGCGCACCGATCAGTGGTTTCACCGTCTACGACGAGACACAGGGCGATTCCCGGGACTGCGGAACCGTCACCAGCTGCCTCATGGAGGGCCGCACCAACGGCAAGGACCACACCTTCCACGTGGTGGCCCACAACGAGGTCGGCGACTCCGAGGCCTCAGGCTCGGCCACCACCTCGATCGACGTCGTCCCGGACACGGTTCCCCAGCCGGTGGCCACCGCCGGGGACGGCTCCGTAAGCGTGTCCTGGACCGCACCGTCCAACCAGGGCTCGGCCATCGCCGGATACGTCGTCGTCCTCAGTCCGGGTGGACAGCAGCAGACGGTGTCGGGTACGAAGGCCACCTTCTCCGGCCTGAGCAACGGGACGGCCTACACCGCGGTGGTCAAGGCAGTCAACGCCAAGGGCGAGAGCCAGCAGTGGTCCTCCGCCTCCCTGGCGGTCTCTCCCTACGGCAGGCCCGGACCGGTCAGCTCGGTGCAGGCCGCCTCGGCCAATCTCGGCAGCGGCGGCTCCTCGGACACCGTCACCGTCTCCTGGGGGCCGGTGTCCGACACTAACGGCAGACCGATCGAGTACTACACCGTGACCTCCTCGACCGGGGCCTCCAAGACGGTCTCCGGCGCGGACAGCCGCTCAACCACCCTGGAGGGGGTGAGTGCCTCCCAGAGCCAGGTCACCTTCACGGTGACGGCCACCAATGACTCCGCCAATGCCTCCACCCATACCTCACCGGGACAGTCCACCTCGACCTGGGTCGTAGGACGCCCACCGGCACCCAGCGTCACGGGCGTCAGTGCGACCGGCGCCAGCCGCCAGATCTCACTGTCCGCCAGAGCCTCCGCCGGCAACGGTTGGAGCGCTGGGGAACTGTCCACCCAGTGGAGCACCGATGGCTCCTCCTGGCAGTCCGTCAGCGACCTGAGCGGCAACGGACTCAGTGACGGTAGCGCCTCAACCGTGTACGTGCGTGTCTGCGGGTCCAAGACTGGGAGCACCTCCTGCTCGGAGGCGGTCAGTGCCGGCAGCGTCACCCCCTTCGGCCCTCCGAGCTCACCGACTATCAGCTGCTCGGCCGGCGGAGCCACTACTGTCTCCTGCTCGTGGTCGGGCGGTGGCGACGGTGGGCGCTCTACCCGCTACCAGCTGAGCGGACCGTCCACCAACGACAACGCCGGCGCCTCAGGATCGCAGCAGTGGAACGTCGCGGAGGGCAGCACGACACGCGTGTGCATCCACGCCGTGCAGTCCTCCTCCGAACAGGGCTCACGCGAGGGCCAGGAGAACTGCGCCGAAGCGACGACCCGTTCCTTCGCCAGGAACTACGCCGGCTCGCTCAGCGGCCAAGGGCTGTGCAGCGTCGGAACGTGCGCGGGGCAGAACGCCCACTACCAGGTGGTGACCCTCTCGGACTGGCCCCCGAACTCGACCGTGACCTGCAGCGGATCCTGGAACCAGCGTGAGGTCAGCACGACGCTCACGGTCGACGGCTCGGGTGGATACAGCGGCCGCCCCAAGTGGCAGGGCGGTTACAACGGCATTCTGATGTCCAAGCAGGATCAGGGGACCTGGTTCACATGCAAGTAGCAGCCAGCGCCCGCCCCGGCCGAGTGTCGACGCCGGGCGCGTCCCCGCACCGATCAGCCGCCGGAGGCCCTCACGGGGTCGGCTCCCTTCACCGCAGTCAGTACCTCACAGAGAGCGAGGGCCATCAATGGCAATGACGAATGAGAACGCGACCTGGTTCGCCGACACCTTCGCCCGAATGGTGAACAACGTGGGGCTGGCGCTGCTGGGTAAGACCGAAGTCATTCGGCTGGCGCTGACCACCATGCTGGCCGAGGGGCACCTCCTGCTGGAGGACGCCCCCGGCACCGGTAAGACCGCTCTGGCCCGGGCACTGGCGGCCTCGGTGCAGGGAACGCACTCTCGTATCCAGTTCACCCCCGATCTGCTGCCCAGCGACATCACGGGTGTGACGATCTACGACCAGAAGACCGGGTCGTGGGACTTCCACGCCGGCCCGATCTTCTCCTCCATCGTCCTGGCCGACGAGATCAACCGGGCCAGCCCCAAGACCCAGTCGGCCCTCCTGGAGGTCATGGAGGAGTCCCAGGTGACGGTCGACGGGGTCCGGCACGCCACGGGCCGGCCCTTCATGGTCATCGCCACCCAGAACCCCATCGAGCAGGCCGGCACCTACCGTCTGCCCGAGGCCCAGCTCGACCGCTTCCTCATGAAGACCTCTGTCGGGTATCCCGATGAGGAAGCAATGGCCGATGTCCTGGAGGGCAGTGCCAACCCGGACCGGTCGAAGTCGCTCAGCGCCGTCATCGCCTCCAGCGCCGTGGCCTCCATGGCCGATCTGGCCGCGGAGAACCACATGGAGCGCTCGGTGGTGAAGTACATCGCGGCGCTGGCGGCCGCTACCCGCGCCTCGGAGAGCACCCGTATCGGGGTCTCCACGCGAGGGGCGCTGGCGATGGCTCGGGTCGTGCGGGTCTGGGCGGCCGCTCAGGGCAGGCCTTACGTTGTCCCGGATGACGTGCGGATGCTCGCCCAGGTCGTGTGGGCCCACCGCCTGGTCATGGACCCCGACGCAGAGTTCGCCGGCGCCACGCCGTCGGCAGTCATCTCCGAGGCCATGGAGGTCGTCCCCGTTCCCACCGTGCAGAAGTAGGACCACATGGCTGCGATGACATCCGGTCCCGGCCCCGGTGCCCTCCCCCGCTCACCGGGTCAGGAGACCCGCGGTAACCCGAGGGGCGGACGGACACCTGCCCCCGCTCCACTGGGTTCCTCCGCACCGCTAAGGACCGGTCCGAAGCGTTCTCGAAGGATGCTGAGCGCGCTGAGGCGGACATCGAACGCAGCACGCTCCGTGGTATCGGCCGTGACCAGAGCAGTCCTGCATGCTCTGGCGGCACTACGGCGAGCAGGAGGGACGGCGCAAAAGCGGCTGCCGGCGCTGGCCGCACGGCTACGGGCCGTTCCCGTGGTGGGTCCGGTGCTGGCCGCCTGCGGCTCGTGGCTGGGCGGCGCGGTCGCGATGGTGACCGCACTGGGGCGGGTCTGCCTGCTAGTGCTTATCGTCTCCTGGTACCTGGCCGCCAGTCGACACTGGTTGGAGGCTTGGGTCATCACTTTGGCCCTGGCCACCCTGATGGTGCTGGCGGCGCTCCAGGCGCTGGGGAGAGCCACCTACCGGGTGCGGCTCTCCCTGGTCTCGACCCGGGTCGTCGTCGGCGATCCGGCGCTCGGCTCCCTATACCTGTCACCCCCCTCGGGGCGCACCACCCGACCGGCGACGGTGGAGATGCCGGTGGGCCAGGGACTGGCCGTCTTCGATATTCCGCGCATCTCCCCCGGCACCGAGCACCAGGAGGTCTTCACCGTACCCACACGGCATCGGGGAGTCATCACGGTGGGACCGGTCCGAAGCATCCGTGGGGACGCACTGGGCCTGGTCCGACGCTCACAGAACTGGACCGAGCCGGTCGACCTGTTCATCCACCCGCGCACCGTCAACCTGGACTCGACGGCGATCGGCTTCATCCGAGACATCGAAGGCGCCGTCACCCAGGACCTGTCCAGCTCGGACGTGTCCTTCCACGCCCTGCGCGAGTACGTCCCCGGTGATGATCGCCGCAACGTCCATTGGAAGACCACTGCCCGAACCGGGCGCCTCATGGTGCGTCAGTTCGAGGAGACCCGCAGGGCCCACCTCCTGGTCGTCCACGACCTTGATCCTCACGCCTGGGACGAGGAGGACTTCGAGACCTCGGTATCCGCGAGCGCCTCGTTGCTGCTGGCCGCGGTGCGGGACAACCGGGAGATCAGCCTGGTCACTCAGGCCGGCCATCCCTACCTACCCACGGGGGCGCGAGTACTGGACACCTTCACCACGCTCGAGCCGGTGGAGGGGGCCGAGGACATGGTCGGCCTGACCCGGCAGGCGGTCAGTGCCGTGCCTCAGGCGTCAGTCACTGTCCTGGTCACTGGTGCCAGGACCTCGGCGGCCACCCTCCACCGCGCTCATGCCGAGCTGCCGGCCAGCACCCGGTGCCTGGCGCTGAGGATCGACGGCCATCAGCGTCTGTCCTCGCAGAAGGTCTCCGGGCTGCCCGTAGTGACGCTGCCCGACCTGGAGCGCCTGGCGCCCGCGATGAGAAAGGCCCGTTCATGATCGCTCGTGGGTCACGCACTCGTCCCGGTCCTCCCGAGGACCTGGCTGCTGGGGGCCGTGTAGGCACGGGGACCGCCGCCTCACCCGGTAGCGGATCGTCAGCCCGCCGCCTGGACTGGGCGAGCCTGGCGGCGGTCGTGCTGCTGCTGGTCGCAGCGGGAGCCACGCACGGAGCCGTCTTCGGCGCCCTGAGCGGCTACGTCGCCGTTGCCGGGGGCATCGTCATCGGCTCGCTCGTGGGACTGGCCGGGACCTGGTGGAGGTGGAACCCCCTGGAGGTCCTCCTGGCAGCGATCATCTCCTACCTTCTGACGGGAGGTCCGCTGGCGCTGCCCACCACGACGGGTCGGTGGGGTGTGCCGACCATGGCGACCCTTCAGGGGTTGGTGATCGGCGCAGTGACCTCGTGGAAGGACCTGCTGACGATCGCGCCTCCGGCTGCGTCCTTCGTCGGTCCGGGGATCGTCCCCTACCTCAGTGGGATGCTGTGCTCGCTGGTGGCGGTCACGATCGCGCTGAGAGCCGGCAGGCGTCAGGGCTGGGCCCTGGTGGCAGTAGCGGCGCTGGGACTCATCGGGATCCTGTGGGGTTCGCAGCGGGCGCCGCTGGCGCTTCCCGCGGCTGCCGTGGCCCTGGTGGTCGCCATGGCGTGGATGGCTCACCTGCAGCAACGGGGTCGCATCGCGGCGGGGCACGGGATCGTCGGCAGACCAGGTTCCCGGCGTCGCGCCCGGTTCCGTCTTGTCGCAGGCGCCACCGGGATGCTGACGCTCGCCGTCGCCGTCGCCGCGATCCTGTCCCCCGTCATCGAGCCCGGGGGCAACCGTGATGTGCTGCGCGACCACGTCAGACCTCCCCTGGATCTGTCGGCCTACGCCTCACCGCTGACGTCCTTCCGCTACTGGGTGGACAACCAGAAGGACTCCACCCTCTTCACGGTTGAGGGGCTTAAGGAGGGCCAGAGGATTCGACTGGCCACGTTGGACGCCTATGACGGAACTGTCATGCGCGTGGGCACCGATGCCTCGGCGGAGGGGTTCCGGCGGGTGGGCTCCACTGTCACCGATGAACCGCTACCGGGCGGCACCAGCACCACGAGCCTGACAGTGACGATCAAGGACTACGCGGGCTACTGGCTGCCCGGGGCCGGTCAGATGCAGTCGGTCGCCTTCACCGGAGACCGTGCCACGAGCCTGCAGGAGTCCCTGTACTACTCCGAGCCCTTGGAGTCGGCCATCACCACCCAGGGTCTGACCAAGGGGGACCACTACACGACCAGGATCATTGACACCCCGACATGGACAGATGCCCAGCTCAGTGACAAGGCGTTCACCACGCTGACAATGCCCGAGACGAGCAACGTGCCGGAGCCGGCAGGGACCCGCCTGAGCGAGTTCACCGGCGACGCCTCCACTCCCGTCGAGAAGATCCGGACGATGGCGCAGACCTTCTCCAGTCAGGGCTTCTACTCCGACGGCAGCGACAAGCTCTCCCTGCCGAGCCACTCGACCGCGCGTCTGACCACCTTCCTGGATCCCAAGAAGCCGATGATCGGCGACGACGAGCAGTACGCCGTCGCGATGGCGCTCATGGCCAGGCAGGCCGGCTACCCGGCACGCGTGGTCCTGGGGTTCTACCCCGAGACCTACTCCGGGGGTGCCCAGGCGATCACCGGAACCAACGCCCACGCCTGGGTGGAGGTGAGCTTCTCCTCCGTGGGCTGGGTAGCCTTCGACCCCACTCCACCCCGCGACCAGAAGCCCCAGACGGAGGTCCCCAAGCCCAAGCCGAATCCACGCCCACAGGTGCTTCAGCCACCAGTGCCGCCTCAGGACCCCGCCGATCTGACGCCGCAGACCAACGACGACCGCGACGACGACTCCGATCGCCCCAGCCCCTGGCTGGCCTGGCTGCTCCTGGCGGCCAAGGTGGCCGGCGGCCTGGTGGTCATCACCGCGCCCTTCATCATCATCGTGGCGGCCAAGGCATGGCGTCGTCGTCGACGGCGCCGGGCCGCAAGCCGGATGGATCGCATCACCGGCTCATGGAATGAGCTCATTGACTATGCCACGGACCTGCGTACCGGGGTTCCACACGCGACCACCCGCAGTGAGCAGGCCCTCTTCCTCGACTCCTTCGTCTCCGGAGAGCCGAACCCGGGGCTGACCTTCCGCCCGTCCCCGGCCTCAGACAGCGTCGGCGGCCTGGCCCAGCTAGTGGACTCCACAGTGTTCAGCGGCCAGGACATGGCAGACACGGTGGAGGCACGGGCCTGGAACAGCACCGATGCCCTGAGCCGGGCACTGGCCTCCCGCACCTCCCGGTACCGCCGCCTGGTCGCGCGGTTCTCGGTGACCTCCTTGAGACGTCGTCCCGGCCGAGCACCGGCCCTGCGGCCCTTAGATGTCGAACCGTCTCGGCGCGGTGACGCGCCGACGCCATCCCCTGGCGGCTCGCGCCGTTGGTGGCCGGGGTGGCTGAGCCCATCGGGCCTGCGCACACCGCC
>ERZ773083.2034-NODE-2034-length-12980-cov-14.313733_pt1 | contig 12980 bp, 17 predicted proteins | sample MGYA00511465_ERZ773083 | MGnify/ENA primary metagenome ERZ773083 (study PRJEB29015, sample SAMEA2738001) | human oral metagenome | biome: human oral; feature: human-associated habitat; material: dental | place: China | collected 2060 ... | reverse complement strand
CTTGCTTTATGGCAGGAGAATCATTAATACCATCTCCCATATATCCTACTATTTCTCATGCCTGTTTATATGCCATAATTATTTTTTCTTTTTAAATTTATATTAATATTTTTTCCTGAAGAATGCCTAATAGCATTATCTAATAAGATAGATACAAATTGTTTAAGTTGTATTTGATTTCCAATTAAATATAGGTCTTCGTCAATATCTATTATAAATTCTTTTTCTTTTTCAAAAGCAAAACTTTCAAAAGCTAGTATTTCTCCTAAAATAATCCTAGAAAAATTTATATTTTCCATAGAAACAATCACATCTTCTGCGTGTGATAAATCTAAAAGTTGTTTTATAATAATACCCATTCTCTCATTTTCATATTTAATATTTTCAAGCCATTCATTATTACCGATTTCTCGAGAAAGTAATTCTGTATTTGTGCCTATAATTGCAACCGGGGTTTTTAATTCATGACTAGCATCGGATATAAATTGTTTCTGTTTACGATTATTTTCTTCAAGTGGTTTTATAATACGTTTTGATAATAGTAATGATATTAAAAACATTCCTATAATTGAAGTAAATCCTACAATCAAAACATATCGAAGCATAGTTCTTAACCTGGCTTACAAAACAGTATTATCCATAAATGCAACAAGAGTATATCCATTTTTATCTCTTACGACATAAGATAAATTACTAGTTCTTCCTGAATGTTTTTTCTCATCTAAAATGCTCTTTGCAATCTGTGTCAGTTTATCATTGTTATACAACTCTTTATTTCCATTATCTACAGCAAGTACTGAACCATTGTTTGAAATTGCAACCGAATAAAAAGTTGACAATTGATAATCTGAATTTTTATTAGGTTTTTTTTCTAACTCTAAATCTTTATTATTTCTATTTTTTTCTCTATTATCTATGGAATAATCCTCAACATATCGTTCTAACATATCTAAATTTTTTTGTCTAATCTCTCTAAAACTAGCTAACAAAATTACAGACAAAATTACTGCGAATAAGATAATAATTGAACCCATAATTGATAATATTATCTTTTTTCTAGATTTACTAAACATCTTTTTTCCTCAATTCATATCCAAGACCACGTACAGCTTTAATTTCTACATTTGAGCCTACAAATGTAAGTTTCTTTCTTGTAAATGACATATACACTTCCACATTATTATATTCAGTTTCACTTTCAAATCCCCATATCTTTACTGCAAGTTGTTCTCTAGTCATAATTTGACCATTATTATTAAACATATACTCTAAAATACGCACTCTTTTTCACTTAATCTAACATTTTGACATGTAGTATCACAATTTAACATTGCAGTTGCTTTATCTATAGTAAGATCTCCATAATTTAAAATATCTTCTTGAAATGAAGAAGAACGTCTCCCCAATGCACGAATCCTAGCTAATAGTTCTTTAGTTTGAAATGGTTTTGTTAAGTAATCATCAGCACCACTATCAAGCCCTTCAACTTTATCATCTAATTGACTCTTTGCTGTTAACATAAGAATTGGAGTCTTAATCCCATTTTTTCTTGCTCTTCTTGCAACTTCAAATCCATTAATTTTTGGCATCATAACATCAAGTACGGCAATATCATAGATTCCACTTTCTAAAGCCATAAGTGCAGAATCCCCATCCTCCATATGATCTACATCATATTTTTCTTGCTTCAACAATTCTACAAGTGCCCTTGCCATCCTTTTTTCATCATCAGCTAAAAGTATTCTCATTCTATCACCGCCTTTTATAGACTCTTAAAATAAACATAAATAAAATAAAAAAATTTTTACTTTATCTATTCCGTTTTTATCTATATTATTATCTATATTTACATAGTACATTAAAATTTAAAAATAGTTATTAAAATTTTATTTTATTAATTCATAACCAATAGTAAGTAATATAATACGCTACATTATTATCTGGAATTTGATAAAAATCAATTTCATTAGTTTAGATTCTAATCTTTTATTATCTATTCTTTTACTTTCATTATAACTATACATATTTGTTCTGTCAATAACAATTATAAAAAATTTTTTTTGTGACTTTGTTTATTTTAATTTTATTGTAGTTAGTGTGATTTTATGATAAAATATACTAAAAGATTATACAATAAACTATCATTCCCTTAAACCACTGCACTACTATTTCATAATCTGCATTTCAATGATTTTTTAGTTTAATGGAATCAAATGAGAAAGAAACGCTACAACAGGAAAAGTACAGATGAGGAGTTTGAAGAATAGAAGTTATCTTTTGCTAAGAAATCATGATTTTTAAAGAAATTTAGATAAAGTAAAATTTATATGCACAACAAGGAAGGATTATAGAATTATGACTATGAAAAATTTTATATAATAAATAAAGATAGGCAAATTAGGATTTGTAAGAAAAAGGTGTATTGAATTTAGACAGGTACATTCATATTGGAGCTTTCTCCAAATATTCATAAACAGAACTTTACATATCTTGCAAATGTATATCTTGGTGTGAAAAGTTCCAGTTATGGCTATTCGGCAGACACATTTATGGTTGTCGGTATTAATGGGATATCCGAATTTGTTTTACTGTTAAAGAATCTCTATGAAACACTGTAAACAGATGCAAGACTGGAAGAGGCATAAAGTGTTCATAATTACATCAAGTTTACTGCTGACACTAATAGTCATATAAGAGTCATAGAACGGCTGAAGAATAAGAGTGCTTTTGGTTCTACATAAAATAAACTTTGAAAATGAAATTAGTCAGACCTATCTGAGAGAGTTTGTTAACCAATTACTCGCTGACTTAAGTAAATATACCAACGACAAATTAGAATTTTGAGGATAATATGATGGCAATAGATTGGCTAGATGGATTAATTATTAAAGTAAAAGCTGATTGTGATAAAATCACTATTCAAGCAAACAAAGAAGGTTTGGTTTCTTTGTAAAATCAACTTTTGTAATTAACGAAATCTTCTCCTGGAAGTCATATTCACTATGATGAATACAATTCACTGGAAGAGAGATTTCTGGAAATAATTATAAAAAACACTGTAAGACCTAATTGAATTTAAATAAGCTAAAACTCGTAAGTTTGGGAGGATTATATGAGCAAAGAGTTTGATATATATTATGGAGAAGAAGAGTTCAAAACTGTTGATGGCGGAATAGAAGACATACAGGCTGTATTAATGGGAGAAGATATTCACGCTAAGGAAAGACTTTTATTCTATCTCGATTGGTATATGGATCCATACTATAACAAAGATTTGTCTGTTATCAAAGAACCTCTGAAGGAGTTATTGCAGAAAATTGTAATAACTGACAATGACATGGATATCATTGAAGAAGCTCTACATCTGCTTGAATCATATACGGATGGACCGTATGCCATTCTGGAGACGAACAAAGATAATATTTCTAAAGAATTTCAGCATAAGATTTTCTATTTGCTAAGCGACAATATATGAAGACAAATTATAGTTTGTTTGAACAATATTTTTCCGAAATACCCACTTTCAAATAATCTCAAAAAGACCGTAACAACTAAGCTACAGTCTCATTTTCTATATTTATTTGTAAATCCATTTTTAAATATTATCAGATTTATTCTTTTTAAAATCTTTACCTAATTTTGTCCCTGTTACTTATCATAATAGACTATAGCTCTTGAAAACAAGGAATTTACTAAGAAATCTGTTCTACTCCCACTCGATATGTCCATTGATATTATTTTGTATAAATGGCATAAAATCAAGGTTTTTATTATCGGATTTAGTCTTATTATCCAATTTTTTGCAAGCATATTGCGAGCACGGATATAACTCTAAAACATCAGCATTGAGAACACCAAGCTTTCATATCATTTGTCTTTACACCTGAAAATATAGAACACAACTCCGATGAAAATGATTTTTTTAACCCTCCAATTTTATCATTTATCTCTTTCTCAATTTGATTTTCAGCCATATCTTTTATGTAAAACATATATACATATCCATAATCTACTAATCTCGAATCCTTAGCAAGATGAATAGCATATTTATTAAGTTGATTTATACCCTCTTCAATTCTTCTAAATATATTATAGAAACTCTTACCTTCATAATACTTTTTTTCAAACGAAAATTTTACTTCAATGATTGCACGTTGATTCCCATCATTTAAATAAATATCTACAGATTCTTCATCATTTAAATAATCAGTACAAAATTCTACAGAAACTTCTCCTCGCATATTATTTTGTAGGTATTTCATTAATATGTTTCTAAGTTCCTGCTCTCTAATTTCTTTCTTTATAACTTTATCGTGAGAAAAACATTCTTCGTAATACTCTTTTTTATGTCGGCAATTAATCTTAAAATGTTCGAATACTTCGTTAAGTTCAGAAACAGGATGCAACATTTTTAGCCTTTCCTGCATTTTCTTGTTTTTTTCCAAACAGGAATCTAATTCCTCATTTATTTTACCATAAGAATATAAAAATTCTATTCCATCATTAACAATAAAAGAATGGCCTTTGTATATTTTTAATTTTTCTTCAACAATGTTTATAATTGTCGCCTGATTTATCTCTTTAGGATTACCCAATTTTTCTTCAGTATAAGTTCCATCGCTATTAATAGTAATCCATAAAAAATTTGATACCTTTGCTCTTTCTATTAAATCTTTGATACTTAAATAATATTTTTGAAAATATAACAAATCATCCATGCTAATAATAACAGCTTTTCCCATACCGGCAATTTGTGATAATATTTTACTTTCACTGAGAAAAGGGCTGCTTTCACTAGCCTGTTGTATGAAGCCTTTATCTCTCATCACTTTTCCCCTTTAAATACTTTTCAAACACATAATCTAACCAACTTGTAAAAACGTCATACTTATCTAACTTATTATTAAAGTTATTTATTGCACTATTTTCAAATTCCAAAAGCAATTCCTTTAATTTATTATTTGAGAGATTTATTGATTTTTTTCCTCTACTAATTGCATCTTCAACATTTGGTTCACTAAAAAACACAGCTAATATTACATCTTCACTGTATGAAGATATTATTTCAGCGAAGTACAATATTCTATTAAGATCCTCCTTCATCTTAGAACTTGATCTATACATAGAATCTACATAATTGATTAGCTCTTCTTTGACATATATTTCAAAAGATGCTTTTATATCAATATAATCCCGAGTATTAATCTCATTTAATGCCTCTGTCAATTCCAAAACATTATTGATTCCCAAATCCTTATCAACAATAAAATTTTCATTAATTTTTTCGTAATTTCCAAGATAATCACATACAACATCATATATGTATACATATCTAAATAATGTATGTTTATTTATCTTTTTATTCTTTAATGCATATAAAAACAAACATATAAAGTATTCTAATTTTTTTATTTGGTTATTCATATTATTCCTCCAAAAAACTATAAAACTCTAACTGTTTTATTTCATCAAGTTTTTTCTGTGCAAGAGTAGATTTTTCGAGTAAGTTAATTAGCGTATACTCTTTTTTATATCTTTCTACAAGTAAATTTATTAATCTGCTATTTCTTGCATTAGCGGACATAAATAATGTATTTCCTGAATCGATAAAGTAGCTAAATGTTTTAACAGCATTGGTCTCAAAGAAATAATCCAATGTACTATCTGGTGTTTCACTAATAAAATAGGAATCCTTATGGAAAAATTCCAATGTAGCGAGTCTATATGCCATATCCACAAATATTCTTTGTGATTCTGATAGTGCCATTTCTGATTCTCTCTCTGTTTCATTTAAGAAGAATTTAAAAAAAGCTTCATCTGATTTCCCAACTAATTCAAGCCTTACATTACTATCATTACCTAAAAATGAATATGCATATTTCTTAAATACCATACTGTAGTCTTGAAATCTATCTAAAACATAAGCATCAATTTCTAATGCCAGCTTTTTTTCTCTTTGTTTAGTTTGCTCTAACAATTCATGATACTCTTGTTTTTTTAATTCAAGTTGTTGATATTTCGCAAAATTATCATTACTTGTTAAATCCAAAGTTTTTTTTATTTTTTGTTGTTTTTCAATTACTTTAAACAATGCTTTATTTTCTTCGCTCAATAGTTTTTTTATTTTTAAAATTTCTTTATTTATCAAATAATAATTATTTTGGAGACGTCTTTTTTCGTTATCCAAATTTTTTCTTTCAATTTCTAATCTATTTAAATCTATATTTTTTCTTATCTTTATTGATTTATTGCAATAAAAGCACTTGTCTACCTCCAATATCTTATTCACATGATTTTCTCCACAAAACGGACAAACATCGGCTAATATCGATGGTGCATATTTATTATATATTTTCTGATATTTGTCTGGGAACACATTGTTATACCATTGTTGTTCAATCTCCAGTAATTGTTTTCCTACACTTTCAAAATCAATCCTGTTTTGTTTGCTTTCTCTCTCTTTTTTACTAAGTTCTTGCTCATACTTACTAATTCTTTTATTTTTTTCAGAAATATTATTATTAATACTTTGTAAATCTTCCAAAGAATACTGAGTTTTTATTGTGTTTTTTTCACTCAAATTTTCTCCTAAAAATTCTTTAATCATAGACATTTTATAAGAGGTTAAGCGCTCCTGGCTATCATATTTTTTTATTAATTTCTGTACTTCATCATACTCAAAGTATTTCTCAGTTGGCATAAACTTACTTAAAATTAACTTTGTCATATCCTGATTCCAAAATGATAAATCTCTAGACTCTGTAAAAAACATAATTTCAGTAATCATTAACATAAATGCATTAATATCAGGAAAGTTTGATGATTTTTCAAGATGTTTATGATATTTATCAATCAAATACCTATCTATATTTTGATCATCTTGCCCAAAATATTTTTTTTCATACGTATCATAGTTTACATTTTCACCAGAAATCTCTTTGTTGTTGATAAACACTTTTTTTAGCCTATGCTCATATAAGCTATGAACAACTTCATACTTATCATTTCCTAAATAAAATATAACTCGCACTTCCGCTTTATCTGACTGTTCACGCATTCTACTTCTAAAATAGTATTTTTCAAAAGTTGGTCTCTTTAATTTTTGCTGTTCTTTCCAGTTTCTTGATTGTACCTTCCCAATATATGGTCCAATTACGGCATATTGTATGATATTTAAAAAAGTTGTTTTCCCTAACCCATTTGTTCCAAACACAAAATTAATTTTTTCTGAAAACTCTACATCAAAAGGACATATATACAAATCATAATTAGAAATATGCAATTCTTTTATTTTGGGCAAACAATAAATTTTCATTTAATCACCTACTTTTCCATTACAATAACGCCTTCTAGCAAATTTTCTATTTGCTCCTTTTGCTGAGGACTTGGTTTTAGTTTTCTGGCTTTTCTAATTTCAATGACTTTAAATCCCTCACTTTCAGCTATTTCAGCACAAATTTCCAGAGTATTTATCATAACATTAAAATATGCAGAATTTGAAACATTGAAATATATTCTTCCTCCAAATTTCACCTTTTTATAGAGAACATGGAATATTTTTTGCATATCAACAAAATATAACCTTACCATATCTAATATCGAAGAATTCCACATCTCTTGATCTCCAGAACAGTCTTTTAACAACTTAAGCGTACTCTCTAAAGTTTTATTATTTATACTTTCATTGTCTTGCCACTTTATCTGAACATGAGATCTAAGAGTTTTCTCTCTGAGATTTCTGACTTCTTCATAAGTATTTGTTAATCCCAGTGTTTTTAATTCCAACATGTAAGTATCTGTATAATCACGAGAATTTAAGTAAGGTGGAGAAGTTATTACTAGATCTATACTGTTATTTTCAACCTCCTTCTCAATTCCTACACGAGAATCTTCATTAAATAAAATATTCTGATTATTTTGTGCAGTCTTCTTGATTGATTGAATATCTTTTTTTATCTCTTTATTTATTTTATCGTCGAATTTTTTAAAAACATCAGCTTCTGAAAGGGTTATTTCTTCCCAATTTTTCTTATATGATAAACATTTTCCATTTCTATATAAATTACTTACATCCAAAAGAATAGACGACAAAACCACAAAAAATAAATTTTTATATTTTTCCTCTTTTACTAAACTTATAGATGTTTTCAATTTTTGAACAGCCAAGCCAACAGCTTTATCATAATTCCACTTTTCTTTATTATCCCCTTCATATAGAGTAGAAAAAACGGTTTTAAGATCTGCATTAATAACAGCTCGATTAGTTTGTATAAAATCATGCCATAATTCTACTTTATTTAAATCATAATCATTTTCCAATTTAACTTTTGCAATAATATACATTAACGGATTGATTTCAAATGAATAGCAGGGAATATTATTATGTTGCAACTCTAAAGAGGTCGTTCCACTTCCTGAAAAAGGCTCTAAACACACTAAATCTTTTTTATTAACTTCATCTATAATAGATTTAATAAATTCTTTTGAATAGCCTTCTACAAATGGATACCATCTATGAATAGGCTCTTTTTTGTTTTTATTAAATTGCATAATTCTACCGTATTCTTGATAGTAATCCACATATTTGAACATTATTCCACCTCCCTATTATGATTATATATGATTGTTTGGTATATTGAGTTCATTTTTTTGAATAAAATACACTCATCTTTCATCATCTGTTTAATTTCACATCCTCAAACCACTATCACTTTAATGCCCATGTTTTCAAGTTTGCTGTAGTTTTGCTTATCTCTTTCAACATTCCCTTCAAGTTTATTTTTCCAAAAATCATAATTGCTCTTAGGGATAGATGAATATTTACAGTTTTCGTGCATATGCCAGAAACATCCGTTTACAAAAATAGCAGTCTTATATTTAGACAAATACATATCGAGACTTCCCGGTAAATTCTTATAATTCATCCTATATCTTAACCCCTTATTCCATAAAAGTTTTCTCAAAAAAAATTTCAGGCTTTGTGTTTTTGCTTTTAACTCTTGCCATGTTTTCACTTCTGGTCATAGTCTTATTTTTCTTCATTATCTGAATCTCACCTGTAAATTAAGTTTTATAAAATCTTCTCCGTTTTCACTGTATACTTCCCCGAAATCATGCCTTAAAGTAGATGCTGTTTCATATTTGGTATTCTTCAGCAAATATTCTTCAAAGTAATTTCTATTATATATATGATATGCAAGAACATTGCCTTCTTTTGTAACTACAATGTATCCTTCTGTAGCTTCATCTAAACTGTACCAAATTGTAGCAGGCTTCATGTCCAATGCTACAGCTGTCAGGAATTTCTTGAACTTATACTTATAAGCATTTATATTACCGTAGTTCATAGGATTTTCCCGTTCAAGTTTTTCAATCATCTCATCGCAATTACTGATTCCGTCTTTATAAAAATATAAAAGAGTTTCAACGATAATTTTATCCATATTGCTATCAATCGACACCAAATTATCTTCAAAAATTTAATTGTTCATTTTCCAATATTTAAGGATTCCATTCTTCTCAATTATTTTATTTATATGTCCTCTAACATCTCTATGATTTTTGCCGCCTGCTACTTTATATATTTCGTTCGCTTCTCTAACCAAATCAGTATAGCTATGATTTATTTTATAAATAAAGTTTGTAGTTTTTCCCGCATTCAACAAAGTAGGAGAGGATCCTAATTCTGATTTTATTGAAAAACCCACGGCCGGACTATATCCAGTATTTATATCAATTATTTTTACTGTAATATTACTTTTATCCGTTTTAGGTGCAGAAAGCTTATAACACAAGATTTTATCCATAAAATTCTGTGTACTTTATACTAAAAATGTACCTTTTGAGGATTTGCTTTTAATTTCATTCAATAATTGTTCAGATTCCGCCTCAAATTCGGTTTCCAGTAACTCTTTCACTTTCGATCCGTTGATATATATTGATATTATTTCTCCGGAAGCATATTCTTTAATTTCACCTTTGTTTTCTTCTCTAATTATTTTAATAATAGAGAAATATACATCCTTTAATTTATTTAATTCACTATCGGCTGCATATATTTTTCCGTCAGCCAAAAGTCTTAACAGAACATATATTTCCGACCATTCTCCTTTATTTCCCATAAGCATTTTTCACCTTAATATCCAATAATTAAAATGCCTTTTAACGGTATGTTAAACCTACTACTTAAAAACATAGTATTCATAAAATCACATATTTTAGAATAATCTTTACTTTTTCTATATATTATTCTAACTGCAATGCAAAGATATTCAACATTTTGCATCATACAGGATTCAAATAGATCCTTTAAAAATTGATAATTAGTGACTGCTCTCCCAGCTTCAACCTCTAATACAATTTTTTCATTTTCATTATATGCATCTACTTCAAAAGCAAGTTCTATCTTACCGCACTCACCATATAAAACTGGGATACGAATTTTATCTTCCCTCCTCTTTGATTTTTCCACTCTATATCCGATTCTTTTTAAATCATCTGAAATTACTCCTAATACTTCATCACTACTAAACGTATTATTATTTGAATCAATTTTTCTAACATTCTTACGAAAAATTTCAACTATATCTTTCAAGTTCCTAGTAGTTTCTGAATTCTTTGGAAAATATGTCCATAATATATCCATTTTCACCTCCACGCAACAGCAAACCATTCATATATTTCTTCTCTTTTTCTTGTTTGTATCTTTTCAATTTTCAAGATGTTCCTTTATCTGTTCAGCAATTTCACGTATAACTGGTACAGTTACCGAATTACCGAATTATTTATATAAATGTGTATCTGCAACTACCAACTTAAAGTCATTCAGAAATCCCTGAAATCTTGCCCATTCTCTCGGTGTCATCTTACGAATATATTCTCTGTTAATCTCCCCTTTTATATGAGTGACAGATGTAAAATCCATTAAACGTTCATCAATTATAAGGTTTCTCTCTCTTCCCATTCTGCTGCAAACAATAGCTCCCGCAACCGAATCAGTTTCTCTAATCTCATATCCAAATCTGTTACCCTTTAACGCATGCCTTTCTTTATGCTTTTTTAATAATGTTAAATAGACAGTGGATAAATAGTACTTCGAAGATATTTTATTTTCTTCAACTATATCTTTTATAACTCTAGTATCATCTGTTTTTTCATGGAAAATAAATTTCTCAGGGGCAATATCTTTTCTGAAAGCCACAATATAAATTCTTTCCCTATTTTGTGGAACTCCGAAATTTTTGCTGTTTAAAACTTTATAGAATACTACATAGCCCAATTCTTCTAAAATTTTTTATTACTTGAAATGTAAAGCCGCTGTAATGATTAACAAGATTCTTAACGTTTTCGCAGAATACAACTTTAGGTTTATGTCTTTTTATAATTCTAGCAACATCAAAAAATAACGTGCCTCTTGCATCTTCAAACCCTTTCTTATGTCCTGCAAGAGAAAATGCTTGACAAGGAAATCCCGCAAGTAATATATCGTGGTCAGGGATATCTTTCTCATCAACTTTAGTAATATCCCCAGCTACATCTACCCCGTCATCAAAATTCGCTTTATAAGTTTCTACCGCTTTTTCATCCCATTCACTTACAAAAACTGTTTTAATATCATCTTTGAAGACTTGATCGAAATCAAGCCTTATTCCTCCAAGTCCTGCAAATAAATCAATTAATTTATACATCTTTTCTTCCTCTTTCATATTCAATAATATCTTCTATATTGCAATATAATTTCTCACATATTCTACATAAAATTTCAAGTCTTACAGGCTCATTACGTCCCATTCTTAAAATTGTAGACGGTCCGGTTTATATCAATATTTGCAAATCTTCTTTATTCATATCCATATTAATTAACGACTTTCATAGTTTATTGTATGAAAATTTCATAACGTTCATCTTTCCTATCTATTCGCATAGTAATTCTATACAATATTATAGCATATTTTTTTTAAAAATAAAATCTGGTTTTATCTTTCATTCTCTACTATTTTTTATCTTTTTGTTGCATGATTCTTGTCCTCTTTCACTCATATCACCGATTTGTTTAATAATGCTTTTTCTAGGACGTATTTTCGAAGTTTTCTCGTTGCCAAGATACTCATTCATATTTACTTTCAGATGTTCAAACTCCTCATACTGTACTGATAATGAATTATGTTTCTTAATTATATCCTCTTGTTTAGCTTGCAATTCTTTAGAATGCTGAAAAGATTTTTACTTGATTTTGTCTTTAACTCTCCTATTACAACATGTGTTGTCCATAGGATAGGAACACAAATTATTAACCTCGTCGCTTGATTGAGGATACAATTTACTGTCAGCTTTCTCATTGACTTCCTTAGCATTTTTTCTTCTGCTCTTAAATAATCTCCCGTCCTGAGAATCTTTTTTCCCGGTCTTGTATATGATAGTAATCATTGCAGGATCAATTTCGCCTTCATCGTTAGTTCCACCAATGATGATTTTATCCACTATACTTTCAAATACAGCTCTATCAAATTCCTCAAGATATTTATTGGATTCAAGTAATTTTTTAAATCCCTCAAGCCTTTTCTTCAATGCTTTTTCATCGGTAAGTGTTACCTCTAAAGTCCTCTTTTCTGCAAGTAGTTTCTCTTTACTAATAGCTATTTCATTATACTTGTCCTGATATATATCCATGCTGATTGACTCATTCAGTCTTAACTCAACAAGATCCTTTTCTTTCTTTAGTATCTTATCAAGTTGATTTGTTATCTTCTTCAGGTCTTTAGCTAAACTGTTGTCTTTCAATTCTTCTTCCACAGTTTTAAGGAATTCATTGGTAATTTCCACATTATTATGGCATACCTGACGATAGCTTTCCATAAATGCTTTTTCTATTGCTTCTTCTTCAATCCCTTTACTATGTGGACAATACTTCTTTCCGTTTTTAGTGGCATTGACACACTGCCATATAACTTTTGTATATTCTGAACTCGAATGCCAATTTC
>ERZ773083.2026-NODE-2026-length-13009-cov-6.513278_pt1 | contig 13009 bp, 10 predicted proteins | sample MGYA00511465_ERZ773083 | MGnify/ENA primary metagenome ERZ773083 (study PRJEB29015, sample SAMEA2738001) | human oral metagenome | biome: human oral; feature: human-associated habitat; material: dental | place: China | collected 2060 ... | reverse complement strand
TGTTTCTGTTTAATTGTTGCCGTGCAATCGTTTCTGACTACTGTTTGTGTTTCTGCCCATTGTTTATGTTGCCAACTCCCCGACCTATCATTGCAGTATATTGTTACATAAATATCAGTCTCAAAAAACTACCAATTTCGCCAAAAGAATAACGAAGTATAATAAATATTCAAATTTAAATAATTTAGCTATTGATAAGCCTTTGATTTTAGGATACAATGTATAATATTACAAAGTATATTGGTTAAAGCCGATATATCTTTATAAAATAATAACTCCTTTAGCTAAAAATACAAGTCAAAATTGTAACAATTGTTTAGTGAAAAGGATTGTGATTAAATTTCTTAATTATATAAGGAGGCAGATTATGGAACTAAAGACACCATTATATGATGCTCATGTTAAGGCAGGAGGCAAGATCGTACCATTTGCAGGTTTCCTTCTCCCTGTGCAGTATGAAAAAACAGGTGTTATTAAGGAACATATGGCAGTCAGAACTCAAGCGGGACTTTTTGATGTCTCACATATGGGCGAGGTACTTTGCAAAGGTAAGGATGCACTTGCAAATTTACAGAAAATACTCACAAACAATTTCGACAACATGGTGGACGGGCAAGCAAGGTACAGCCTTATGTGTAACGAGAAGGGTGGAGTTGTAGATGACCTTATCGTATACAAGAAGGGTGAGAATGACTACTTTATAGTTGTTAATGCCGCAAACCGTGAGAAAGACTTTAATTGGATGGTTGAGCATAAGTTCGGAGATGTTGAATTTACCAATGTATCGGATGACTATGCACAGCTTGCACTCCAAGGTCCCAAGGCTATGGAAATCTTAAGAAAGCTTACCAAGGAAGAGAGTATTCCTCAGAAATATTACCATGCGGTATTTAATGGAGAAGTTGCCGGAATTCCTTGTATAGTATCAAAGACAGGCTATACAGGTGAAGATGGAGTAGAGCTTTACCTTGAAAGTAAGTATGCCGAGCAAATGTGGGATAAGCTTTTGGAAGCAGGGGCAGAGGAAGGACTTGTACCTTGCGGACTCGGAGCAAGAGATACACTGCGTATGGAAGCGGCTATGCCTCTTTATGGACATGAGATGAATGACGATATAAGCCCTCTTGAAACCGGACTTAAATTTGCCGTAAAGATGGACAAACCTGACTTTATAGGCAAAGCTGCTATAGAGGCAAAGGGTGAGCCTAAGATAAAGAGAGTAGGACTTAAGGTAGTAGGCAGAGGTGTTATAAGAGAAGAGCAGGATGTTTTGGCAGACGGCAAGGTAATAGGTCACACAACTTCAGGAACACATTGCCCGTATCTTGATTATCCGGTAGGTATGGCACTTATTGATGCTAAATATTCAGAGCTCGGTACAAAGCTTGAAGTTGAAGTAAGAGGTCGTAAAGTCGAAGTAGAAGTGGTTGCACTTCCTTTTTATAAGAGAGATAAGTAATTAAGAGAGCTAAATAATTATTCAAGGAGGATAGATATATGTCAGTAGAAAAGGGTTTATTGTATGCAAAATCTCATGAGTGGGTAAAAGAAGAGGGTGGTGAGTTTGTTGTAGGAATCACTGATTATGCCCAATCAGAGCTTGGAGATTTGGTATTTGTAAATCTTCCGGAAGAAGGAGATGAAGTTACAATGGGTGAGTCTTTTGCGGATGTAGAGTCGGTAAAGGCTGTTTCAGATGTACTCTCACCTATTTCAGGTGTTGTAAGTGCTATTAATGAGGCAATCTTAGATGCACCTGAAAGTATCAACTCATCACCATATGAGGCATGGTTTATTAAGGTAAAAGATGTTACAGATAAAGAAGAGCTTCTTAGTGCTGAGGAGTATGAGGAGTTCTTAAAGACTCTTTAATTTTAGATTGAGTTTACTAAATCAATACACAGAATGTGTATGGTTTTACGGCAGATATACATTCTGTGAAAAGTAAATGAATAAAAACATTTACCAAATAGGTTTTATGGTGTGGTATTAAAATATAAGAAAGGTGGTGTAATATATGGGAAAATACATTCCCAATACAGAGGCGGAGCAAAAGACTATGTTATCCGAGATAGGTTTTTCATCTTTTGACGACTTGTTTGCACATGTTCCAAAGGAAGTAAAGCTTACGGGTGAGCTTGATATACCTTCAGGTTTATCAGAACTTGAGGTTCGCCGAGATATGACAAGTTTGGCTGAAAAAAACAAGGTATTCTCTACTATTTTCAGAGGAGCGGGAGCTTACAAACATTTTATTCCTTCTATTGTTAAAAGTGTTATATCAAAGGAGAATTTCCTTACTTCATATACACCTTATCAGGCAGAGACCAGCCAGGGTGTTTTACAGTCAATATATGAGTATCAGACTATGATAGCTGATATTACAGGTATGGATGTGTCCAATGCATCAGTATATGACGGAGCATCCGCTGCGGCTGAAGCGGTAGCTATGTGCCGTGAAAGAAAGAGAGCAAAGGCTTTAATTTCATCACTTATGCACCCTGATACCATATCAACTATCAAGACCTATTGCCACGGCAACGGTATGGAAGTTGAGATGATACCCGAGAAGGACGGAGTGACGGATGTTGAATACATAAAGGCTCATGCAGACGCTGCCACAGCTTGTGTATTTATACAGCATCCTAACTACTACGGAAACCTTGAGGCTGCAAAAGAGATAGCTGATATTACACATGAAGCAGGTGCAAAGTATGCTATGAGTGTAAATCCTATATCACTTGGTATAGTAAAGACACCTAGAGAATACGGTGCGGATATAGCCGTAGGTGACGGACAGCCGCTTGGTCTTTCCATTGCGTTCGGTGGACCTTACATAGGTTTTATGGCTTGTACGGACGATCTTAAGAGAAATCTTCCGGGAAGAATAGTAGGTCAGACTGAGGATAAGCAGGGTAGAACAGGTTATGTACTTACACTGCAGGCAAGAGAGCAGCATATAAGAAGAGAAAAAGCATCAAGTAATGTATGCTCCAATCAGGCACTTTGTGCATTGGCAGTAGGTGTATATCTTGCAGCAGTAGGAAAAGAAGGACTTAAGGAAGTTGCAACACTTTGTACCTCAAAGGCACATTACATGGCAAAAGAACTTGAAAAGATAGGATTTAAGCCGGAATACAAGGCTGACTTCTTCCATGAGTTTGTAACAACATCCGAAGTATCTTCCGAAAAAGCACTTAAGGCACTTGAGGAAAATGGAATCCTGGGAGGTTATCCTCTTGATGATAAGAGAATACTTTGGTGCTGTACGGAAGTGAACGGAAAATGCTGTATAGATAGAGCAGTAAGTATCTTAAAGGAGGTGAAGTAATGTTAATATTTGAAAAAAGCAGAGCCGGCAGATGCTGTACTTTATTTCCTCCTTGTGATGTAGATGTGGTTGAAGTACCGGCTAAGGATAAAAGAGAACTTGAATTGCATCTTCCGGAACTTTCAGAAACCGAACTTAGCAGACACTATACCGAGCTTGCTAAAAAATCAAGAGGTGTCAATGACGGATTCTATCCTTTGGGATCTTGTACTATGAAGTACAATCCTAAGATAAATGATGATATGGCATCCTTACCGGGATTTACAGAGATACATCCTCTTCAGCCTGAGCATACAGTTCAAGGTTGTCTGGAGGTTATACAGACTATTGAAAAATCTTTATGTGAGATCACAGGTATGGATAGGCTTACAGTGCAGCCGGCAGCCGGAGCACACGGTGAGTTTACCGGACTTATGCTTATAAAGGCATATCATGAAAGCAGAAATGATACAAAGAGAACCAAGATCATAGTTCCGGACTCAGCGCACGGAACCAACCCTGCAAGTGCTACTATGGCAGGCTACAAGGTAGTATCTGTTCCTTCAGCTCCGGACGGCTGTGTAGACCTTGAAAAGTTCAAGGCTGTTTTAGGTGACGATATAGCCGGACTTATGCTTACCAACCCTAACACTGTAGGACTTTTTGATAAGAACATACTTGAGATAACAAAGCTTGTGCATGACTGCGGCGGACTTAACTACTATGACGGTGCTAACCTTAATGCCGTTATGGGAGTGGTAAGACCGGGAGATATGGGCTTTGATGTAATACACCTTAATTTGCATAAGACCTTCTCAACACCTCACGGTGGAGGCGGTCCGGGAAGCGGAGTTGTAGGCTGCAAGAACTTGCTTGTAGACTTTATGCCGGGTGCACTTGTAGAAGGTGACAGCGAGAAGAAATTCGTTAAGCAAAGCAAGAGTATAGGTGATATGAAGGCTTTCTACGGTAACTTCTTAGTAGTGGTAAGAGCTCTTACCTATATAAAGACTCTTGGTAAAGAAGGTGTACCACAGGCTTGCAAGAATGCGGTACTTAATGCAAACTATATGATGGATAAATTAAAAGACCTTTATACCATGGCTTATGACGAAGTATGTATGCATGAGTTTGTTATGAGTCTTGAGGACTTAAAGCACAAGACCGGAGTTTCCGCTATGGATATAGCAAAAGCACTGCTTGATAACGGAATGCATCCACCAACAATGTACTTCCCGCTTATAGTACATGAAGCTTTAATGGTAGAGCCTACAGAAACCGAGTCAAAAGAAACACTGGATGATGCTATAGCAGTATTCAGAAAACTTTATGAGGAGGCGCAGACTAATCCTGAAGCCTTACATGAAGCTCCTGTTACCACACCTGTAGGAAGACTTGACGAAGTTAAGGCGGCAAGAGATCCGATTCTCAGATACAAATGGTAAAAAGCTATAGATAAGAGCCTTAAAGTTTGAGATGAATATTATGTGATACTGTGTAAAAGGGATGCCTGTACTAAGGTATCCCTAAGTATTAAATATAAATTTCAAAAGTAGAGGATAGTAATAATGATAGAAAAAATCACATATATAGAAAGTCGACAGACTTACCCCTATAAAAACCTTGCAGTTGAAGAACATTTGCTGCTTAATTGTGAAAAGAACCAATGTATACTGTATCTTTGGCAAAATAGGAATACTATTGTAATAGGCAGAAATCAAAATGCTTGGAAGGAATGTCTTGTAAGTAAACTTGAAGCGGATGACGGTTTTATAGTAAGAAGACTTTCAGGAGGCGGAGCGGTATACCACGACCTTGGTAATCTTAATTTTACCTTTCTTGTAAATAAGGATAACTATGACTTAGATAAACAATTACAGGTAATAATAGAAGCTGTTGCCAAGTTTGGAATTAAGGCTGTAAAGTCGGGACGCAATGATATATTGATAGACGGAAAGAAATTTTCGGGAAACGCCTTTTATGAAACAGGCTCACAGTGTTATCATCATGGAACCATAATGTTCAATGTAAATATTGACGAACTCTCAAAGTATCTTACAGTTTCCAAAGAAAAACTCAAATCAAAGGGAGTGGATTCGGTAAGGTCAAGAGTTGCAAACCTCACAGATTTTAATAAAAACATAACACTTGAGAGCTTAAAGAAAAGTCTTTTTGAAGCATTTGAAGAGGTTTATAACTTGAAGGCAAATGTTATAGAGTTTGAAGATCTTGATCAAAAAGATATAGAAAAACGCACAGCACACTTTGCTTCATGGGATGTGATCTTCGGTAAAAGAATAGACTTTCAGCATGAGGTTTCAAAACGCTTTGAATGGGGGCAATTACTTATACAGTTTAATGTAGACAGCGGACTTATAAAAGATATAGCAATATTTTCGGATGCTATGAAGACTGAATTTGTACCGAAACTTGAACAGGGGTTAAAAAATTGCAAGTATAGCAGAAGAGAAATCTGCTCTGCACTGGAGGGAGTTTCTCTTTTAGATGAGTCTGAGAAGGCTATGAAAAAAGATATAATTTTGTGGTTTGAAGAATTAGATCTATAGATATCTGAGTCGGTCTTAATAAATACGGTATACTGATGTTTAAAAAGCATTGGTATACCGATAGAAAAATCAGGCGAGCTTTAGCTTGGTTATGTTTTATCAAGTAATACAGTAAACGGTAAGGAGACATGATGGAAAATAAATTTGACCTTATAGTCGTAGGTGCAGGTCCGGGAGGTTATGTTGCTGCACTGAAGGCGGCAAAGCTCGGACTTAAAACTGCCGTTATTGAAAAAGACAGGGTAGGCGGTACCTGCCTAAACAGAGGGTGTATACCCACAAAGGCAATGATACATGCAACCTCTGTATATAAAGAGATAAAGGCAGCTGCTGAATACGGTATTTATGCAGAGGGTGTAAGCTATGACTATGAGAAGATTCTTGCTTACAAGCAGGATGTTATAGATAAACTTTGCACAGGAGTTGAACATCTTTTTAAAACCAATTCAATAACTTATATTAAGGGTAAGGGCAGGCTCGAAAAGGATGGAAGCATAACAGTTACGGATGGAGAGGGTGCGGGAAGCTACGAAGCAAAGCATACAATACTTGCAGTAGGTTCAAAACCGGCACTTATACCTATTCCGGGACTTGATAACGAGGGTGTACTTACCAGTGACGATCTTTTCAAATTGGAGAAGGTGCCTAAGAGCCTTGCCATAATAGGCGGAGGAGTAATAGGAGTCGAGTTTGCTTCCATATTCTCAGCTCTTGGAACCAAGGTAACCATACTTGAGGCACTGCCTTCCATACTTGCAAATATGGACAAGGATATATCTCAAAATCTTAAGCTTATACTTAAGAAAAGAGATATAGATATACATACAGGTGTATCCGTAAGCAAAGTAGAAAAGGAAGCGGACGGCTTAAGTTGCCACTATGTGGAAAAAGAAAAAGAAGAAGAAATCACAGCACAGTATGTACTTTGTGCAGTAGGTAGAGTTCCGAATACAGAGGGGCTTTTCGGAGAAGGTGTAGAGCTTGAAATGGAACGAGGTCGTGTTATAGTAGACGAGCACTTTAAGACCTCAATGCCCGGAGTTTATGCGATAGGCGATCTTATAAAGGGTCTACAGCTTGCACACCTTGCAAGTGCACAGGGTATATGCCTTGCAGAGGAGCTTGTAGGAGAAGACAGAAGCATTGATTTAAGTTTGGTACCCGGCTGTGTATACACAGATCCCGAGATCGCTTCTATAGGTATTACGGAAGCTGATGCCAAGGCAAAGGGTATAGAAATAAGTGTAGGAAAGTTTATGATGAGTGCCAACGGCAAATCACTTATTTCAAAAGAAGAGCGTGGATTTGTAAAGGTACTCGCAGATAAAGCAAGTAAAGAAGTACTCGGAGCACAGATGATGTGTGCAAGAGCTACGGATATGATAGGAGAGTTTGGAACCGCAATTGCCAACAAACTGACGGTAGATCAGCTTCTAAAGGCTATGAGAGCACATCCTACATACAATGAGGCTGTAGGAGAGGCACTTGAAGATGTATTCGGAGAGTGCGTACATTCAGCACCTAAGAAAAAATAAATAGTCATATAGATTTTAAGCAATATAATGAAGCTGCTATGTAAGTATACTTTTACAATTAACTTGGAGACCGGAAATACTTTATATAGCAGCTTTGTGTAAATAAAAGCATATAGAAAGGATATCTCAAATCGGGATATATGGTGAACAAAAATGGGTTTTAAAAGTGATATTGAAATTGCTCAAGAGGCACAGCCTAAGTTAATCAACGAAGTCGCTGATTATGTAGGGATTCCTGATAAGTATGTAGAAAATTACGGAAAATACAAGGCAAAGGTAGATTATCGTTATTATAATGATGAGCTTGTCAATAGACCCGATGCAAAGCTTATACTTGTAACCGCTATCAATCCTACTCCTGCCGGAGAAGGAAAGACCACAACAACTATAGGTCTTGCGGATGCAATCAACAGTCTTGGCAAGAAGGCTGTAGTTGCGGTAAGAGAGCCGTCTTTAGGACCTGTATTCGGAGTTAAGGGCGGAGCTGCCGGCGGCGGATATGCACAGGTAGTTCCTATGGAAGATATCAACCTTCATTTTACAGGAGACCTACACGCAATCAGTGCTGCGAATAACCTTATAGCGGCATTGCTTGACAACCATATACATCAGGGTAATAAGCTTGATATAGATCTTAAGAGAGTTACTTGGAGAAGATGTATAGATATGAATGATCGTCAGCTTAGAAAAATAGTTGACGGTCTTGGCGAGAAACCGGACGGTGTAACAAGACAGGACGGATTCGATATAACAGCGGCTTCAGAAGTAATGGCTGCATTCTGCCTTGCCAATGATATAAGCGATCTTAAGAGTAAGATAGCAAAGATCATAGTAGGATACTCAAGAACAGGTACTCCTGTAACAGCAGGAGATCTTAATGCACAGGGAGCGGTTGCCGCACTTCTTAAGGATACATTAAAGCCTAACCTTGTTCAGACACTTGAGGGAACACCTGCATTTATCCATGGTGGACCTTTTGCAAATATAGCACATGGCTGCAACAGCGTTATCGCAACCAAGATGGGTATGAAACTCGGTGAGTACATGATTACAGAGGCAGGATTCGGTGCCGATCTCGGAGCTGAGAAGTTCATAGACATCAAGTGCCGTATGTCAGGTCTTAGACCAAATGCAGTTGTGCTTGTAGCTACAATCAGAGCATTAAAGTATAACGGAGGAGTTGCCAAAGAAGAGCTCCAGACAGAGAATCTTGCAGCACTTGAAAAGGGACTTCCAAACCTCTTAAAGCACATAGAGAATGTTACCAAAGTATACAACCTTCCTGTAGTTGTAGCAATCAATAAGTTCCCTACAGACACAGAAAATGAGCTTGAGCTCGTAAGAGCAAAGTGTAAAGAGTATGATGTAAATGTAGCACTTTCAGATGTATGGGCTAACGGAGGCAAAGGTGGTGTAGAACTTGCTGAGGAAGTTATGAGACTTGCCGAGGGCGAGAGTACCATGCAATTCGTATATGATGTAAATGATCCTATCAAGAAGAAGATAGAAGCGATCGCTACAAAGGTATACGGAGCTGACGGTGTTGACTATTCACCAAAGGCGGACAAGGAAATCAAGAACCTTGAAGCAATAGGACTTGGAAATGTTCCTGTTTGTATAGCTAAGAACCAGTACTCTATGACAGATGATCCTAAGGTACTCGGAAGACCTCAGGGATTCAGAATTACTATAAGAGATATCACACCTTCAGCAGGTGCAGGTTTCGTAGTTGCGCTTACAGGTGATATTATGAAGATGCCGGGACTTCCAAAGGTACCTTCAGCTGAAAAGATAGATGTTGATGACAACGGTGTAATCTCAGGATTATTCTAAAAAGAGGTTATCTATATGATGCTTGAAAAGAAAACTACAGAGTTTTTAGAGGCACTTGCATCCTCCCAGCCCGTACCGGGCGGGGGAGGTGCCAGTGCTACAGTTGGAGCCTTAGCCTCAGCCCTTGGTATGATGGTGGCAAATCTTACCATAGGCAAGAAAAAATATGCCGATGTTGAGGAAGAGGTAAAGTCCGCAAGAGACAGCTTAAACGAGCTTATGCAGGAACTTATTAAACTTACCGATAAGGATGCAGAAGTGTTTGAGCCGCTTTCAAAAGCTTACGGACTGCCTAAAGAGACAAAGGAACAGCAGGAATATAAAGAGAAAGTGCTTGAGGAAGAGCTGTATAAGGCAAGCATAGTTCCTATGGATATTATGGAAACAGTACTTAAGGTTATGAAACTGCTTGATCTTATGGGAGAAAAGGGAAGCCTTATAGCCATCAGTGATGTCGGGGTAGGTATACTCTTTGCACAGGCGGCACTTGAAGGTGCTTCACTTAACATATATATCAATGTTAAACTTATGAAGGATGAAAATCATAAGAAAGAACTTGAGACAAAGGCTGATGCTTTGATTGCGGAAGCTAAAAAACTTAAAGACAAAGTATTTACAGCTGTTATGCAAAAAATAAGACCGGTTTAGGAGGGGTTATGTCAATAGTTATGAAAGGCTTGGAAGTAGCTACTGCCATGAAGGAGGAAATGATAAAAAAAGTTTCCGAACTTAAGGCGGAGGGCATTTCTCCCAAACTTGCAATATTAAGAGTAGGAAGCAGAGCTGATGACCTTGCCTATGAAAAGGGTGCTTTAAAGAAGATGGCTGATATAGGCATAGAGTGTGAAGTACATGAGCTTGCACCGGATGTGTCTCAGGCAGACTTTGAAGCGAAGTTTAAGGAAATCAATTCTGACAGAAAAGTGCACGGTATACTTATGTTCAGACCTCTTCCAAAGCATCTTGACGAGTCGGCAGTACTTTCGGTAATAGATCCTAAAAAGGACTCCGACTGTATGTGTGATGTAAATATAGCAAAGGTATTTTCCGGAGATTTAAGCGGATATCCGCCTTGCACAGCACAGGCAGTCATAGAAATGCTTGATTATTATAAGATAGACCTTACAGGTAAGAGAGTTACTTTGGTGGGAAGAAGTATGGTAGTTGGAAAACCGCTTGCTATGCTTTTACTAAAGCGTAACGCTACGGTAACCATGTGCCACACGAAAACCAAGGATCTGGCAGCTACCTGCCGTGCAGGAGAGATACTTATAGCTGCTGCAGGAAAAGCAAAGATGATTACTGCGGATATGGTATCAGAGGGCAGCATAGTTGTAGATGTAGGTATAAACCTTGATGAGAACGGTAATCTGTGCGGAGATGTGGACTATGATGCGGTAGAGCCTAAGGCAGCCTATATAAGCCCTGTACCAAGAGGTGTAGGAAGCATTACAACTTCAGTACTTGCAAAACATGTTTTAAGGGGAGCAGGAGCGAAATTTTAATTATTTAACAGAAGTTTTTTTTAGATACAGTAACTTTAGTACTCACACCTTGTTAAGAGTGAGGTTCTCGAATTTTGAGAAGTTGCCCTTTAGAATAAAGCAAACTTAGTGCCTGTGTTATCGGTGTAAGATTATATGTTGTACAGAATAGTGTAAAATATAGCTGTTTAGTAGCCGATATAAGAGGTAGTTTGTTGCCTGCCGTAATGTTAACTGTTTTTGTAAAGATAAGATATAAATCAATAGAATTTTTATAAAAGGATACGCTTAAGTATTTTAGAAAAGTGCTTAAATAGTATCCTTTTTATTTTTATGCTATAATAGTAGGGGATTTATATAATATATCACTAAGAAACTTTACCAAAAGCAATGAATATTTTTCAGTACGAATATTAAAATGAAGGTTTGGCAAGTTATGCCTGGAATTTTGATGTTTGCAATCGGTAAAATAGTATAATGTATCTTTGATATCCGTCTTTATTACTACTTTATCAATAGATTGTAACATAAACATAATAAAGAAAGTTGAAACTTACTCTACTATTGCTGATATTAATTAAATATCAATGATACATTACCATAGTAAGGTTGTTCGACTAAGTTTTTTAGAAGTGATATACACTTTGGTTTATATCTTATAAAATTTAATTATAGGATTTTAGTAATTTAACTACAGCTAAGGAAGGAACAAAATTATGGATTTTTTATTTGATTTACATACACATACGATAGCAAGCGAGCACGCCTACAGTACACTTAAGGAAAATATAGAAGAGGCATATCAAAAAGGGCTTAAAGCCTACGGTTTTTCAGATCATGCACCCAATGTAAAAGGTGCTCCTACAGAGCTTTATTTTATAAATTTTAAAGTCATTCCGAGAAAATACAAAGATATGAGAGTTTATGCCGGAGTAGAGGCTAATATCATAGATTATGAGGGAAATATAGACATAGGCGGTAAGGTCTATGAAAGAGTTGACTATATTATTGCCAGTATGCATACCATGTGTATAAAGCCGGGGAGCTTGGATGAGAACATGAGAGGCTACATAGGAGCCATGTCCAATGAATATATAAAGGTAATAGGGCATCCGGATGACGGAAGATATAAGCTTGACTACGACGAACTTGCAAAACAGGCAGCAAAGCATAAGGTGGCACTTGAGCTTAATAATTCATCTCTACACCCTGATTCAGCAAGGCAAGGCGGTCGTGAAAACATAGTTAAGTTATTAAATGCGTGTAAAAAACACGGCGCCTATATACTGTGCGGTACAGATGCACATATTTGCTATGACATAGGAGTATTTGACTATGCTAAGGAAATCATAAAAGAAACGGACTTCCCCAAGGAGCTGATACTTAATAAAAGCTTGGATGGACTTAACTATGTGCTTAATGATACTAAGTATACAAGTGCATTGTTTGCAAAATAATGGTTTATCGAGGAGTTGGCAACATAAACAATTATAATAGTTTGTTGGTATAGTTTATAAAAAACTCCGTATAATTCAATCATACTAGCAACCCTTTCTCAAAGCTTCGACAAATTCACACAGACTGCGGAACTCGTGTGCTCGCCTACTCCGTGGCGAGCTGCACTCGAACAGTCCTCGTCTGTGGAATTTGTACCTCGCTTTATCAAAAGGGTTAACCGCTAAAAAGATTGAATTATAAGGAGTTTTTTATTTCCCACCACGCCACTGTTACAAAAGATTAGTGCTGTGTAGATATCTTTATAATTGTTTATGTTGCCAAGGGGAAGGGGGGGAGGTGCAGAAGCGACTTTTATTCCGGACTTACAAAAATCTTTGTAAATAATGTTTTATATCAACTAAGATGCCTACGGATAGGGGATGTGAAACACCTTATATTTTAATTTTTCAGAAACTGCTTGTACTTAAGTCATTGTGCAATGATACTAACATTTATGCTGCAATTACCTTTGTCAAAAGGAGTACTGATACTGCTGGTGTTTTCTACATGAGTTGTGTTTATACTTTGCGACTCACGGTTGTCGAACTTAGATAAAAAGCAATCCTCCTCTTATACCGGATTTTGGCAAGGGATGCAGTAAACTTATAAACAACACATAAAGTAAGGTTAAAATATAAGACACATTCTACCTATTACCTGTTCCTCCCTATACGAACGACTGTTTTTAAGATTTGAATAAAAGTCGCTGCCACACCTCCCCTGCTCCTTTCCTCTTGGCAACATAAACAATAGCTATTTATATACACAAAATTCCCCTATACA
>ERZ773083.2023-NODE-2023-length-13025-cov-3.539399_pt1 | contig 13025 bp, 12 predicted proteins | sample MGYA00511465_ERZ773083 | MGnify/ENA primary metagenome ERZ773083 (study PRJEB29015, sample SAMEA2738001) | human oral metagenome | biome: human oral; feature: human-associated habitat; material: dental | place: China | collected 2060 ... | reverse complement strand
GAGATCGACTCAGTACATTATAAGGTCAGGAGCAAAAACGGGGATTTATATCGTTGCTATTTTTCATCCGTTATAGTAGTTGATTCTGACGTGCTTTGCACAAAAATTGTTGGCGCAGGCGGTACTGGAGGTTCCAAAAGTGGTAACTGCAACGCTTTGCTTAAAAAAGCAGGTAAGTGCTAGCGCGCTAAGGACGGCTTAAACCGCGCGGCTTTAAAACAGGTTCATTCAGCCCAAATGCGCACGCCACTAGCTGTTTAGGCCGCACCCGCAAAATATTCATCGCGTCTGAAAAGCAAGCCCGCTGCTTCTACGGCGCATTTCGGCGCTTGTATGCTGGTGGGTAATAAAATTTTAATGCTTTTAAGCCTTGCCGAGAGGATTGCGAAATTTCAACGCGTAAATTTTAAATCTAGAGGCGCGTTTGGGCTCTTTTCGGTATGAAACGAGGCACAAAATTTACGCTTAAATTTTACCGCACACGATTACCGTATGAAATTTCATTGCGTTAAAGCCCTTTGCTCGGACACTTCGCGGATCGCAGCGCGCATTTAGCCGAGTTTAAACGTTGCAAATTACCTCGTGATCCCGGTAAATCGCTTCGCCGCGTAAATCTGTCGCAGGATTTATCGCGTAAAATTTTACCGCTTATTTCTATTAATTTCGCTTTCTACTTTCCGCCAAAAAATAGTAGATTTGCCATTATGATCACGATCGCGACGGGCGCTACGAAGCGCAGCGAAAAGTACCAAATTTTAAATCCCAGCTCGCCCATATCGGCGCCAAAAAGCCCGCGCAGGCGCTGCGTATCCATAACAAAGCCCACGAAGATCGCCGAGGTTAGCGCGCCTAGAGGCAGCATGACGTTTGAGCTTACGAAGTCCAAGCAGTCAAAAAAGCTCGCGCCGAAAAGCTTAAACCTGCTCGCATAATCCGCGTGCATCGATAGTAGCGAGCATGCGCCTAGCACCGCTATGACGCACCCTGAAATACAGACTGCGCGCAGGCGCGAAATTTTAAATCTGCCGATGAGATAGAAGACGAAAGGCTCGATCATCGAAACCGCGCTCGTGATCCCCGCGAAAAAGAGCGAGACGAAAAACGCGACTTCAAGCACCTGTCCCGCTAGCCCCATTTTTGCAAACATCGTAGTGAGCGAGACGAACACAAGCCCCGCACCCTGCGCGGGATCGGCGCGAAATTCGAAGATGAAGGTAAAGACGATGAGCCCCATCATCAGTCCGATCGCGATGTTGATAAATACGATGTTTACCGAGCTTCGCACGAGCCGCACCCCCTCGCTAAGCGACGCCGCGTATGCTGCGATACAGCCGACGCCCACGCATAGGGTAAAGAGCGCGAGCCCGAGTGCGGAGAGGACGGAGTTAACGGTGATTTTGCCGAAGTCTGGGTAGAAAAGAAATTTCGCCGCCGCGCCGAAGCCCTGCATCGTGCACGCATACGCAAGCATCGCGAGCAGCAGCACGAAAAGAAGCGGCATCATCACGACGTTTAGTCGCTCGATACCGCTTTTGATGCCGCGCGCGACGACGGATAACGTCAGCACGAGCGCAAGCGCGTAAAAGCCCAGGCTCGTGGCTAGCGAATGCGAGATGAGATCGTCAAAGACGGCGCCCGCTTCCTCGGCGGTTGCGGGCAGCGGAGAAAAGCCCAAAAATATGTAGCGGATCACCCAGCCGAGGATCACGAGGTAAAAGGACAGCACCAGCATGCCGCCCGCGATGAAAACGCCTCCTGCGCGCCATTTGCGTCCGCCGAGCGGCGCCAGCGTCTCGTATGCGCTCGGCAGATCCCGCCCGCTTAGCCTGCCTAGCGCCATCTCGGCTAGGAATATGCTAAAGCCCACGCCCAGCGTGAGCGCGAGGTATAAAAGCACGAAGGCGCTGCCGCCGTTTTGACCCACGAGGGTGGGGAATTTCCATGCGTTGCCAAGCCCCACTGCGCCGCCTGCGACGGCAAGTATGAAGCCGATTTTGCTAAATTTATCGTTCATTTTCTCTCCGATGATTTTTAAATTTTAAAGCCGCGGAATTTTAAAATTCCAAACTATCGCCGCAACCTTGCTATGAAATTTAGCGCATTGTTTTTAGACCGCTTTAGCGCTAAATTTTAAAATTCCGCAGCGTGATCAGACACGACTGGCTACGGCGTCTTTGCCGTGGTCTTGCGCAGGTTGCCGCGCGGATTAGCGCAGTCACGCCGAAGGCTGATTGCGGTCGCTGCATGCTCCTATCTAGACATAAAATTCCAAGCGCGATTTTTGACAGCCGCCATAGCCGCGCACGGATCGCCGTGAGGCTCACTATGGAATTTTGCCTATCGCTCCAAGCCGTCAGAGCGTAAAATTTTAAAATTTCAAGCCGCAATATGCGATCCCTGCGCTGTTCTGACGGATCGGCCGTCTATTAGACGGATTGCGGTCTTGTGCGCCGTTTCGGCGACAAATTTTAAAATTCCAAGCGCAATTTCGCGCGGGTCACCACAAAATTTTACGCGCCGCTTCTGCGGCACATTGCGTAGGTCGCGTCATAAACTATCGTGGCGGCTGTGCACCGACCGTCTCGGTTTAGAATTTTAAAATTCCGTAGCGTGATCAGATGCGGCTGCGCTACGACGCCTTTGTCGCGCGCACCGATCGCCATGCGGGTTAGCACGATCGCGCCGAAAGCTGATTGCCGTCGCATACTTTGACCTTCCTCTATCTAAACATAAAATTTTAAACTATCGCTGCAAGGCTAACGGATTGCCGCAAGTTCGCTATGAAATTTGGCGCGTTGCTTTTGGACTGCTTTAGCGCCAAATTTTAACTTCCATGTTATCCACCTGCTTTACAAAATTTAAAAATTTAAAATTTTTAACTGATTGAGTGCTATCACTACGATCGCGACTGGCGCCACGAAGCGCAATAGCACAAAATACCACAGCTTAAAGCCCATTCGTCCCATATATGGGCGCAGTAGAATTTCGACGGCTCGTTTTTTGATCACGAACCCTACGAAAATCGCCACGATTATACCACTAAGAGGCATTAAGATATTCGAGGTTAGGTAATCAAGCACGTCAAAAAAGCTCTTGCCACCTAGGCTAAAATACTCGCTCGTGCCCCCGTAATAACCCAAAATGCAGCATATCCCTAAAACATACGTCACGGCAAAAACTAAAAGCGAAGCGCGCTTGCGGCTTAGCTTGCGGGAGTTTACGAGATAATAAATCGCAGGCTCCAGCATCGAAATTGCAGAAGTAATCGCCGCAAATAATAGCGAGGTGAAAAATAAAAAGGCTAGGATATTTCCGATCGCACCGAGCTTTGAAAAAAGCACCACCAGCGAGACGAACACAAGCCCCGGACCTTGCGCTTTGGGATCGCCGCCGAATTCAAAGATGAAAGTAAAGACGATAAGTCCCATCATCACGCCGATTAGGACATTAATGCAGACGATATTTATGCTTGAGGTTAGGATGTTGGTGCGCGCAGGCAGGCTCGCGGCATAGGTCATAATCGTAGTAACGCCAAGCGAAAGCGTAAAAAACGCAAGTCCTAGCGCCGAAAGAACGCTATCTTTATTAAGCTTGGAAAAATCTGGCACCAGTAAGAATTTCGCGCTACGTCCGAATCCATCGAAACTCGCGGCGTAAATTAGCATCAAAACCAGCAAAATAAATAGCGCGGGCATCATCCAGACATTCAGCCGCTCGATGCCACTTTTGACACCTTTAGATACGATGAAAAAGCAAAACGCCGACGCTATGGTAAAGCACACAGCCACGCTTAAAAAGTCGCTACCTAAAAGTGCGTTAAACGCTGCGCCGCTTTCATCTATGCTTTTTGGCAGATACAAGGCGCTTGAGACTACGTATTTTAGGATCCAGCCCATTACGACGCTGTAAAAAGCATAGATCAAAAGCGCACTAATCATAAAAAATCCCGCGTATTTCCATGCGCCTTTGTATGAGGGTGCGAGCTTTTCAAATGCGCGCACCGGATCACTTTCGCTTAGCCTGCCGATGACGATCTCGGCTAAAAAAATCACGAAGCTAACCAAAAGCGTCAGCAAAAGATATAGCAAGATAAATGCGCTGCCGCCGTTGGTGCCTACTAAAGTGGGGAATTTCCACGCATTACCGAGCCCCACGGCACTGCCTGCGACTGCGAGGATGAAGCCGATTTTGCTAAATTTATCGTTCATATTATGCCTTGTAGCGGAATTTAAAAGGGCAATATTAGCAAAATCTAGCTTAACTCGCCAAGCTAACCGGGTGGAATTTAGGCAAACCCGTTATAATGCCGCGAATTTTAAAGGAGATAAAATGAAATCGATAAAAGAAGTGATGCTCTCTCGCCACAGCTGCCGTAAATTTTGCAGTGACAAGCTAAATAATGAACTCGTGCGCGAGATACTTGATCTTGCGCGCTTAAGTCCCAGCTCATGCGGATTGGAACCGTGGAATATGATGATAGTCTCGGATCTTTGCGAGCTAAAAGAGCTTTCTGTAGCCTGCAACAGCCAGCCACAAATAGCCGAGTGCTCGCACGCCGTGATTTTAATCGCGCGTAACGATCTGAGCGTGGGCGAGGAGTATTTAGAACGAACCGTTCGCCGTCGCGCAAACACTCCGCAAAAATATGAAGCTGCGATGAATTATTTCTGCGCGAAATTTGCGGGCTTAGACGACGAAGCGCTGATGAACTACGCGACCAAGCAGCTTTATATCTTAGCGGCAAATATCGCTAATATCGCCGAGAGCTTTGACGTGCGCTCGTGCATAATGACCGGCTTTGACGCCGCGGCTCTGGAAAGATTCTGCGCTTTAGAGGCGAAATTTCGTCCCGCGATCGTCGTGGCTTTGGGACGTGGTGAACCTAGCAAATACCCGCACACGCGCTACAGGCTGGATGAAATTTTAATCTCTCGCGGCGGCAGCGAAAAAAGATAAAATGAAGCAGTTCTGCTCGCAAAGCTAGGCGCAAGCTTCGTTTATTAAAAGCGTCGTTTTGCGAAATTTTATCGGTTTAAAAGTGCGATAGCGTTAAAATGCGCTTAAAATTTCAAAGGATAATCATGCAAGTCAAACTTCTAAATTTCACTCCGCTTTGGGTCTGCTCAAATGCGATCCGCACCTGCTGGCAGAGCTTTGAGCGTGGCGATTGCGGCGGCGTCAAAGACCTGGCGCTAATAGACCGCGTCGGCAATCAGCTCAAGCACTCAAGCACGCTCGAGCACCTCTATTACAATTTCTACATCAGCAGCATCTCTCGCGCGCTGCTTCAGGAGCTGGCGCGCCACCGCCTTGCAAGCCTTAGCGTAAAATCCACTCGCTACACTCTTAAAGAATTGCGCGGCGAGGGCAGCTTCGCGCAAGGCGATTTCGAAAACGCCGCGCGATACATTGTGCTTACGGGCAATGAAGCGGTCGATAACGCAAGCATAGCGGCGCTTGAAAATCTGCGCGTAATCTTACAAACCTCGATCAGCCTTGATATCGCTAAATACTGCCTGCCAGAGTGCTACAAGAGCGAGCTTAGCTGGAGCATAAACGCGCGCAGCTTGCAAAACTTCCTCGCTCTGCGCTCTAGCAAAGCTGCGCTTTGGGAGATCCGCGAGCTTGCCGGTAAAATTTACGATGCGCTGCCGCAGGAGCATAAATTTATATTCCAAAGCTACATGGCGGGCGAGAAGACGTAAGGCGAAAAGTAGCGCGCGGGATAAATTTAGATGCAAAAGGGCTGCGATGATAAAACTTACGCAGATGAGAGCGGCTTTTGAAAAGGAGGAGCCGGACGCGCTTTATCTGAGCTACTTGGGATGGGTAAAAACCTTAGTTCCGTTTTGGAGGCAGGCCGCTGCGAGGATCGCGGAGCTAAGCGACACGGCGGATGAAAAAAGAGACAAGCATCTGCGCTCAATCGACAATTCTTTGCAGCTTTTGCAAGCTTGGCGATTTAAAAAGATAAAATACGTGCAAGCAAGAAGAAAAGAGATCGATAGCGCCATAAGTTTTATTAGAAACGGCGCCTTAACGCAGCGGGCATGCAGATACGCCTTTGCGCCCGTTTGCAGAAATTTAGCGAGCATCTTGCGCAGCTTTTTATACGTTTCTACCTTCGGCTATTCGGACGAGCAGCTTCCGACCGTATTCGCTCAAAAAATTTACGGCATTGCGCTGTGCCATACTTTATTTCCCTTTGATACGGGCGATTTTGTGTATTATCTGCCGCGAGAGAAGTCCATCCATACCGGCGACCCCGCCGATTTGGACAACTGGCATTTGATGATGGAGATAGCGGGCGGCGATTTAGGGATTTCTGCGTTGATTGAGCGGCTAAACGAACGCGCGTATGAAATTTGGACGAATTACAAAACGCCGTTTGAATGGAAATACGACGAGGGGATTTGGAATTTGGAATTCGAAAATATTTCAAAAAGGCTGCACTATGCGGGCTTGCGGGCTTTTATGGGTCTGAGTAATGCAGAATAAAAAGCGCGCGAAATTTCAAATTTGCTTTTGAAATTTCATTCGCGGGCGGTAAAAATTCTGCGAGTTCTAATGCGGGTAAAATTTAAAATTCGCTTGAACGGGTTTTTGGTAGCCTGCGGTATAAAATTTAGCCGCCGCGCATTTTACGACTTGCGGCGGCGAGAATTGCAACGGCGGCAAAACGAAAGCTTGGGTGAGCGATAAATTTAAAGGACGGATTATGAAAAATCTAGCACTTGTGATGTTTAGCGGACAGACGCACCTCGATTTTATGGGATTTTACGATTGTATGCTAAGGCTCAAAGCCGTCCGCCCGCAGCTTGAGATGAGGTTTTGCTCGCGCGAGCGGCAGATTTCGGATAGCGGCGGCCTTACGATCGACGTGGGCGAGATCATGACGGATCTAGGCGGATTTGATGCGGTTTTTGTGCCAGGCGGTATGGTGACGCGCCGCCTGAGGGACGATGCGGGTTTCATCTCGTGGCTCGCAACCGCGCGCGATGCGAAGTATAAGTTTAGCGTTTGCACCGGTTCGCTGCTTCTGGGCGCGGCGGGGTTTTTGCGAGGTAGGCGCGCGACCACGCACCCGTTTTGCTACGATCTGCTGGCGCCTTACTGCGCGGACGTGGTGTATGAACGGCTCGTGCGCGATAGCCTGCCCGAAGGGGGCGAGATCATCACCGCAGGCGGCGTGAGCAGCTCCATAGAACTTGGACTTTGCGTGATCGAGAAATTTGCAGGCGCCTCTGCGCGAGAGACCGCCGCCGCGGCAATGGATTATCCGTATTACGGTGCGGGCAGTGGGAGTATTTGATTAAATTTTAAAGGGGAGACGAAAACGATAAGACCGAGTTTGAAATTTTAACGCGTGATCCTTAGCGCGCGATAACGGCGACCGCTGCGGAGCTTTTTGCAAACGGCGAGAAATTTTATTTTCGTACTAGGCGCTACGAGCGAGGGCCTTGCGTCGCATCTCTGTGCGTGTTCGCGCGAAGGGACGTGCGGAGCGTTTAATAAGCGCGTATAGATCATAACGAGCGGCGTTTATGGGCGGGCATCAAAATGTGCGCGACCGCAAATTTTGCGTTCGCTTGCGCTCCCTGCTCAATCGGGTCATGAAGCGGAGGTTTGATCGGATCGCGAGCAGGCGCCGTTTTGCCGAGCGAGCGTAAGACAAGCGACTGCTGCGCTGGCCAAACTTAAACGAAACTAAATATCTAGTATCAAGCATATACAAAACGCGATCGAGACGATGAAAGCACGGATGTCCGTCATGTCGTAGATGCCGTCCTGCGATCGCGGATACGATAAATATATCAGCGCGATCATGATAGATATTTTTAAAATATGCGGTAAAATTTTATCCATGCCGCGTCTTTTTGCGAATGCGACGGGGTTTTTGCGGGCGCGCCAGAGATTGCGGCAAAAGCACCGCAACGCATTTGCCGCGGATGCTAGCTTTGAACTCAACATTCATCTCTCCTGTAGGCTTCGTTTACGGGCCTGTCTAAAGCCTTATTATAGCAGCAATTTGGGCTTTTGCATACCGGATCCGGCGCGCGATGATCTGAATTGCGTCATAGCGGCAAATTCTAGCTTTTTGTGCTACGCGATTAAAATTTCGATCGCTTAAATTTTATACTCTGCGCAGGCTTGCAAACGTTTTGTAAAATTTAAAACGCAAAAGCGCGTGAGCTTACGAGCGATGAAGGCAAAATTTTGTATAATCAAAAAATCCGTAGGAGAGGGCGTTTGGCTCGGAGCCGAAATACTGCAGCGTCAAGACCGAAGGCTTGCTCGGTTAGGAATTTTACGTAAGGACGGTCGGTGGGGCGAGATAAAGCTTTATCGCTGCTTTCGCATATAGCTTTCGGGTCGCTTATAGGTTAAAATTCAGAGAAAACAACCCGTGGAAGTTCGCAATCGCGCTTTTTGCCTACGCGATTTTGTTTGCTTTTTATCCGCAGACTCTGCTTAATGACAATAAAAAGACGATTGCCCTGCTGCTATTTATGGCGCTTTTGATCGTGATTGTGTAGCGGCGCCTACAAATCGGTGGGATCGGTTGCAGCGGCGATGCGATCCGCCTTTGATTGCAGCGGCGCGTGCGAGCGAGACTATTTTTAAAATTTATTGTAAAATTATGGCGTTAATTCATTAAAGCTTAAAGGGCTAGCATGCAGATAAATTTAGACGACGTGAGGATCGAGAGCGGCTGGAAAGAGGCGCTTAGGGAGGAATTTTTAAGCGAGTATTTTGCAAAGATCAAAGAAAACCTGCTCGCCGCAAAGGCGCGCGAGATCGTTTATCCGCCTGGAAATTTGATCTTTAATGCCTTCAATCTAACTCCGTTTGAGCGGGTGCGCGCGGTGATTTTGGGGCAGGATCCCTACCATGGCGCGCATCAGGCGATGGGGCTTAGCTTTTCGGTGCCGCACGGCGTACGAATTCCGCCCAGCCTCGTAAATATCTACAAAGAGATTAAAAGCGATCTGGGTATCAGCGAGCCTGAAAGCGGCGATCTGAGCTACTGGGCGAAGCAGGGCGTGCTGCTACTTAATGCGAGCCTTAGCGTGGGCGCGAACCGCGCGAATTCGCACAGCGGCTTCGGCTGGCAAATTTTCACCGACGCCGTGATTAAAATTTTAAGCGCGAGGCGGCAAAATTTGGTCTTTATGTTGTGGGGAAATTTTGCCAAAGCAAAATCGGCGCTGATCGATGCGCAGAGGCATCTCATTTTAACCGCCGCGCATCCTAGTCCGCTTGCGGGGGGAGCGTTTTTTGGCTGCAAGCATTTTAGCAGATGCAACGAATATCTGCGCGCGCACGGCATGGGAGAGATCGATTGGGATCTAAATCACGGCGCAGATTAAATGTATTTTAAATGAAATTTGCGTAAAATGCGCCGCAAAATTTCAAAGGCAAAGAAATTTTAAAAAATGTCGAAAGGAGAAGTGAGCGAATAATATACGACCGGCTTAAGAGGGCTTGCCGAAGCGACGCAGATGCGTGGCTAGGCTAATCATTGTAATTAAAGGAACGATATGAAAAAGATAATTTTGGGAATTTTATTGCTATTTACAAGTAGTGTAGTGGCAAATACCCTATCTGAGATTAGGCAATCGGGCAGTGTGCGCGTAGGCGTATTTGAGGCGCAACCGCCTTTTAGTAAATTTGAAGACGGCAAATTTCAAGGATTTGAGGTGACTTTAGCCGAGGCGCTATCAAAAGATATATTCGGCGGCAAGGCGGGCAAGGTGGAATTCGTGCCCGTAAAGGCTAGTGAGCGTTTAAAAGTGTTGGAAGAGAATAAAGTAGATATGGTGCTTGCGACCTTTACGATCACAAATGAGCGTAAGCAGGTGGTCGATTTTACGACGCCGTATTTCGCAGTAAATATCGGCGTGCTAACCCGCAAGGGCGATAAGATCAAAACTATGTCTGATTTACATGGTAAGCCGATCATCGCAGAAAGCGGAACTACGGGTGAGGCGTATTTTAGAAAAGAGGGCTTTGAAATTGTAAATTGCGCTACCGCAAACGAATGCTATAAAATGCTAAAGGATGGTAAGGGCATCGGATATGCGACTGATAATCTGATAGTTTTAGCTTATGCTGTAATCGACAGCGACACTGAGGTAAATATAAAGAATTTAGGCGTTTCGGATTTCTTAGGCATCGCGGTTTCTAAGGGCAATAAGGATCTGCTTGAGTTCTTAAATGGTGAGCTAGTCAAACTAAGTAAGAACGGCTTTATAAAAAAGACCTATGACGAGACGATTGAGCCGTATTACAAGGGTACTGCGGAGAAAAAATATTTCTTGCTGGATGATCTTTATAGCCTATTTTAGGCGGGCATAGCGGTACGGCTCGCCTGCATTTGCTTGCAGTAAGCATAGCTGTGTGCTCTCGCTAGGTAAAATTTAAAAGGCTCGCATAGTCTTGCTATTTTGCCCGACTTTGCGAGCTTGGGTTTGGATTATAAAATTCTACTAACGCGCCGTTGAAGAATTTGCGAGCTTGGTTTAGATTGTAAATTTTACTAACACGCCGTTGCAGAATTTATAAAATTCCGTAGAATTTCGCAGCGGCGTGCTATTTTTGCGGCACTAATAGACGCACAGAATTTTATAGCGAAGCGCTAAAATTTAATGAGAGCAGGCAGGGTTTGGCGCAAGGTAGCAAAATTTAAAAAGCTTCTATCATTATGCTTAGAAATTTTAGTTGCGAAATTTTATCGCTAAGCTCGCAATTTAGGGAATAGTTTCGGTTCTAGTAAAATGAAATTTTAAGAAAATTTACATTACAATTACGAAAAATTTAAAATTCAAGGAGGAAATTATGAAAAAGTCATTTTTTCTTATTCTATTGTCGGCGATCTTTGTTTTTGCGAATTCCTTAAGCGAAATAAAGCAAAGCAAGGTTATCAGAGTAGGCGTTTATGAAAATGAGCCGCCTTTTAGCAAGTCAAGCGAGAAAGGCTTTGAAGGCTTCGAAGTTGAGCTTGCCAACGCGCTAGCTGGTAAAATTTTCGGCAATAGCGGCGGTCGTATCGAGCTCATACCGGTAACAAACGAAGTGCGTTTTCCGATGCTGCAAAACAATCAGGCAGATATGATAATCGCGGCTGCAAGTATCACTGAAGAGCGTAAAGGCAGCGTAGATTTTTCGATGCCGTATTTTACGGTCAATTTGGGAATTTTAACGAAAAAAGACTCAAATATTCACAAAATAGGCGATCTGATGGGCAAAAAGATCGGCATCATCCGCAAGACTACCGGCGAGGCGTATATCAAAAAGGACGGCGGTTATAATGTTTCCTACTGCAACGATTCGGTCGATTGCTACAGGAGATTAAAAAGTGGCGAGATTGACGGATATTGTAACAACAACCTTTTTGTTATGGTCTATCCGATCGTAGATCCCGCAGTCGAAGTCAATATCAAAAATTTAGGCGAGAACGTATTTTTGGGCGTCGCGGTGCAAAAGGGTAACGCGGAGCTGCTAGAAGCGATCAATAAAGGCTTGATCGCGCTTAGCAAAGAGGGCTTTTTCAAAAAGGCTTACGAGGATACTTTCGAATCCTTCTATAAAGGCACCGTCGATAAAAAATATTTCTTACTCGACGATCTTTACAGCTTTTTTTAATAAAAAAGGAATTTGAAATGAAAAAATCACTGTTTTTAATTCTTTTATCTTGCATCTTTGCGCTTGCGAATTCTTTAAGCCAAATAAAGCAGAGTAAAGTCATTCGTATCGCCGTTTATGAAAATGAACCTCCATTTAGTAGAGTTACGGATAACGGCTTTGAGGGCTTTGACGTAGAGCTTGCTAATGCAATCGGAGGTAAAATTTTAGGCGATACCGGCGGCAGGATCGAGCTCATACCGGTATCGGCGCAAGCGCGCTTTCCGTCCATTCAAAATAATCAGGCGGATATGCTTATCGCGGCTGCGAGCGTTACTGAGGAGAGAAAGAAAAATTATGAGTTTTCGATGCCATATCTTTCGGTAAATTCCGGAGTTTTAACTAGAAAAAGCGACAACATCAAAAAAATGAGCGATCTACGAGGTAAAAAAGTAGGCGTCATCCGCGGCTCGACGGGCGAAGCGTTTATGCAAAAGGACGGCGGCTACAATCTAGTGTATTGCAAAAATTCCTCCGATTGCTACAAGCGGTTAAAGAGCGGCGAGATCGACGGCGCGTGCGACGATAATCTATTTGTGATGGTCTATCCGGTCGCAGATCCTAGCGTCGAGGTTAATATCAAAAGTCTTGGCGAGAACGTATTTTTAGGCATCGCGATGCAAAAAGGCAACGCAGATCTCGCAGAAGCCGTTAATCAAGCGCTCATTTCGCTTAGCAAAGAGGGCTTTTTCAAAAAAGCGTATAACGATACTTTCGAGCCTTTCTACAAAGGCACCGTCGATAAAAAATACTTCCTTTTAGACGACATATACAGCTTCTTTTAAAATTTTAAATTTTGATTGCGGGGTCGGGATTTGAAGCTTCGCGGCTTTAAATTCTAACCCGCGCATAACCGGTGCGTCATTAAAATTCCATCTCAAAATTTTGTCCTAAAATTTCATTTCAAATTTTATTAGTCCCGCCGCCGCGCCGAAGCCCGGCGTGCACACGGCGGTCGCAATCTTTAGTATTTGCGACCGTTTACGGCGCGCAAAGCTAGATCGAGCTAAGCTTTAAAATTTTACTCCGAGCCCTTGGAATTTTCCAAATCCCCCATGCGCTCCTGCTGCGCCTGCACGAATGCGTCATATCTGATAAAAAGATAATCCTTGATCTCAAAAATCATCAACGTAAAAATCGAAGGCAGTGTGAAAAATCTAATCGTCATAAACACCAGATCAAGCGCGTTTAGCTCGTCGCTGCCCGTGCGATACCCTCCCGCACCCGCGGTTAAAATCCCGTGCAGCGTCTCGTAGTTGTAAAGGATGAAAATCGTCACGAAAAGCGTCGAGAGCTTTGAGACGATCTTATTCATGATCTGCGCCACGTCCTCGTCGGCG
>ERZ773083.2022-NODE-2022-length-13029-cov-19.568213_pt1 | contig 13029 bp, 16 predicted proteins | sample MGYA00511465_ERZ773083 | MGnify/ENA primary metagenome ERZ773083 (study PRJEB29015, sample SAMEA2738001) | human oral metagenome | biome: human oral; feature: human-associated habitat; material: dental | place: China | collected 2060 ... | reverse complement strand
CGCCACGGGCCGCCGACCGCCCCAGGCTGGCGTGCCCGATGGCCAGGGCCACGAGATTGATGGCCTCGGTGGCGTTCTTGGTGAAGACGAGCTCGCTGCCGCGCGCGCCGACGAAGCCGGCGACGGCGTCACGGGCGTCCTCCCAGGCCTGAGTGGCCTCATCGGCGATCTGGTAGGTGGAGCGCCCGGCGGCGCCGTTGCTCAGGGAGAGGAACTCCGCCTCCTTCTCCATCACGCGGGAAGGCTTCTGGGACGTGGCCGCCCAGTCGAGGTAGGCCAGCGACTCCCCGTTGCGCGCGGGCCGCTCCAGGTAGGGGAAGTCGGCGCGAACGGCGGCGAGCTCCTGGTCCGACAGAGGGGTCGCGGGCGCGGAGCTCATGAGAGGGGGCCTCCGGTGAGGAAGCGGTCGTAGCCCTCCTGCTCGAGCCTCTCGGCCAGGTCGGGCCCCCCTTCCTCGGCGACGCGGCCGGCCACGAAGACGTGCACGTGGCTGGGCTTGATGTAGCGCAGAATCCGCGTGTAGTGGGTGATGAGGAGGAAGCCCGCCCCGGATGAGTCGTGGAGACGGTTGACGCCCTCGGCGACGATGCGCAGGGCGTCGATGTCCAGGCCGGAGTCGGTCTCGTCGAGCACGGCGAAGCGGGGCCGCAGCAGCTCCATCTGCAGGATCTCGAAGCGCTTCTTCTCGCCGCCGGAGAATCCGGCGTTGACGTCGCGCTGGGCGAAGGAGGAGTCCATGCGCAGGTTCTTCATGGCCTGGTTGACCTCGCCGACCCACTGGCGCACCTTGGGGGCCTGTCCGTCGATGGCGGTCTTGGCGGTGCGCAGGAAATTGGAGACCGTGACTCCGGGGACCTCGACGGGGTACTGCATGGCCAGGAAGAGACCGGCACGGGCCCGCTCATCGACGCTCATCTCCAGCAGATCGATGCCGTCGAGGAGGACCTCGCCATCGGTGACCTCGTAGTCGGGATGACCGGCGATGGAGTAGGCGAGGGTCGACTTGCCCGAGCCGTTGGGGCCCATGATGGCGTGGACCTCACCGGAGCCGACGGCGAGATCCACTCCCTTGAGAATGGGCTTGGGGCCGTCGCCGGTGGCGACCTGGACGTGGAGGTTCTTGATCTCGAGAGTGCTCATGTGTGTTCTTCCGGGAAAAGACTGGTCGGTGTGTCGTGGCGGAGCGGGGGCGGTGTCTCAGGTCGCGTCGTCGGACCCGCGGGCGGCGATGAGGCCGGTGAGCTCGAGCTCCTTCTCAATGGCCGCCATGAGCCGCTCCTCGACCTCGGGGACGCCGATCTCGGCGACGATCTCGTTGAAGAAGCCGAGGACGACGAGACGACGGGCCTCGATCTCGGGGATTCCGCGGGCGCACAGGTAGAAGAGCTGCTCATCGTCGAATCGGCCGGTGGCGCTGGCGTGGCCGGCGCCCTCGATATTGCCGTTCTCGATCTCGAGGTTGGGGATGGAGTCGGCCTTGGCACCCTCGGTCAGGACGAGATTGCGGTTGAGCTCGTAGGTGTCGGTACCGCGGGCGGCGGCGCCGATGAGGCAGTCGCCGACCCACACGGCGTGGGCCCGCTCCCCCTGGAGAGCGCCCTTGTAGGCGATGCGCGAGTAGCAGTGCGGCTCGGTGTGGGCGACGTAGGGCCGGTGCTCCTGGTGCTGTCCGGCGTCCGTGAAGTACACGCCGTAGGCATCGATGTGACCGCCCTCCCCGCGGAAGCCGAGATCCGAGCAGATGCGCACGTCCCCGCCGAGGCTGACGACGACGTGCTTGAGGACGCCGCGCCCCCGCACCTCGACACGGTGGTTGGCGGCGTGGACGGCGGTGTCCTCCCATCCCTGGACGGTCACCAGGGTGAGCTCGGCGCCCTCGGCCACCACGACCTCCACGCTCTGGGTCAAGAGGGCGGTGCCGGTGTGGTCGAGGACCACCGTGCCCCTGGCACCGGGCTCCGCGACGATGTGAAGGTGCTGGGCGGTGGGTCGGGACAGCTCCGGGTCGTCGCCCACCACGGTCAGGCGCGCGGCGCGGTCCGCCTCGACGCCGGCGGTGAGCGTGAGGACGGTGGCGACGGATCTCGCGCAGGCGCTCCTAGAAGCAAAGCCGGACGTCATGGTGGATTTCACGCGGCCGGACGTCGTGTTTTCCAACGCGATGCTCGCCGTGCAGCATGGGGTCTCGCCCGTCATCGGCACGACGGGCATGACGGCGGACGAAAAGGCGCAGCTCGAAGCGCTGTCGTTGGAGAAGAAGACGCCGGTCTTTCTTGCACCGAACTTCGCCATCGGCGCAGTCCTCATGATGCTCATGAGCCAGCAGGCGGCGAAGTATATGCCGCACGTCGAGATCATCGAGCTGCACCATGACAACAAACTTGATGCGCCGTCGGGCACGGCCTTGCAGACGGCGGAACTGATCAAGGAGGCGCGTGCGTCCGTGCGGCAGGGGCATCCTGATGAGAAGGAGAAGCTTCCGGGCGCACGCGGCGCTGAGGTCGATGGCATGAGGATTCACAGCGTGCGTCTGCCCGGCTTCGTTGCGCATCAGGAGGTCATCTTCGGCGGACTCGGTCAGACACTGACGATCCGCCATGACTCCATCAACCGCGAGTCGTTCATGCCGGGCGTCGTGCTCGCTTGCAAGAAGGTCAGGGAGCTTGCGGGTCTCGTCGTCGGTTTGGAGAAACTGCTCGATTGATGTCGGTAGGAAGAAAATTACAGGAGATGGCAGCATGAAGAAATATAATGTGGCAATCATGGGCGCGACGGGCGCCGTGGGGCAGGAATTTCTGAACCTCATCGAAGAGCGAAAGTTCCCATTTGCAGAGCTTCGCTTGCTTGCGTCCTCGCGCTCGGCGGGCAAGAAGATCGCCTTCATGGGCAAGGAATACACGGTGGCAGAGACGCGCGAGGATTCCTTCGAGGGCATTGACATCGCGCTCTTTGCGGGCGGCGGCGCGAGCAAGACGTTTGCACCTGCCGCTGTGAAGGCGGGCGCTGTTGTCATTGACAATTCGAGCACGTTCCGCATGGACAAGGATGTGCCGCTCGTCGTGCCCGAGGTCAATCCCGAGGCTTTGAAGGAGCACAAGGGCATCATCGCGAATCCGAACTGCTCGACGATCATCATGGTCATGGCGCTGAAGCCGCTTCGCAATCTTGCGCCCATCAAGCGCGTCGTCGTCTCGACGTATCAGGCCGTTTCGGGCGGCGGCAAGGAGGCGATGGCGGAGCTTGAGGAGCAGGTCGAGGCCATCGTAGCGAAGAAGCCCGTGAAGGCGGAGATTCTGCCGGGCGCATCGCTCAAGAAGCACTATCAAATAGCGTTCAACCTGATTCCGCAGATCGACATCTTCAAGGAAAATCTCTACACGAAGGAAGAAATGAAGATGATTGACGAGACGCGCAAGATTCTTTCTGAGCCTGACTTGCGCGTGACGGCGACGACGGTTCGTGTGCCTGTCTACCGCAGCCATGCGGAGTCGGTCAACATCGAATTTGCGGAAGCGGTCAGCGTCGAGGCAGCGCGAAAGGCGATCGCCGCCTTCCCCGGCGCTGCCCTAAACGACGATCCCGACGAGCAGGCTTACCCGATGCCGCTCTTCACCTCGGGCAAGGACGACGTCGAGGTCGGGCGCATCCGTCTCGATGAATCGGTCGAGCACGGTCTGAACCTCTGGGTCTGCGGCGACCAGATCCGCAAGGGCGCGGCGCTCAACGCGCTGCAAATTGCCGAGTACATGATCGAGCATGAGATGATCGGCTGAAGATGCAGATGCGAGCATTTCCGATGGGAGGGACAGCAAGAGATGGTCAGCGATGAAACGATGATGTTCCGCTTCGGCGCGGAAGAAAACAAGGCTGAGGTCATCATTCGCGAAGCCTGCGAAGCGATGGAAGAAAAGGGCTACAATCCGATCAACCAGCTTGTCGGATACCTTCTTTCCGGCGATCCTGCCTATGTGACGAGCTACAAGGAAGCGCGCAGCAAGGTGCGAAAGCTGGAGCGCGACGAGCTTTTGGAAGAGCTCGTGCATTTCTATATCGAGGCGCATCGGGAGAAGAAGGCGTGAGGAAGCGAGTTCTTGCGCTCGACGTTGGCGACCGTACGATCGGCGTCGCCGCAAGTGATGCGCTCGGCCTCACGGCGCAGGGTGTCGAGACGATTCGACGCAAGTCGTGGGACAAGGATTTCGCGCGGCTCAAGGAACTGATGGAGCTTTACGAGACGGACAGGTTCATCGTCGGCTTGCCGAAGAACATGAACGGCACGCAGGGCGAGCGCTGCGATGTCGTGCGCGACTTCGCGCAGAGGCTGCAGAAGAAGTTCAAGGGCAGCCAGGTCGTCTTTTGGGACGAGCGGCTTTCGACCGTGGCGGCGGAGCGCTCGCTGATCGCGGCCGACGTGAGCCGCGCCAAGCGTCGCAAGGTCATAGACAAGATGGCGGCCGTGTTCATCTTGCAGGGATATTTGGACAATCTGGGGATGCGCGTCGGCGCAGTCCCAGAAGAGAAATGAGGAAAAAGATATGTCGGACAAGGAAAAAGAAATTCTGGACGAGGATGCGGACGTCATTGTCGAGATGACGGACGAAGAGGGAAATAGCTACTATTACCGCGAGGAAATGATCATCCCTGTCGGTGATGACAAATTCGCGCTGCTCATCGGCATCCATGACGAGGAAGAGGAAGAGGAGCATGCGCACAGTTGTGGCTGCGGCTGCGGTGAGCATGATGAGGATGTACTCATCGCCAAGGTCGTCATGGGCGAAGATGGCGAGGAAGAATACATCGAGCCTACGGACGAGGAATTTGATGCCGTGCAGCGTGCCTATGACGCGCTGATGGACGATGAAGAAGACTGACGATTCATGCGAGGAAGTGCCGACGCTCATGGGGCGTCGGCTTTTTCCTTAATATCTTGCAATCTTCCCCTGCACATACTCCTCGCAATATTTCATGGAAATCCATTCACAAGTATGATAGAATAGAAAAGATTGAGAAACAGGATATATTTACGTTTCCAAATAAACATTATCATCATGAAATTGTGAGGTTTTACTTTTGATGACATTTGATTCGAGTACAGAGACGGTGGCTGTCCTTTACGATATTGAAAATGCGCCTTTTGAAATGCTTGATTTTACCTTGGGAAAGGCTCGGAAGTTCTTTCCGTGTCGCATGATCGTCGTCTCCGATTGGGAAAAGCACCCGGAGCAAAAGCGCTGGAATCGTCTGATGGCACGCAAGGGGCTTACTTTCCGCCAGATTGATCGAAAGGTCGATGGCAAGAATTCACTGGATTACGCATTGTTCGACATGGCGAAAATCCTGCGTGATGAGGGCGTGCGCCGCTTTCTTATCGTGACGACGGATTCCGATTTTGTAGCGATTGCCCGGATGTTGCGCGAAAGCGACACGCCGTGTCACATCATCGGTGTGGGAACGGAGCAGGCAAGTCAGTCTCTTCGTGACGCTTATGATGAATTCTATTGCTATCCGCCTGTAAAGAAGAAAAAAGCGAAGGCGCAAGAGCAAGAGGCGCTGGCAGAAAAGGATAAGCAGAAGGCAGGCGGCAAGTCCGATAAAAAACAGCAGAAGAAGCAAGCGAAGAAGAATCAGGATGCGGCAAAGGAGTCTGACGTGCAGCTTTCTCCTGCAGGCAAGAATGTTTTGCAGGTACGCTTGCCCAAGTCTCTTTTTGATAAGCTGCAGAAGAAAAAGCGGCATGAAGATGTCGATATGGAACAGCTTGTGACATATCTTCTGATGCGTGGGTTGAACGACTGATGCGAGGTGGAGCATGAGAAAGCAAGAGGAGAGCGTCCTGCTCTACCAATTTTCGGAGGAAGCTGTTTCTGCTATTCAAGAGGTTCTGCGCAAGTTGGGAATCCATGTGAGCGTTCTAGAACCAGAGGCATGGCGTCAGCGCATTGGCTTCTTGCTTTCCTTGAAGGGCTTCAGGCAGGGGACGTCAGAGGAAGAAGACTTTGATTTCCCCCACGAGGCGGCAGTTTTCCATAAGATCAAGGGAAAGCGTCTCGATCAGGTGCTCCAAGCTTTAAAGGATGCCGGCATTGCACATATAAGGTTCAAGGCGGTGACGACGCCGTTCAACCTGCATTGGACGCTTGGACGTTTGTGCAGAACCATGCATAAGGAACATGCATATATGATGGAAAGGGACAAGAAGCAGGAATGAGTTACGATGATCGTGATCGGATGAGCGTTCTTGTACGCAAGGAAAAATCTGCATCAGGCGATAGGAGATCAGATGACACGCAGGAATTGCCGCCTTTGCCTCGAGATGCGTTTCCTGTTTTTTCGAGGCAGGGGAAGGTGCGTGAACTTCCGCCGCTCGCATCGGAAAGAAAAGACCAAGCGGCAGATATTGCACATGCCGGAAGCAGGCGGCAGAGAGGATTCCGCAGGATTCTGATTTTTGCCGTTTGTTTTGCCTTGGCTCTTTTTTGCGGATTTCTTTTGTCCGATATGTTCCGCAGCCATGAACAAGCTCTTGAGGACAGCCGCAAGGAGACGCAGCAGATTGAAACGCGCCAACAGGAGCTTGCTGCACGTGAAGAATCTCTCAGAGAGCAGAGAGCGAGCATGGCGGAGCAGAAAAAGGCGCTGGAAGAAAAAGAGCTGGAACTTGAGCGAAAGGCGCAGCGCGCCGCAGGGCGCACGGAGCGCATAGAACAGGAAAAGGGCAAAAGTTCCGTTGTCGGCGATTGGGTGGACAAGGTGACGGGCAAGGAGAAGGAGCGCAAAGAGGCGAACGAGAAGAATGCCGCTGAAATTCAGCAGGCAAATCTGGATATCGCTTCGGTACAACAATCCATCCGGGATGCGCAAGCAGTTCTTGATGAAGTGGACAAACAGCTTGACAATGTCAATGAGATGAAGGAGCAGGCGGATCGATTGAAAACGGTTGCACAAGATACGTATGAGAAAAATCAAGGGACGATCAGCCAAATCTTTCACTACGTGAACGAAGGCGCTGATATGCTGCGCCAGGTTCTTCGCTGATGAAGACGCAAAAGGAGGAGAATGAATGTGAAGAAAATCATTGCCTTTCTGTTTGTACCGATTCTGTTCCTTGCAGTGGGCTGCGGTGGTGGAAGCAAGCAAGAGCTCAGCGCGTTGAAAATCGGCCTTATGCCCGATACGGATTCTGTTCCCTTCATCATTGCGCAGGAAAAGGGCTATTTCGCAGAAGAAGGACTTACCGTGAAACTGCAGCCTTTCAAGAGCGCTATGGACAGGGACTCTGCTTTGCAGAGCGGCAATCTTGACGGCGCAGTTTCCGATCTGCTTGCGGTTGCTTTTGCCAAGGATGGCGGTTTCGACGTCAAGGTCACTTCCGTGACGGACGGCAGTTACAAGCTCGTTGCAGCGCCCGGGACGGAGAGTCTCTCCGTCAAGGCGCTCGCCGGCAAGGAGGTGGCAGTTTCTCGCAATACGATCATCGAGTATGTGACGGATCATATTCTGGAAAGCAATGCGATGTCCGGCGATGATATAGCGAAGGTCGTCATTCCACAGATTCCGACACGCCTTGAGCTTCTGCAAAGCGGGAAACTGAGAGCGGCGACCCTGCCTGAACCGATGGCCAGCATTGCCGTTCACAACGGCTGCCGCTTCATCATTGGTTCCGACGAACTCGGCATCAATCCTGGAGTCATACTTTTCACCGAAAAAAGCACGAGAGAGAAGCGGAAAGAAATCCAGGCGATGTATCGTGCCTACAATAAGGCCGTGGCTTATCTCAACAGCACGGATCGTGCCGAGTACATTGACCTCGTAGTGGAAAAGAGTGGTTTTCCGCCGGCAGCAAAAGAAGCTCTCGTTTTGCCTGTTTATCACACAGCGGCTCTGCCTAGAGAGCGTGACGTTACGGACTGCATTGCTTGGCTCAAGGGAAGGGGACTGATCAAAGAATCCTATGGATATGATGCTCTCGTGCTCGATTTATTGCAGCCATGATCGATCTGCAGCACCTGTCCTACGCTTATATGGTCGATAAAAAATGTGTGCAAGTGTTGCACGACATCAATATGCATGTAGGAAAAGGAGAAGTTTGTTCTGTCATAGGCCCTTCCGGCTGCGGCAAATCGACATTGCTGAAAATCATTGCAGGACTTTTGCATGATTATGATGGAATTGCGACGCTCGATGGAAATCCCATCTGCCCAAATAGGCAGCGCATCGGTTTCATGCCGCAGGATTACGGGCTCCTGCCATGGAAAACAGTACGTGATAATATCGAACTTGGCAGGAAAATCCGTCATGAAAGGGTGCAGGAGAAGGATGTTGTTTCTATGATGCAGCGACTGGGCATCGAGGCGTTCAGCAACCGATATCCTCGTGAGTTGTCCGGCGGGCAGCAGCAGCGCGTGGGACTGGCACGCGCTTTTTTGCTGCACCCCGATGTGCTTTTGATGGATGAACCGTTTTCGGCATTGGACGCCATCACACGCGAGGAGATGCAGGAGGTTTTCTTATCCCTTTGGCATGAGCAGCATGTGAGCACTGTCCTTGTCACGCATTATGTGGAAGAAGCGCTGTGTCTCGGGCAAAAGATCGTGATTCTTGCCGACGCTCCCGGGCGCATTGCCGATGTGTTGGACAATCCGCTTTTCGGCTGTATCGATCAGCGCAGCAAACCGGAATTTTTCCGTATGAGTTGTTATTTGCGTGAAAGGATCAAGGAAAATTGGAGCAAGGCATGAAGCGTCTTTTTGTTTATATGGGTGCTGCCGCCGTACTTTTTTCCTTCTGGTGGCTGCTCTCTTTTTTTCTCGTATTGCCGATTGTGCCGAATCCATGGCATGTTGTTTCTTGTTTGCAGAATATCTTTTTGTCCTCGATTGCCGTTCATGCAACTTACAGTTTGGGCAGAATCGCGTTGGGGCTTGCCATTGCCGTAGGAGTCGGCTATCCCATAGGAATCTTTATGGGATATGCAGCGGGAGTTGATCGTATCCTTGCCCCTTTTGTCTACCTGCTGTATCCCGTGCCCAAAATTGCGCTGCTCCCCATCCTCATGCTGCTTGCCGGTGTGGGGGAGCTGTCCAAGGTTTTGATGATCTTCCTCATCATCGTTTTCCAAGTCATCATCGCCGTGCGTGACGCTGTGCGCTCGATTCCGCAGGAGACATACGTTCCTCTTCTTTCGCTGGGGGCATCGTTTTTTTCTATTTTTCGTCATATCCTTTGGCCGGCGTCTTTGCCCAAATTCATTACAGCTGTGCGCGTTGCCATGGCGACGGCGATTTCCGTATTGTTTTTTACGGAGACATTCGGTTCGCAATATGGTTTGGGATATTTCATCATGGACGCATGGCTTCGTGTCAATTATTTGGAGATGTATGCGGGAATTGTTGTTCTCAGCATACTTGGGCTGCTGCTTTTCTCGATTCTCGATTTTATCGAAATGAAAGTTTGCCGATGGCAATATAAATAAGTCTTCCAACCTTTATACGAAGGTCGAAAATCCTAAAATTTGAAAAAATATCCATAAGGAGTGACAAGACGCGTTACTTGTTGTATAATTAGATTAGAAATCATTGAGTATATTGGGGATGGGTGAGATATGCCGATCAAAAACACCATGGAAGAGTTCGTCAAGCAGAATATCGATGCGGTTTTGCGCATGTGCCCCGATTGCTGTTCTTGTGAAAAGTGCAAGGAAGACATCATGGCCTTGGCGCTCAATCATCTCCCGCCTAAGTATGTATCTACGCATAAGGGGGATTTGTTTGCAAGAATCGCAGCGATGGATCCGGTGGATAAAGCGTTCATCATTCAAGAAATTGCCAAGGCAATACAGATCGTCCATAAGGTGCCGCGTCACTGAAATCTGAACCTGTGTACAAAAAGCGATGTCCGCACGAAACGGCATCGCTTTTTGCGTTCAGTGTTCTGTTGTCGCGGCGTTTTTTTCCATATCTTTTGTTTTGGGGTGTATTCGATGCGTGACCAGTATTTTGTCAATGCGTGCACGATCCATATCGACGATCTCGAACGTAAAATCATCCCATTGGCAAGTCTCCGTCTCTTTGGGAATGTAGCCGAAATAAGAGGTCAGGAATCCTCCCATGGTTTGAAAATGCGCCTTATCCTCATCGGGCAGAGGTACGTCGATATCGAATTTCTCTTTGAAGTCATCTATTGAGAACAATCCGTCCATATACCAAGCGTTCTTGCCGCGAGGAATCATCTGGGGCGCGTCGATTTCGTCGGCATTGAAAGATTCACCGATGATTTCACTCATGATGTCCGTCAGCGTAAGGAAGCCGATGACGCCGCCGTATTCATCCAATACGACAGCTTCGTGCACATTGGTTTCGCGAAATTTCTCCAGCACACGGAATGTCTCCATGGAGCGCGGAACAAACATGGGCTGGCGGATGAAAGAAGATAATTCAAGGATTTGTTTTTCCAAACAAGCGTCGAGCAGATCCTTTGCATAGAGGATGCCGCAGAAATCGTCAAGACTCCCACGTCCCACAGGTATAATCGTATCGGTATTTTCCCTGATGAGCTGCAAATTGTGATCTGCAGAGTCCTCGAGATCGATCCAGAACATCTGCGTGCGTGGCGTCATCAGAGCGTAGGCAGTTTGATCGCTCATGTGGAAGATGTTGTCGACCATCGTCTGCTCCGCTTTTTCAAATATCCCGTCCTCAGTGCCCTGCTCGATAAGATCCTTGACCTCATCTTCCGTAACGGTATCTTCCACATGAGGGTTGATTCCGAACAGGAGCAGGAGGGAATTTGCTGAAGCTGAAAGGACGGAGACAACAGGCCGCGTGAGATGTTCGAGAATATAGAGCCAGCGGTGGAATCGCTGTAAATATTTTTCGGAATTTTGCCAAGCAATTTTCTTGGGCAGGAATTCTCCCATGAGAAGGCTGAGATAAGCAATGGAAACCGTGCTCAGAACAAGTGCGAGCGAATGCGAATAAGGGAGAAATTGAAGGGCTTGCGCTAGGAAGGGCGCAATCGCGCCGCCGACGATGATACCGAGAAATATGCTCGTGAGAGCGATGCCGATTTGCACGACGGGAAGGATGCGTTCCGGCGCTTCCAGAATCTTTAGGGCAGCTGCAGCATCCTTGTTTCCGTCATCGGCAAGTTTTTCCAGACGGCTTTTATGGCTTTCTGTGATGGCGGTTTCCATCAAAGAGAAAAAACTGCTCGCCGATATGAGAAGAACGGTTAGAATAATAAATAGTGGTAAATCCGGATTATCCAAGGGTTGGCACATCCTTTGCTGAACGTAAAAAACTGACATGCTTATTATAACACATTGCGACCAATCTTATCCATGCTTGATGGAACTTTGATTGCTGTTTGACAATTTCATGAGCAGGAATAATCGAATTTGCACCGAAAATACTTTAAGATGGATTATTATAGTATAATTGAAGGAGCGAAAACGAACGATGAGATTTTCTCGAGTGAATTTCATCCTGGCAGTATCCTTGCTTGTCATGCTCACAGTATTGGCAGGCGGTCTTTTCGCGTACCATACTTCTTGCCGTGGACGCATTCTTTACGGGGTGCAGAGTGAAGGACACTCTTTGTTTGGTATGACGCAAACAGAAGCGGAACAGTATTTTACGCAGTTGGGGAAAAGGAGGCTTGCCGCCCAGACCATCTCTTTGAGAAGCAAAGGGGCAGTATGGAAAATACCGGCGCAGGAACTGGCCGTGCAACCTGCGGCGGCAGCAGCGGCAGAGGAGGCCTACAATGCCGGGCGTAAAGGATCGTTCGTACAACAAGCAGCGACGCAGATCAAGAATGCTGTTTATGGATGCAGCATTCCTTTTTTGGCAAGTTATGATGAATCGCTCTTGCAGGCAAAATTGGAAGAGATAGCAGAAAGTATCCTCGTGCAGCCTGTCAATGCGGCATGTGAGATCGGCGCCGATGGATCCATTTGCCACATTCCGGGGCAATCAGGGCAGAAGCTCGACATCTCTGCAACGTTGAAGATGTTGGATGAACCTTTGAAGGAAATGCAGGCTGCAAATATCGAATTGCCTCTGGCAGAGAATCCGCCTTTTGTTCGTATGGAAGATCTCACGAACGTCAATGCCGTACTTGGAAGCTATACGACGTATTATCGTCATGGTGCGCGCGGGGACAATATTGCCATAGCTACGCAGCAGCTCAATGGCGTCCTGATTCGCAGTGGAGCAAGTTTTTCTTTCAACAACATCGTTGGGACACGTACCGCAAATGCCGGATACAAGAATGCGGCGGTCTTGATAAATGGAAAGTCCGTTCCGGGTATTGGCGGCGGCGTCTGCCAAGTCAGTTCCACGCTTTACAATGCGATTCTCTTGGCAGGCCTAAGTCCGACGGAGAGGTTCTCGCATTTCATTCCGTCGTCGTATTGTCCTCCGGGGCTTGACGCGACGGTGGCGGACGACTTGATTGATTTTCAATTCATGAATCCTTTGCCGCATAATGTTTATCTTTTGGCGAGTGCAGATGGCAGAAAAATTACGGTGCAGGTGCTTGGTACGCAGGCAGATCTTCAAGGGAAGCATATCTCTATCGAGACGGTCGGCTCCAGCAGACGACCTTCGGTATATCGCATTTACAGCGCCAACGGACAGGTCGTCGAGAGAGAATATCTGCACACGGATTCCTATTCTTAAGGCATGACAAAGACTGTTGCAGAGAAAATGCCAGAGAATAGTGAGCGGGGCGGTGTCCTTCTGTTGCTGCCGTAATGGAGAAATATGCCTATGGAAAAGGAAAAAATCATTGTCGGAGCCACAGGTGCGAGCGGCTTGCCGCTCTTGATTGAATGCTTGAAACTCATTCAGAAAGCAGAAGGTTTTTCTTCTGCCTTGCTGATGACTCGCGGGGCGAAGCTTACGCTTCGGCATGAATTGGGAATGGAAGCGTCAGATGTTGGAAATCTTGCGGATGAAACTTTTGAGATTGACGAAATCGGTGCGGGGCCTGCCAGCGGTTCTTACCTTACGGCAGGTATGCTCATCG
>ERZ773083.2021-NODE-2021-length-13030-cov-3.177187_pt1 | contig 13030 bp, 10 predicted proteins | sample MGYA00511465_ERZ773083 | MGnify/ENA primary metagenome ERZ773083 (study PRJEB29015, sample SAMEA2738001) | human oral metagenome | biome: human oral; feature: human-associated habitat; material: dental | place: China | collected 2060 ... | reverse complement strand
CTTACCTCGCCTATTTTTAAGAGGCTACCGAAAAGTCCATTTTTAAGACTTCCGGTTTATTACTCTCTTTTGTCTGATGCGGTTGCCGCCCTTAAAATGCAACAACTGAGCAAAGTGTGAACTTTGGAAGTTGTTGCATTGCACCGTTTCGGAATGAAATGAGAAACGGCATACAATAACCCAAGTTTGCAATGCAAACTTGGCAGTGTTTTTCAGCCGCGCCATTTTAGCGGCGGAAAATAAACATTTTTCTACAATAAAAAAATATACGAAATTTCAGAAAAATTTCGCACAAAAGTAATACTACCGCTTTAAGCCGACTGCGGTGCCGAGCATATTGTCGCTGGTTTGGATGGCTTTTGAGTTAAATTCATAGGCACGCTGTGCGACAATCATGTTGACCATTTCGCTGACGGTAGAGACGTTCGACATTTCCAAAAATTTATGTTCGGTTTTGCCGAAGCCGTTAAAGCCGGGGCGCCCTGCGATAGCCTGACCCGATGCCGGAGTTTGCCGGAACAAATTGCTTCCTTGAGCGGAAAGCCCGACCGGATTCTGGAAGCGGTACAGCTCAATCTGACCTACTTCTACCGGATCATCCTGCTCCCCTACCCGCACCGACACCCGGCCGTCTTGGCTGATTGCGATTGTGTGCGGAAGATAGTTTTCCGGGAAAATAATTTCCGGCAAACAGCGGAGTCCGTTTGAGGTTACCAACTGCCGGTCGGCATCGATTTTAAAGGAACCGTCCCGTGTATAGGCATAGGTGCCGTCATATTGCAGCACACGGAAAAAGCCCTCTCCTGCAATTGCCACATCGGTAGAAACACCTGTGTTCTGCAGCGACCCTTGTTCAAAATTCCGCTGCGTTGCGGCGAGCTTTGCACCGTGCCCCATCTCAACGCCGACAGGTGTAATCGTATCTTCGGTTGCAGGTGTTCCCGCCGCCCGAATGGTCTGATACAGCAGGTCTTCAAACTCGACCCGCTGCTTTTTAAAACCGCTGGTATTCACGTTTGCAAGGTTGTTTGCAACCGTATCGATATTTGCTTGCTGGCTGTTCATGCCGGTTGCGGCTGTCCATAAACTTCTTACCATCTTATTCTCCTACTTCTCCCACGCTATTTTACTTTCGCAACCTCGTTCCAAAGTTTACTCATCATTGTATCTTCGGATTGAATTGTCTTTTGATTTGCCTCATACGCACGGTTTACTTCGATCATGCGTACCATCTCGTTGACTACCTTAATATTTGAAGCTTCGACAAAGCCCTGTACTACAACGGGACGGTCGCCGCCCTCCGCAGCGATAGCAGGCCCCGACACGGGTGTGTCAAGATAAAAACTGGAACCGCGCTTTTTCAGATACCGGTCATTTTCAAAGGTAACGATTTTGAGCCGGTCGGTCAGCGTTGCATCCGAATCAGGTTCGGTCATCGGCCGCGCATAGACCTCTCCGTTTTGGTTTACCTTATATTCCTTGTCCTGTAAAAAGATGCGTCCGTTTTCCCCAAGGACGGGATAGCCTTCTTTGGTCATCAAATAGCCTTCAACGCCGACGGTAAAGTTCCCGTTGCGGGTATACCGTTCACCGTAAGGGGTTTCCACGCAGAAAAAGCCTTTGCCTTCAAGCGCGTGATCGGAGGCGGCATTGGTCTGCTTTAAGGAACCCTGCTCAAACTCGGTAAAGATTTCATTCAGCTCAACCCCAAGGCCGAGTTTTCCGATAATGGGCGCAATGTCTGAGGAACCGAAGGGATTTTTAACAACGCCGTCATCATTTAAGCGCCGTATCAGTAATTCGGGAAAATTTTTATGGGTCGCAACGTCCCGTTTATAGCTTGTCGTATCGGCATTTGCTAAATTCTGAGCGATAACGTCCAACTGTTTTTGCTGAGCGTTCATACCGCTTGCCGCAGTGTACCAACCTCTAATCATAAGAACCTCTCTACTCAATATCGGCACAAGGGAAAAAATATGAAGTAATCTTAAAAAGGTTTTTATTCGTACGCAGAGAAGATTGTTCCACTCAGGGGATTCTCTTATCATCTTCTGCCTCCGTTAGTATACATCTCTTATACAGCACGAATGCAAAAATAGCCGGTAATAATTCATAATTATGCATTCTTAATTGTGAATTGACTTTCTCCGCTTCTTATACGGATTAAGATTTTTCTTTTTACTTCAACCCCAGTTGAGCGAGCGAATCGATATTGCCGGTCGCGAGTGCCGCTTTATTTTCGCGCTGAATTTCGTCGTAAATTTCTTCGCGGAATACCTTGACGGAGCGGGGGGCTTCAACGCCGATTTTAACCTGATCGCCCCGAACTTCAATAACGGTAATTTCAATTGAATCGCCGACGCGGATTTTTTGGTTTGTCTTTCGGGAAAGGATTAACATGACGAACCTCCGCGTTTCATTTCAGCGACGATATCATGCTTAGTCTTCCATTTTTCCCCGCCGATGACCAGCTGCATTGCCTTTTTATTCTTTTTATTGATAATGAGCGGCCCTTGCAAATTTGCCGTAATTGCCGAGCCGTCTGACGGAACGGTAACCAATGCGAACACCAGGACATCTGACGGAGACTCAATACCGAGCGGCTCAAGCAAACTGTCATCGATATCCAGTTCATAGTCAGGCCGGAAGATAAAAGGATCGATGGCAATAAAGGCAAGCTGCGCATCGTCAAGCGACTGGATCCATATAAACGGCTTTTGCTTCGCATCGAGCAATGCAAAGCGGTGATACTTTTTAAATCCGTAAAAACCTTCAGACAGGGTGATGATTTGATCTTCTTCAATCTGAACCGTACCCAACGCCTTCGTTTTTATTTCCATACTAAAACTCCCTTTCTTTTGTCATCGTTATCTTAAATAATTGAGCAGCGTGTTTTTATATAAATTGCCGACCGTGCTTAACGATGCTTGATGAGTATACTCATACATTTTAAGATCGGAAATCGCTTGTGTCAAATCCAAATCGGCTTCGCGGGATTCCGCTCCCGTTACGTTCGGTATCTGCATATTCAAACGGGCGAGCGCCGCTTCCGCGCGTTCATAGCGGGAACCGTTTTCCGCAAGCCGCGCTGCGAGGTTGTCGATAGCCCCGTCCACACTGCCGAGTACTTTGCCGCCGAGCGATTCATGGTCGCCTGCATACATCGCATTACGCATCGCGATTACCGCATCAAAAAGCGAACCGCCGGAAACGCGCACCGAATCGGCAAGGTTGTACGGCGGGCGCTGCTGAGGTTTCACAATGCCGAGCGAGGCAAGTACGTTTCCCTCTCCGGTATCGCGCAGCCAGAGCTGCCGTGCATCGGTGGTTTCGATATTCATACCGTTGGTAACAGGGTCGAGCGAAGCCTTAACCGCTGCGCCTGAACTGTTGATCTTAGACATAATCGCATAGACGTTATCGCCTGCGATGAGCGGGATAGTAACTCCGTCCACCTCGATGGCGCTATCCTGCTGCACGATGAAATTCCGTGCATCGGTTGCAGAAAAGAGCGTTTGCCGTTCCGCCCAAAAGATACGGTTTCCTGCCTGATTCGCATCCATAAATGAAAGCTCATCGCTTTCCACCTGTTTGGTGTCGATGGAACCGTTGTACCGTACATTGGTGATAACCGCGGAACCGGCGCCATCGATATCGCCCATCACAATCTCAAAAGGTTCGGTAAAACTTTTAGTACCGGCAAAGAGACGGGTGCCGTCCGCGCTAAAACTGTTCGCTGTTTGAACAAGCTCGTATAACAGCTCATCTACTTCCGGCGCCATCTTTTTAAGATCCGAAGCAGTATAGGTACCGGTTGCACCCGCTACGGAAAGTTCGCGGAGCCGCTGCATAATATTGAGCGCACTCTGCATCGGCGCCTCTGCAACCTTATATTGGTCGTTGAGCGTCTTGGCATTTTTTTCAAAGCGGTCAAGCCGTGCCAGAAGCGATTTATAACGCACCGAATGTCCGGCAGCGATAGGATCGTCGCGGAGCTGCTGGATGCGCCGCTGCGTGCTGAGTTGACTGTTTACCTTGTGCAGCCTGCTTTCCTGTCTCCGCACCGAATAGCTGCTATCCGAATGCTGCATATTTGAACTAATCCGTTGCATACTTACTCCTTTTTCCCGGTAAATATATCAGGGGTAGTGTGATATAGCCCGCAGAATAAAAGCGGCCGTCCAACCAGAGTTGAATCGCTTCGCGATTCAAATGGTTTTCCTGCCGCTTTTATTCTGCGGCTTCGATTAGTCACCGCCCCCTGATATATTTACCCATGGCCTAGACGCCAAGGCGGTTAATAATGGTATCGAGCATCTCGTTGACGGTAGCGACAAAACGAGCAGTCGCATTGTAGCCGTGCTGGAATTTAATAATATCCGCCAATTCTTCGTCGATGTTGACACCGGAAATCGAGTCGCGCATATCACGGAGTTCCTTGCCGATAGCGGTTTGCGTATTCAACGCAAGCTCGGACTGTTCACCCTTTAAGCCCATATCGGTAACAGCTTCGGCGAAGAATTCATCGAAGGTCCGGGTGTTGCCGACCATAACCGGCGTATTCCGTATCTTTGCGATAGCGACGGCGGCGCGGTTGTCTCCGGGATAGGGGATGCCTTCAGGACTGGGGTAACCGGCGGCGATATTCTGTAAATCGCTTACCACAACCGGATTGATTTCCATCCAGCCGGAGGGGTGCGCAATGGGGGAAACGGCATACTGTGCGCCTTCCTGCGACAGTACGTTCACCGCATCGGGCTGCTGCCAGTCGTAGGCGTTTTCTGCACCGCTGCCGGTAAGCACACCGGCGTATCCCGCTAAAAAGCGCCCCGAATCTTCAACGTGTCTGATAACAAAGTCGGGATTTTCGGTATCCTGCGCCGCCGTCCCCTTGAGCACGAGTTTGTTGTTTTGGTCGAGATACGCGACGACTTCTGCCCCGGAACGATTGATGCGGTCTACAAGGTCGGCGACCATATCGGTGGAAGCGTAGGGTACTTGAACCGTTCCCGTTCCTGCGGAAAGGGTGATCGTCCCTTCCAATCCGATTTGTTCGCGCGGATCAAGACTATATGCGCCGGTCAAACGGAAGATATATGAAGAATCGTATTCACCGTCGCCATTCCGGTCGAAATTACCGACCGTATTGTTGATAAAATATTGTTCTTTGAAAAAATCAATACCGGTTTTTCCGTTTAAGCCCATCGCATTTCGGTGAATGTCGTTAACGAGGTCGACAAAGTTCATCGCCATCGTATCGAGTTTATTGATTTCGTCGCGGACATCTCCGTCGCGCAGTTCGATAAGAGCAGCCAGCCTGCCGCCGCCGAAGTGTGCAAGATTGCCGGAATCTTCCCATACGACATTAGCATACCCTTCATTTCCGGTACCGCTTTTAAGCCCGAAAGTACGGAATGTTCGCCCCTGTACCAACTCCATACCATCCGAATAAATGATATAGGATTCGTCGGCATCTACCTTCTCTACGGAGATGGAAATAAGGTCGGCAAGTTTTTCGGTTAAGACATCACGCTTATCCATCAAGTCGTTGGGATTATCGCCCATCGCTTTGACTTTTACGATTTCTTCATTGAGCGCCGCAATCTGCCGGGTAAAGGAGTTTACCTGCTTAACCCGCGCTTCAATATCTCCGTTGATCATATCGCGGATGCCCTGCAATCCCCGATACTGGTGGTGCACGGCATCGGTCAGCGTTTTTGCGCGGGTTGCAACCGCACTGCGCGCCGCCGTCGATTCGGGATAGACTGACAGCTCCTGCCATGAATCCCAAAATTGATCGAGCCGTGTCCGTACGGAAGTATCCTCCGGCTCGTTATACAGCTGTTCCAGCATATAGATGTAGGAATCGCGTGTCTCCCAGTATCCCTGCTTATCGGTTTGGGCGACAATCCGCTGATCCAATAACTCGTCGCGCAGGCGGGTAATGGAGCTGACAGCAACACCTTGTCCGATTTGTCCGGGAGTTTCCGCCCGTGAAAGATCGGGACGGTACAGCGGCTCGTAAGAATCAAGCTGAACACGCTGACGGGTATATCCTTCCGTGGATGAGTTCGATATGTTATGACCGGCTGTTTGAATAGACTGCTGGTGTGCAAAAAAACTGCGTTTTCCCAATTCAATCGAAGCAAATGTAGACATCTTTATCACCTTCCTCCTTGAATACTATCCGTTAAAATACCGTATCGATAACCAAACTGCTGTAATTTGATTGACTCGGCGCACCGGTACGGGTATAAAATGCTGTTCTCGTACCGATTTCAGCGGCATCCATCATATCTTGTACCAGCGTCTGTACATGAGTAACGTAAGCGTCAAGCGTATCGTTTGCAGTTTTTGAGAGCTGCACCTGCTGTTGCAGGCGGCGATATAAATACGATAGCTTTTTTTGATTTTCTGCAGGCAGTGATGCAATATAGCCATAAAAATCACTCACCTCTTCGTTATACGGATCAAGCTGATTAAGAAGCAAAAAACACTGCTTATCAAGCCGTAAAAACTCATTGGAAGCCTGCGTACTTTTCAACACGCAGCGTTCAATGCCTTCCCATGAGCGGTTCCGCACGGAGTCGGAAAGCTCTTTTTGATATGCATATACTTCTTTCATCACGTTAATTTGCTGCTGTAAGACTTGTTCGATTTTTCCTGCAGCGGATACTTTGTCCATCTGATACCCCTTCTGCTACAGTGTCGGAATTTAGCGGAAAACCTTGAGGACAATCGGGAAACGCATCAGACGTTTTTATACCCCCACAGAATAATTGAGGTCGTTCAACCAGAGTTGAATCGCTTTGCGATTCAAATGGTCTCGCAACCTCAATTATTCTGTGGCAGTTGCTTTATTCATCTGATGCGTTTGCCTCTTTTATCGAAGAAAAAAAATGCACGAAATTTTGGAGAAAATTTCGTGCACGTGGTGTGAGGTGTGTTTTGTTTTATAGGGTACCTCTAAAAAACTAGAAATGCCCTATAAATTGAGGAGGGTTGAAAGTGCGTTGAGGTTCGCGGTAATTTCGTCTTTAATGGCTTGCCACTCATTGACCTTTGTCTCAAGCACTTTAACCGTATCGTTAGGTATCACAATATCTTCAAGGATATTTTTACTGTATATAACCGATGCATCGGTTTCAAGTTGCACGGTATACTGCTCCGTATCCGGTGTCTTCAAGTCCATGCCGATGGTGTCGACTTTATAAATAATGATATCCGGTGCTTTTTCAACGCTTCCTAATGCCTGCATTGCGATATTCATAAGGACTTGTTTTGTACCTTTGTCCTTACCATCAAGACCGTTATATGCGGTTGCATCCATTCCTATTTTAAAGTTATCGTTCTGCTTCGTTGTATCGGCATAAAAGTAGTAATGCATATCAATATCCGAAAGGGAGGATTTTTCGGTATCGTTTGTAACGGACATAGATGCCGAATAATCGATTTTGGCTGTCGTATCGGTAATAGTACCTTCGGTAGCAAATACAAAAGATACTATATCCGCTTTTGTATCTTTATCGATAAGTTTAGGATCGGTAATATTGAGCGTATACGTCATACCGTCAATCGGGTTCTCATAATTTTTAATACCGGTCTCAAGATGTACAATCTCTTTACCTTTGGTACTGACGGTGCATATATCCTTTATGACTAGATTGTCTTTAACAATCAATTCTTCTGTAAAAGAGCACTCCTTAATCTTGTCTTTTATTTCCGTATTGAATTTTTCTTCGATCTCTTTAAATTCTTTTTCAAAAAGTTTTTCATAAAAATTCCAGAGAGCTTTTATCCTGTTATCGTTTTTTACCGCATTTACCAGAGCCGGGATGAATTTAACGATATCATCATTATTGAATACGATGGAATATGTATCGCCATTCCGTGTGATAACCGCATGCTTATAGAGAATACCTTGAGCCTTATCATAACGCTTTTGCGACGCCTTATCCGGTTGAATGGAAGTAAATGTTCTGAGTGTATTATAGGTCAAATCGATATTGAGGTTTGCAGGAACTTCTTTAGGGGCAATAAGCGCAAGCGCTTTTCCGAGGTCTTGTGCAGGAATAGAAAAGGCTTTATTGAATATCGAAGGACTCGCCGCTTCAATATTTTTTTGTCCCATAACGATATTGATGACATCGGTTTTTTCTTCGTTTTGTAAAATATTATTGAATGCATAAGAAAACTTAAATGCTTGTGCCTTTTTATCGTTTATAAAGCGGCTCGTTACACCGATTTTATTTTCGATAACCGAATCAATGAACGGCGCTGCCGATTGCAAAAACTTTTCGACTTTCGGCCCCTGTATATCATAATCGGTAAGAAAAAAATTTAGTTGTTCATAGCCGTTGTCGGCAATATCACTGCGCAGCATAAAATTGTTTTCAAATTTCGTAAATGAATTGATAAGCTTTTCAGCTGACGCGTTTTTAATGCTTATGATATTCTTTGCGTCTTTATTGCCGCACGATATTATAAAAATAAGAATCATAAGGCTAAAGACAAATAATTTACCGTGTTTCATACCGTATACTCCTTTAAAAAACACCGTTATAATAGAAATCTCTATTTCTGGGACGCCCTACTATACCTCTTTTTCTACAAAGTGTCAGCATATCATCTCTAAAAAATTAATTAGTTTTCAAAATCGATACTCAAGACTTGCTTGGACAAAATGATTGTTTTTCCAGTTTGAAAACTCGCTCTTTTTATTTGCGGCATAAATGTAAGCGCCTGTTCCTTCTACGTACAGTTCATCTTTAATACGGTAGCGCAATTTAGGTATTATGACGAAATCGTTGTGTTCTATGCCCCAGATACAGGTAAGGGAATCGGTGAGATTTTCATGCAGCCACGAATCGGAAATGTTGACAATCAACTTATTGTTGGTTGATTTTTCCGCCGTATTCCAATCCATGTCGAATTTCCCGTTCTCATTATTTTCTTTCACTTTTTTGAAGCCGAGCGTCCATGCGCCGAGGTTTTGGATATTAACATTGATGTTATTCAAGGGGATATCGACGTCAAATCCCATTACCCACTGAATGCTGTTGTTATGCACTGCAGGGTCGGTACCTTTAAAATCGCCTGTCATGTAGTAGGCAAATTCAGACTTTAAATTGAACATTGCGATTGCCGTTCCCAGATCGATGCCGAAGATATGTACAGGATCGTAGTGTACGCAATCCGCAAGGCTTTTTCCGGCAAGTGCATTGGCAACCATAGCGTCTACGTCAATCGACGGCGTCTTATAGTGTCCGAAATAATACTGCCCCGCCATATCCACCGGCCCCGCCGAACCGGAAAGACGTATACCGTACTGCCCGTATTTGATGTTATGCATATCGGGTAAAAAGGCATTCATGCCGATTTTTACAAATTCATCAAACCGGAAACTCCCGATAACCGCATCGGCTGTTTTTAGACTTGCAATAAATTCCGTCTCCGCTTTTTTTGCTGTGTCGGCGATCTGTTTCGCTATAAAGGCTGTTGCCTGTGTTAAAAACGGCTCCCCTTGCAGCGCCGCTTTCAATTCCGCTTCAGTATAGGGGGTACCGTCCGGTTTGGGAGGCAAAAACTTTTCAATGATTTCCGTAGTCGGTATGGTGATTTTCTGTTTTGCAAGATTTTCCAACAATTTTTTTATACTTTTTTTTCCAATAGTAATGCCCTCAAGTAAAGCGCTTTCATTAAGTTTCCCTACAATATCTTTCATATCAATGGTAATCGAATCGGGGATATTTTCTTTCAGTATCTTTGAAATAGGATCATGAAGCGCTTGTTGTAGTTTTGTTTCATCAAAAAAGAGTGAAAAAGCCGAAGTTGAATCGTTTATAGCCCCTAATAGATGATTGTGCGCACTCTGCTTCGCTCGGTACAGCTGAGGCGGTACCCACGGGCCGGACAACGCAATACGGTCGGGTGTCATAGACGGAGCCCATGCAAGTTCAAGCCGCAGCGGAATCGGGGCATTATAGGCAAAATGCACCATCGGTTCGCCTATTCTGCGGTCTATATAGGCGGGGATGGTAAAGTCGGTAAGGTCGTTTGCATTGAATACGTCGAGCACGTGAATCATATCGCCCTTGCCCCACACGAGCTTCAGTTTTCCGGCGGACAGCACGCAGTCGCCTAAATAAGCGCGCATCGTCAGTTCATTGAGGATATCGAGCGGATAATCCTTTACTGTCCGCACATTCAACTGCAAATCGGCGGACAACTCCGTTTTAGGGCTGCTATGACTTACCGTCAATCCGAACACGGGAATTGCATCAGCGCGCTTTACATCGGGATGTACCCAAAGCCGCGCATCCAGTTTGGCAAAGCCGTGCCATTCCAGTATTTTCTCCGATTTACTCATCGAAACGGAGCTCATTGCGCCGTTCGTATCCATTTCCGCTGAACTGAAATTTGTTTCCGCAGAATCAGGGACTATTCCGCCCGCATCATCAAAAAAAGAATCCTGCGCAGCCAACGCTCTCAGCAGCGCAATTGAAACCAGTGCACACATCAAATACTTTTTCTTCATAACGCACCTCTCCGTATTCATCGCATCAGCGACGGACTCCTGCGGCAATTCAATGGATAATTGGTAATGCGTAATCAATTTGTAATTGGCAATTTGTAATACGTAATTACCCATCACAAATTATGAATTACCAATTATATTACAGTTTCCCCGTGTTTAAGAAATTCTGCGTAAACATTTTATCGTTGATCGGTTTGTCCAGTTCGAGCTTGAGGATGGTGATGCGGGTGGTATGTTTCGTCTGTACGTTTGTCATTTTCCCCTGCATAGGAATCCGATAGTCTCCCTGTTTTTCGATCTTCTCGATCTCCAAGACTTTCAGCAGTGCGCCTTTTTTATCGTACATTTCGATTTTAACCGGTATGGATGTTTCTTGATCGATGTATGAAATCCGTTTAAGGTACTGGCTTGACTTTACATTAACCGGTGTTGATTCAACTTTATAACAGGTATACGGGCCGACCGTTTCGGTTCCAAGCAGTTCGTGCGTATCTTCGTCGATTTTGCGCGTTTCCAGATCGTCATAACTGGCATCGGTGCCCATAAAGGACTTTGCTCCGTCAGCAGAAGCGATACGGCGGGTAGTGCGCAGCGCAGGCATATAGATCCACTTGTCGTTGGCACGGTCTTTATTCACAATTTGCAAAAAGCGCGTATCCTTTACCGAAGCAGGCTGTCGGAATATAATCAGCGCCGCGCCGGTTTTGTCTCCGGGATCCTTTGCCCATTCTTCGATCATACGTTCGTCGACGGAATTATTTGAATCGATCAATTCCATTTTTACGGCGCTATGGGTAAACCGCGGGCGCGGCACATCGAGCGACTTTTGTACGACACTTTTGCCGTCTTCGGCAGCAAGCACCCCAGCAATACCGGCAGCGAGCAACGGTACCAACACCATCTTTCTTATTAAGTGTGTCATCTTCACACCTCCTATAAAAACTTTTGCAGGATGTTTGAACATCCGAAAAAGTTTTTAGCCGTGCGCGTTGCGCGCACATATATAATAATCGAGTTTGCAACGCAAACTTGAGATAAAAAGCGCCGACGCAATTTTAGACGGTGCTTTTTATCACACCTCCTATCTATTTAGCCATAAAACGCGGTTTAAAAATGTTGAGCAGCATCGGCAAAATCGTCATAGCTGCGACGGAGCCGGTCAGCATAACAACCGCGACTAGAAACCCGACAAACCGCAACACCACAAAGCGGGAAAAGCACAGCACGACAAAACCGAACCCGACCGATGCGGCGTTGACCATAATGGCTTTTCCCGAAAGCTGTAACGTATTGACCGTTACGGCGGTTAAATCGTCCGTTCTTAGCCGCTCCTTATGATAGTTATTCATAAAGTGAACGGTATAGTCGATGCCGATCCCGATGGCAATCGCTGCCACCAGACTGGTTACCATATCGAGGTTAATACCGGTGAGTCCCATAATGCCGAAGTTCATCAGAATGGAAACGCCGAGCGGAACCGCACCGATAAGCCCTGCAAACGGAGAACGGTAATACAGGGACAAAATGCAAAACACAATCACAATGGCAAGCAGCAAACTGGATATCTGACTACCGATAATCATCGAGGTCATTGCGGTTTCAAGCTCCCCGAGACCGGAGGCTTCCAACGTGTAGCCTTCGGGAAAATGCTGCTGCGCATACTGCGTCGCAGCATCGATAACCGCTTTTATCTTACCGGTGTCGTGAACGCGCATCATTATCTGCATACGGGTCTTTGACGGCTCCAGCTGCTCATCCACCAAATCATCAAGCGAACCTGAATATAATAGAAGATATTGCGAAATTAAGTTTTTTAATTCCTCACGATTAGCAACCGGATATTTTGAAACGTCGTAGGGAATTTCATCGTAAGCAGCTCCGTTGTAGTTCAGTTCCTTTTGCAGTGCGGCTATAAATTCGGGGAGTGTAACGTCCTTTCCTCCCGATTGCGCATACGCGGCGATAAAAAGCTCCATCACGTCATCGGCTGTCAATGCCTTTCCGCGATACCGTGCAGCAAAAGAAGGTGAAGTGTCGGCCGCGCGTGATACAGTCTGAACCGCAAGACTATCCGGTGAAGACTCAGCCGGTATTCTGCTGCCTTGTTCGGTATCGGAATCGGCAAAGAAACTTCCGGCATCCGAAAAGAAGCTCTCGCCGGATTGCGAACCTTTGTCGGCGGATTCGGCGGTCGCGGAATATTCGGTTTGCATATCTTTATGCATCACCTGATTAAGCCGCTTAATAAAATCGGAAAACGATAATATCGTGCCGATATCGGCGTAGTTATCCGTGAGGAAACCTGAAAGCCCGTCCATTTGTTTTAAAATTTCCGGATCGCAAAACGCACCTTTCTTTTTACCGTCGATCACCAGACTAAACCCCGTAGAGCCGACATAATGACTGTCGATATACGAAACGCCTTCCCGTATTTCCGAGTTTTTAGGAAAGTATTCCAAAAAGGCCGATTCAATATTGAGCCGATGTACACCC
>ERZ773083.2020-NODE-2020-length-13031-cov-2.647426_pt1 | contig 13031 bp, 12 predicted proteins | sample MGYA00511465_ERZ773083 | MGnify/ENA primary metagenome ERZ773083 (study PRJEB29015, sample SAMEA2738001) | human oral metagenome | biome: human oral; feature: human-associated habitat; material: dental | place: China | collected 2060 ... | reverse complement strand
TATATGGCTTATTACAAATTTATAGGCATGCTATGAAAATACAGTAAAGGCATTTTTTAGAAAGTGCACAAAAAGAAAACACGCTGCTTCTCTCAACGAGATGCAGCGTATCACTATGTTTAACTAAAAATTCTTTCTAAACAAATGAAAGCCTCACGGTTTCCATTGTCATCCGTTAAACAATCTAACAATCTACCTTAATCTAATAACTAAAAACCTAAATCTAATATTACTAACCTAAACAATCTATTAACCTTTTGACAATGCAAAGTTACAACGACTTTCGCTTTCTCGCAATACTTAGCACATACTTTCGTTATAAAATCGCGTTATTCTTGATGTAAATCAACATTGTGTGTTCGAACACAGCCTAATTAATGTTCGCAATTTGTCTGTTTTACTGCCGTTTTGCTGTATTTTTCCCCATCTTGGCAATGCATTCGTACCGCATTGGGCTGGAATATGGCTTTTTCGTAGCAACCGCATGCCACACAAGGCGACCTTAACCTTTGGCGTTTGAATATTTTTCTGTAAGTTTGCAGTGTCGTAGCGATGCGCCAGTGCACAGCCAACGCACCGCCATACGCCCACTTGAACACCAAATACACATATTATATATATAGGATGCGAATACTGATTGTTAACACAAGCGAACGCACAGGCGGAGCTGCCGTGGCCGCAGGACGGCTTGTTTCGGCCCTAAACAACAGTGGCGTGCAGGCACGAATGCTGGTGCGCGACAAGCAAACCACCAACCCCGTGGTGGTTGCATTGCCCAAAGGCGTGCGCAATCGCTGGCGTTTCCTTTGGGAAAGGTGGACTATCTTTTGGCATCTTCATTTCAAACGCCACAACCTTTTCGCCATAGACGTGGCCAATACGGGTGCAGACATCACCTCGCTACGCGAGTTTAAGCAAGCCGACGTTATCCACCTGTCGTGGATTAACCAAGGAATGCTCTCGCTCAGCACCATCCGAAAAATAGTGAACAGCGGCAAACCCGTGGTGTGGACCATGCACGACATTTGGCCTGCAACGGCCATTTGCCACCTAACGCTTGGCTGCAACAACTTTAAGCAGCAGTGTAGGCGATGCAAATACCTGCCTGGCGGGGGCGGCGACAACGACCTTTCGGCCAAGGTTTGGAACAAAAAAAGGCGCATATACGAGAAAAGCGACATCCATTTTGTGGCATGCAGCCGATGGTTGGCCGACCAAGCGCGCCAAAGTCAGCTGCTGCGCGGCCGCCATGTGTTCGCCATTCCCAACCCCATTGATACGCGCATGTTTGCTCCGAAGAACAAAATAGAGTCGGCCCAGCGCATGAACCTGCCCACAAACAAACGCCTGATACTCTTCGCCGCACAGCGAGCCACCAACGTTAACAAGGGTTTGGCCTATCTCATTGAAGCCTGTAACCTGCTGGCGGCGCAATATCCAGAGCTGAAAGAAAGCATCGCGCTGGTGGTTCTCGGCGGAAAAGCCAACCAAGCCGTGGCCGAACTGCCCTTCCCCACCATCCCCATCGACTATGTTAGCGACACCGCTACCCTCGTTTCGCTTTATAATGCCGTGCACACATTTGTCCTTCCATCGCTCTCCGAGAACCTTCCCAATACCATTATGGAGGCAATGGCATGCGGCGTGCCCTGCGTGGGCTTTAACGTGGGCGGCATTCCCGAAGAGATTGACCATCAAAAAAACGGCTATGTGGCGCGTTATCGCGATGCGGCCGACTTGGCACAAGGCATCAGATGGGTGCTGTGCGAGGCCGATTATGCCGAACTTAGCGCGCAAGCGGTGCGCAAGGTGTTGGCCAACTATTCGCAACAGACCGTTGCCCTTCAATATATAGAGGTGTACAATCAGGCACTCGCCTTTAAAAAATGTATGTTATGATAAGCTTTTCGGTTATTACCTGCACCTATAACGCCGCCGCCGAGCTACCCCGAACGCTCAAAAGTGTGGCCGAACAAACCTATCCGCACGTAGAACACTTGCTTGTCGACGGACTTTCTACCGACAATACGCGCCAGCTTATCGACCAATATGTGGCCGACATGGCCCAAACCGAAAGCCTACACACCATAAAAGTGAAGGCCGAAACCGACGCCGGGCTGTACGATGCCATGAACAAAGGCATCGAAATGGCCACTGGCACCTATCTTGTTTTCATCAATGCGGGCGACGTTTTCCCTTCGCCCCAAACGCTCGAAACCGTTGCCAACGCCGTTGGCGAGGCCGAAACGCTGCCTGCCGTGCTTTATGGCGACACCGATATTGTGGATGCCGACGGCCGTTTCCTTCGCCACCGCCGCCCTGTTCCGCGCCAAGGCCTGTCGTGGCGGTCGTTTAGTCGCGGCATGTTGGTGTGTCATCAGGCCTTTTACGCCCTCACTTCGCTGGCCAAACAAACGCCTTACAACCTGGCATATCGTTTTTCGGCCGACGTAGATTGGTGCATCCGCGTGATGAAAGCAGGCCAAGCGGCCAATCTACCCCTTAAAAACGTGCAAGCGGTGGTGGCCAATTACCTCGATGGAGGAATGACCGTGAAAAACCATCGCGCCTCGCTTAAAGAGCGTTTCGCCGTTATGCGCGCGCATTATGGCCTGCCCCTTACACTGGCCATGCACGCTTGGTTTGTGTTGCGGGCAGTGGGCAATAAGCTTAAAATACGCCCGTGACATAAGCACCTCATCTATCTTTGCTGCAAAGCAACAGCATTGAATTTTCGTTCAACAATGTTTTAAAACAAGAATAAATGTAAATTAAGCAGAAATAAATGAATAAAATGCAAATAAATCCTTGCTTAAACACGCATTGTTCGATAAAATATGCTTAATTTTGTAAACGAAATCATGCTACGCCAGCAAGTGTAAGGAAAAGGTTTGGACGGGTGCGGCCAGCCTAAGCAAGAGAGTTTGAGACATAGGAGCAGAGAGAAGAGGTATGAAAGAAGGCATTCAGGAAACAAAAACGCTTTCGTTAACGCTAACGAACTATCCCTAGTTTGCACCGCAACTGCCAAATTGGTGACTTCGTGAACGCCAGAGTTTTTAAACGTTCACCCCACTATTTGTATTGCCGCGAAGTGCAACAAACCCTCAGTTTAATTATCAATTACACAACGTGATGGTAATACAGGAACTAAGGAAAATCGCGCAAGTGCAGCAACTAAGCATGGCGCGCTGTGCGCATACATCATGACCACACGCGCTTTTCCGAGCGTAAAGCCTTTGGTTAGTTCCATAAAACGGCCCAGTGATGAAAGCTGTGCCCTGGATTATTGTGCCCTTACCAATAACAGATACAGCAGATTAAGATATTCGAGGATAAAAACAAAACGGTGGCAATATTGCCACATTAATAAACATTAAGCAAAATGAGAGTAAGACAAACATTAACTTCAATCGCCGCACTGCTTTCTTTGGCAGTGTCGGGACTGGTCGCTACATCATGTAACGACACACTGAGTGAAGACAACAACGACGGCGATACCGGCCTTTTGGTACGCCTGGACGTTGAAGACGAACAGCAAGCACGTTTGCAAGCGCAGTACGGACAAGGTTCTGAACTGCCTCGCACCGCACTCAACGAATTGGGTTTCCCCACGCAATTCACTTCGGCCGACTTGGCTTCACGCACCATCAACCTTGAAAACGACCTTGGCATGAACGCCATTCTCGTTGAAAGTACCGTCGAAGGCATCAACCCCGTTAAGCCCGAAGCCAACACTCGCGGCAATGCAATCAGCGGTATCACCACCAATTTCAACGTTTCTGCAAGACGTGCCACTGATGCCAGCGGCGTATTGGGTGCCGTAGATTGGATTAACAATGCCACCTTCGACAGTAAAGGTAGGCCCACAGGTACACAGTTCCGTTGGTCGTCAAAGAAACCCTACGCCCGTTTCTATGCCACATCGCAAACCGCGGGCACCAATGGCATGGGCCAGATGGCTTGGAACAACGACAAAGTGGCGTTCACCCTAACCACTCCTGCTGCCGTAGAAAACCAGTACGACCTGATGGCAGCCGTATCAGATACCATACGCTATGCGGGTGACAACACTGTTCCCAGGGTTGGTTTGGCTTTCCGCCATGTGCTCACAGCCGTTAACTTCCGTATCGGCAACAACCTTTCGGCCTCAAAGAAGGCTGTAACCGGCGTTAAGTTCACCGGTGTTCATGGTTCAGGTTCTTATTCCTTCACTCACAGCAAGGCTTTGGGCACGTGGACCGTCGACGGGTCAACGAGCACGTTCGAGAAGTCGGGGCTTAACCTTGCCATCAAAGGCATTGGCCAAACCATCATGGGCAATGGAACAGACAACCTCACCTTCTTCTTCATTCCCCAATCATTAAATGGCGTACGCCTTGTCGTTACATTCGACGACGGTTCGGAGTTGGCAGCCAACCTCACGGGACAATGGTTGGCAGGTACCACCAAGACCTATACGCTTAGCGAGAAAAACACCGACTGGAGCTACACGTTCAACACAAACGCCGTAGAGCCTTTCCGTGCTGAAAACCTCGACCGCGACACCACCTTCAACGTTAACGTAACCAGCTATCGTCACTCGCCCTCTGTTTCCGGCTCGCAAATGCCCGTCGCATGGAAGGTTGCCGGCTATCAGGTTAAGCAGGGAGATAATTGGAGTTCAGTTATGCCGGGACTTCCTTCGTGGATTTCGGTAAGCAGCAATGGCGGAAAGGGTGGCTCGGATGCCGACCATCTCTCTATTACGGCTAAGGCCGCCTCTCCAAGCGAAGTTGTAGACCGACTTGACGACTACAACAGCAGCTTGCGCGAAGACCACGGCTTACCCTTCGGCTACAATCTGGGTATGTCTAATGGTATTGACCCGACAAGCGAAGCAGGACTTCAAAACACAGCCAACACCTATGTCATTTCCAAATCGGGCTTTTACCGCATTCCCCTTTATTATGGATGTGCCATCATCAATGGTAAGGAACGCGTAAACTCGTACAGGCTTTTGAACAACTACCTGGGTGCTTACATTAAAGATGGCAAGATCCCCGATAAATATTGCAAATCGGCAGACGTGCTGTGGTCAGACCCTGAAGGCGCAATTACCGAACCACAGATAGTACGTCTCTCTCATGGCAACTATCTTGGATTCCGTGTCGACCCCTCTCGCGTGGCTAGCGGCAATGCTGTTGTTGCCGTTAAAGATGCAAATGGCAAGGTTGTTTGGTCGTGGCAGCTATGGTTCGCCAAGAAAGACGAAGTGGAAAAGACCATCGTTACGCCCAAACGTTATTACGCCAACAGAGAAATCGACTTTATGCGCATGCCGTTGGGCTGGACCTATACTTCTTGGAAGACACTTAAAAACGCCAACGAAGATGTTAGCGTCAGGTTGGTACTCCAACAAGAAGTGTCGGGTAAGCAAGAGCATGTCATCATCACCCGCAACAGCGAAAGCTTTGGCGGCTATGGCGCCTTGTACCAATACGGACGTAAGGATCCTTTCTTGAGCAACCGCGCAAAGATGGATCAACTTGGCTTTACCTTTGCAGACCTGACTCCGAAAAATGAGCCGAATAGAAAGAACCCAAGCTTGATGATACTTAACCCAAAGACTTTCGCCACGGTATCGGGCGATGAACCTTCGGCCTACTATAACGAGAGCAATGGTTTCGGCACACCTTTCTGGGACTACAACAATGGAAGCTACACATTCGGAGAAGCCGAGAAGAGCATCTACGACCCCAGCCCCGTTGGATTTAGGGTAGCTACCAGCGAAACGATTAACTTCATTGCCGACTACAAGGATGTGCTGCCCGCAGGCACACTCGTTGCCCGCAATGGCATTTTGCTCAACGTAAACAATGGTGGCGAACGCCTCTTCATGCCTTTCTACAATGTTCTAGACAAGCAAGGCCATGAGTTTAACAATGTTGATGGCGTTGGCAAGTCTAGCACCTACTGGCTAACCCATGCAGGAAGGCCGAAGGATGCTACTTATGGTTCCAAAGGGACCGTCAAGGTTACGGTAAGTGCCAGCAAGCTTACTTACAAGGGTGTTGCCCTTCAAAACATGGGCTTGGGCGTTCGTCCTGTTAAAGACAAATTCCAATACAAATAAGCCCTTTGCCCTAAGGTAAAAACCACAAAATCCCCATCGCATACATGTGCGGTGGGGATTTTTTATGCCTATTGTTTGCTGGTGGCACGCATGTTGCAGACAAAAAGAAGGCGCAAGACATCATTTTTCCTCCATTAAATTTGGCCGAACGAGAAAAAATACATACCTTTGCATCGCTTTTAGAAACAAAGCACGGGCGTTTAGCTCAGCTGGTTTAGAGCATCTGCCTTACAAGCAGAGGGTCGGCGGTTCGAATCCGTCAACGCCCACAACGCAAAAGTCCCGCAATCTAACATGGTTGCGGGATTTTTTTTTAGCAAACGAAGTGGGTAATACTGGCGGTTTGGTTGAACCAGTCGGACCGATCCGACAAGTCGGACAGGTCTGACCAGTCTGACCAGTCTGACCAGTCCAACCAGTCCGACCAATCCCACCATTAAACAAATAAACAAACATCAATATGGAAAAAGTAGTAAGCGGAATTAGGCCCACAGGAAATCTTCACTTGGGCAACTATTTCGGAGCGGTAAAGAGTTTCGTGAAGATGCAAGACGAGTACGAAAGCCTGTTCTTCATCGCCGATTGGCACTCGCTTACCACCAGTCCGAAACCCGAAGACATCCAACGCAGTGCACGCGTAATCCTTGCCGAGTACCTTGCGTGCGGCATCGACCCGCAGAAGGCCAAGATATACATACAAAGCGACGTGAAAGAAACGCTCGAACTATACCTGTTCTTCAACATGAACATGTACCTGGGCGAGTTGGAACGCGTAACCACCTTTAAGGATAAGGCGCGCCAACAGCCCGACAACGTTAACGCTGGCTTGCTAACTTATCCCACGTTGATGGCTGCCGACATCCTGCAACACCGCGCACAAAAGGTGCCTGTGGGCAAAGACCAAGAGCAGAACATGGAGATGGCGCGCAAGTGCGCACGCCGCTTCAACCACATCTACGGTGTCGACTTCTTCCCAGAGCCGCAAAACTTCTACTTTAACACGCAGGCCGTGAAGGTTCCTGGGCTAGACGGCAGCGGAAAGATGGGCAAGAGCGATGGCAACTGCATCTATCTGTACGAAGAAGATGCCGCCATACGTAAGAAAGTGATGAAGGCCGTAACCGATATGGGGCCACAAACGCCCAACAGTCCGAAGCCCGAAGTGATTGAAAACCTCTTTACCTTCTTGCGCATTTGCTCGGAACCCGAAACCTACAACTACTTCGACGAGAAGTGGAACGATTGCTCCATACGCTATGGCGACTTGAAAAAACAGATTGCCGAAGACATCATTAAGACCGTTACGCCCATTCGCGAACGCATTAGGGAGTACAGTTCGAACACGCAACTGCTCGACCGCATTGCCCAAGAAGGCGCCGAAGTGGCACGTGCAAGTGCTTGCGCAACGCTTAAAGAGGTGCGCCAGATTATCGGGTTTAGGTAAGCAGGCCTGCCCTTGCTGCGCATCTCCACGAGTTAACTTGTCAACTCGCCAACTTGATTTTTTGTCCGCTTTTCAGCAAGAATTTTAACATTATGAGTGCCTTCGTAATCCACCAACCCACAACTCAGCCGCAAATAATCGATTCTCGCGGAGGTTTGTTTTGGTGCAAAACGGGGTGTCTTGTGCATGCAGGCAAAATGAATATTTATTTCAAAAAACGCCATTTGCACCAGTAATTTAGGCTATTTGGTGCAAAACGTACTGCTATTTGGTGCAAAACGCACTGCATTTTGCCGCTAAACGCAGTGCGTTTTGGTACTAAATGCAGTACGTTTTGGTGCTAAATGCAAGGTAAAATGCAGCTAAATAGCGTTCAAAATGCTGAAAAACGCAAGGCGATAAGCATAAAAATTCGCTGCAATGGTATAAATAAACCCCTTTCGAACCATGTTTTTAATGGCTTGAAGGGGCAAAACAACCATCAAAAAGTGGGTTTTTAGAGGCTAAAAGCGCGTTATTGGGCTTTAAAAATTACGAGTTGGCAAGCAAAATAGAAAGGCAAAATGGTGCAAAATACAAGTTGTTTTCTCAAAAGCAGACAAACCCGAAGACGTGAAAGGCTAGAAATAGTGGCTAATTACCTACTTTATAACCTATATTTTCGCTAGAACAGAGCGAAATTTAGAGCCATATTGTAAAATAAAATCAACAATTTAAGTTTTGAGTTTGCGAGCTTGTGAGTTGGTGAGTTCATAAGTTAGTGAGTTTATTAGCAGGTAAGTTTACGAGTTTATAAGCTAGTAGGTTTACAAGTTCATAAGTTCGTGAGTTGGTGAGTTCATAAGTTAGTGAGTTTGTTAGCTGGTAAGCTTGCAAGTTTATAAGCTAGTAGGTTTACGAGTTCGTAAGTTTATGGGTTGAAGAACTGGTGGTTAAGCAAAGTTAGCAGCTGTTTTGCACGTGTCACATTCTAAATGCAGCCATCGCTTCATCTTGCCATACGTCCATTGTCGAATGGAGTTTTGCCAAGTATAGCCTTCTTTTACGTTCTCTTTTTAAGTCGTTTTGTTTTCCCTTTCATACCTTTTCTATGTTCATTATTCTTTACCCTACACGTATCTGCTTGCTAAGAAATTTCATATTTAAGGCACTTGTTTTTATAATTATTGTTAATTAAATTGAGTTTTTGAACGCAGAACTTTTGAGATAGATATAAAAATAACTACATTTGCTCGTTGCTAATCTGAGAGAGGTAGGTTCTGAATAGTTGCCATCGGCGCGTTGCGCGTTACACGACGTTAATTTCGCAGGGCATTGCAAAGAAAGACAGTTGACGAGTTGACGAGTTAACAAGTTGACAAGTTGACGAGTTGACAAGTTAACGAGCTGACGAGCGTGTTGGTTCGGGAATTTATGAGCTGGGGGACTTTGGGAGAAGTTTATTGGCTCACAAGTTTGTGAGTAGACAAGGATTGTCGTCTACCCCGTACAAGCCATTTAGCTAAACTCTTTATAGTGAAACAGAAATGGATTTGGAAAGCCGTAGGTGCATCGTAAACAAACAAAACGTGTTCCTTTTCCTCTGCGTAAGGGTTTATGGATGCCATGCTACGCACGTCTTACATTCGTCTAACAACCATTTTCCAAAAGCAATTCTGTTTCACTTTAACTCCGTCACTTCTTTTTGACAGCATTATGAGTTCGTTCCTTTTCAAGACATACCCAGGTTTGCATCGAAAAATAGGGCAGAACTTCGGGCTTTGTTGTGTCTGTGTACAATACTTCGTGCATGAATAATGAGTGTTTATCTTGTTTTTACTGTCCAAAGCTAATCATCTGCGCCCAATTTATTGCTTTAATTTCTTTTCCTTTCATATCTCAGCAAAATGGTTTTTGTTTGTCTTTTTTCCACCCTTACAGCGAGAATAAAGTTTATTGTTATGGCAAAAGCTTGCCAACAAAAGGTTTTACCACGTCATGATATAAGGTCTCGCGGTAGGTTTCTGCTGATAATCCGTTCCAGTCCGTTTTCCACATAGCCGTAAAAATGATGATGTAGATGCAGTTATCAACGAGGAAGGTTGTGCCAATTGCAGGTCCGATATATTCTTTTAGCATGAACCAACCTGTATGAGAAAGGCTGATTTTCCACCCTTTTTCTGCTGACTTCACGGCAAGGATGGTCATCGGTACCTGCTCACCGTCGTTTTTGCTCACCTCTATGTCCTTTATTGTAATGGACAGTGGGTGAGAGAAGAGTTTGTTGTCCACCTTTTCCAATGATGATGTAACCAAGTACCTATCCCCCTCGCAACCTTTCTGAGGCTTGAAAGTCTTGCCTGTCCAATGCAGCCTGATGTCGTCTTTGGCAGATATAACCTGATAGTGGGGTGTTTGTAGGCGCAACATCGAGTCTGTAAGCATGCCGTCTTGGTCCAGATTTAGAGGTCGTGCAGTTTGTGCAAGGCATGGCGATAACACGCATGCAAATAACACGGCGCACAAAGTTAGCCGTTTAAGACGTATGGTAAAGTTGTTTTTCATTCAAGGTAAAGTTATGGATTTTAATCGTCGTCGAGTATGATTTCGCCATAATAGTCGGGCCTTAAATAGTAGAATGCGGGTTCTATGCCAGACGAACGGTCTTCGTGAAAGCTTTCTACACGAAAGTAAATGATGTTTCCCACTTCCATCTTTTTGCCAAACTCTCTGTCTATAAGGCCAATGGTTTTCCCCACAGGCACGCCTTTATTGGATGTCGCTTGCGTTATCCTAATAATATTGTACCTGTTATAAGAAAGGTCCTCGCTTGTCAAGGCGGTTATTCTTCCTTCGTATCTAATGCTTTGGAGATCGACCTCTTCTTTGCACGAAGTGCCTAACACAAATGGCAATATAAGGAGCATAAGCCATAAAGAAATTCTTTGTTTCATATCGTTTGAGTTAATTTGAGACGTTAAAGGGATGGTGGAGTTAAGCCAAAGGCTTGTAAGTTTATCTGTTTATGAGTTACCAAGTTGGCGTATTACTAATTAAAACCCCGAACGTATGGTTTACAAAGATAGGCATTTTTCTTAATAAAGTGTTAACTTACAAGTCTGTTTTTTATGGAATAGAATTGTTTTTTGTTTGACAATAACTTGCATTTGGGATTGTGTTTCAGGCAGATTGTTCTGTTCTTCGTTTGTTTGTTTCGTCAATAACACATCCTGCCGTTTGCCGTAGATAGAGATTTAATGGACTATAAATCGCAAAGTGATTGGAAACGGAAGAGCTACTAGTTGACGAACAAGAAAGTTAGTACTTCACCAAATTGAACCATAAAAGCTTGTCACCTCACCGCATTATAAGCTAGCATATTCACTAACAAACTCTTCTAGCACATTCCCATCGTATGTTTCTTGCTTTATCAGTTGGAATTTAGGCGGAATGGCTACGGCCCTAGTACCATCGAATACCGTGAAAGGGGCCGTTTCGCGATGTATTTCGTCGCAACAATTGGCGTCGATAAAGGCTTGATGCACAATGGCTCCGCCCTCAACGATGAGCGTCTGCACGTTGTCTTGGTACAGCTGTGCCAGCAATTGGGTGATGGGTTGATGCCGATGCAGCACCAGGCGGCGCGGGTTCTTGCCCCACCAATGGCGCGTATTTAGTGCGGGGTGTTCGCGCTCGTCGGTGGTTTTGCCCACCAAAATGGCATCGCACTCTGCCCTTAGCTTATGCGACAGCATTTGGGTGAAGGGCGTAGAGATGGCCAGGGCGTGGAAATGGTTGTCGATAAAGCCGTTGGCCGTTTGCGCCCACTTCATGATTACGTACGGACGTTGCTCGCGTTGAAACACAATGAAACGGCGATTAAGTGCCAAACAGGCTTTTTCGAGCACCCCCACAACCACCTCGATACCTGCTTGGCGCAACTTTTCGATGCCTCGCCCCTGCACTTTGGAAAAGGGGTCGACACATCCCACCACCACACGCGGCACGCCTTTGCGGATGATAAGGTCGGCACAGGGGGGCGTTTTGCCGTAATGCGAACAGGGTTCGAGGCTTACATAAAGCGTGGAGTGGGGCAGAAAAGGTTCGTCTTCGGGCCTGATTGCCGCAAAAGCGTTTACTTCTGCATGGCCTTCGCCGCAGTGAATGTGATAGCCTTCGCCGATAATGCGGTCGTTATGCACCACTACCGCCCCCACCATCGGGTTGGGCTTAGCCCCCAGCAGTCCGCAACGAGCCAGTTGTAAGCATCGGCGCATGTAGCGTTCGTCGGTTGATTGGGTGGCGGTGGCGTGCGCTTGTGTCGTTGTTAGCCCCATGTTGTCGGGTGTCGACGGGGTGTTTTCGGCTTGCGGCAACCATTTTTCCGTGTCGTTCACATTGCTTTTATCCATTTTTTTCTTATTTTTGCAGCCATGACCTACCCCGAATTGTGGCGCCGTTTGTTGCCCCTTTACGATGAAGGCGAGGCCAAGGCCATTGTAAGGATGGTGCTTGACGTCGGCTTTGGATTGTCGTTGGCCGATGTTTACGCAGGCAAAGTTACACAATTATCGCAAGACGATGACCTCCGACTGCGCAAAATAATGGATAAATTGGTGCAAGGCGTGCCCGTGCAATATGTGTTGGGGCGTGCCGACTTTGCCGGGCGCACGTTCGATGTGGCGCACGGTGTGCTTATCCCGCGGCCAGAAACCGAGGAGTTGTGCGCTTGGATTGTGCAGTCTTGCAGCCACTTGCCCGCCTGTGGCACGTCGCCCACGTTGTTAGATGTGGGTACGGGCAGCGGATGTATCGCCACAACGTTGGCTCTCGACCTGCCCACGTGGCGCGTTTCGGCCATAGACATCTCGCAAACGGCACTCGACATCGCCGCACGTAACGCCCAAAAGCTGGGCGCGGAGGTGCGGTTCGCGCTGCAAGATGCCCTTTGCATGCCCCCCGATGCCGGCCTTTGGGATGTGATTGTTAGCAATCCGCCCTACATCATGCAGCGCGAGGCCCAACAGATGTTGCCCAATGTGTTGCAGAACGAGCCACATTCGGCACTTTTCGTGCCCAACGAAAATCCGCTGTTGTTTTACGAAAGCATCGCCCGATACGCCTTGTATGCGCTGAAACGTGGCGGTAAGCTGTTTTTCGAGATTAATCCTTTGTGCCATGAGGCGATGCAAAGAATGTTGGCCGATATGGGTTGGCAGAGGATTGAAACGCGTAACGATGCCTTTGGTAAGCAACGGATGATGTCGGCGATAAGGCAGGGGGTGAAGTAGTAAGGAGTAAAGTAGTAAGGAGGGAGTTAAGGAGTTAAGGAGTTAAGGAGTTAAGGAGTTAAGGAGTTAAGCCAAATGTTTGGTTGCATAGTGGCAATCTTTAAAGGTGAAAAATTGAAAAGGTGAAAAGGTGAAAAGGTGAAAGGGTGAAAAGATGGCTGCGCCTTTTAACTTAACCACTCGTCAACTTGTCAACTCACCA
>ERZ773083.2014-NODE-2014-length-13046-cov-24.598029_pt1 | contig 13046 bp, 12 predicted proteins | sample MGYA00511465_ERZ773083 | MGnify/ENA primary metagenome ERZ773083 (study PRJEB29015, sample SAMEA2738001) | human oral metagenome | biome: human oral; feature: human-associated habitat; material: dental | place: China | collected 2060 ... | reverse complement strand
TTTCACCTACACCGTAAGTGAAACGAAGTTTTTGTTTTTCAGCCAATTGCAAACCGTATTCTGACAATTTAGAACGGTTGTTTGGTCCGTGTTGTCCTGGTACGTAGTTACGACGTGCCAATTCTTTACCTGTACCTGTAAGTGAAAGGCCAAGGCGACGAGCTTGTTTCCAAGATGGTCCTGTATAACGTGACATATGTATGTCCTCCTGATATAAATAATATTTCGGTGGAAATAGTCACTTAGAAAGCCCTGATTCGTGCAGATGCCCTTCGCCTAAACAGCCAAGGTTACTTATCATAAGACACCTGTTGACGAGCTTCATGCTTCCCTGCTGATATTTCACACAAAATCCATTTTACCATGAATGGCTAGATTTGTAAAGGGGTTTTAAGCTTTATTTTCACTGCCAGAGAGATTGAGAAGGAGGGTAAAGGTGCTTCCGAGACCGTACTGGCTGCTGACTGTAATTTCTCCACCCAATTGATGGGCCAATTCACGCGCAATCGCAAGCCCTAAGCCATGACCACCTGTTTTCATATTACGCGAAGTTTCGACACGATAAAGGCGTTTGAAAATATTCTCCAAGTCCTCTGGGGCAATGCCCTGCCCCTCATCGGTCACACTGATTGAAAGCTGGTTATTCTCCACCTTAGCCACCACTTCCAGCTTGGTTCCTGGAGCAGAGTATTTAAAAGCGTTATTGACCAGATTCACCAAGATTCGAGAAAGCTTGGCATAATCTCCCTCAATCCGAGCAGACTCTGGGATTACCTGCAAATGGACATCTCGCTCCTCCTGCTCAATCAAGAACTGAAATTCACTCATGCACTCAATCAAGAGCTGGTCAAGAAAAATGCTGTCTTTGCTGGTAGTTTCCACCTGATTTTTAGCCGTGTTTAGGGTCAAAAAATTTAATTCCTCAACCAGTTTATTGAGTCTTTCCGTCTGGCGTCCAATGGTTGCTAGATAATGGTCTTGTTCTCCTTCTTTGATAACCCCATCCAAAATCCCTTCTACCGTCGCTTGGATCGAAGTGATGGGGGTCTTGATATCATGCGATAGCTGGGCAATCATCAAGCCCTTTTCTCGCTCGCTTTCTTCCAAGGAATCAAATGTCGCCTGCAAATCATGAGACATTTCATTGAAAGCTTGGCCTAATTGTTGAAATTCTACAGGTCCTTGAACCTCCAGATTTGAAGGAAAGTCCTTGTCTGCCACCCGCTTGGCATGTTCCTTGAGTTTGCTCAACGAAGTAAAGACCGGCGATAAGAGAAAAAGACTAATCCCAGCACCGATAAAGCTAGCCATGAGAGTCATCCCCACTAGGAAATAAATTTCTCTTTCTTCAATTAACATGCGCTGGATGGCCCAAAAGACCACGATAATCGTTAGGAGTGTTGAAATGATATACCCTACTAAAATATAACTTTTTAATTTCATTGACTACCTCGTGCTTTCTCAATTTTGTAGCCCAAGCCCCAGACGGTTTTGATGGTGGGTGTTTCTGCACTAGCATGTTTAGCCAACTCCTGTCGCAGAGCATGAATATGAACATTCAAGGTATTGGTATCATCCACATAGTCTTCTTGCCAGACCTTTTCATAGAGGTCTGTTTTAGAGAAAACTCGTTCTGGATTGCTAGCTAGAAGCCATAGAAGTTCGAAGGATTTGACTGTCAAGTCGAGCTCTATATCTCCGACTTGGACCTCATGACTACCGTGATTCATCCGTAAATCCCCAAGACTGACGACTTCTGACTCACCTCCACGATGAAGGCGACGCAAGATATTGTGGACACGCAAAACCAGCTCACGGGGGCTAAAGGGCTTGGCAATAAAGTCATCTGCCCCTAAGCTCAGGCCATAAATCTTGTCCTGCTCGCTAGTCTTAGCCGTGATAAAGAGAAAAGGCTGATCTGGAGATTGATACTGAACCTCACTAATCAAGTCATAACCATCCATCCGAGGCATCATGATATCTGTAATAATCAAATCAATCGCTTTTCGCTTGAAGATTTCCAATGCCTCTACTCCATCATGGGCCACCAAAACCTGATATCCTGCCTGAACCAGATAACGTTGATGAATATCTGTGATTTCTACCTCGTCGTCAACGAGTAAAATTGTCTTTCCCATCTGTCTCTCCTTTGAAAAAAACAGTGCTATACCACAATAGTATAACACTATTTTTATCTCTTTACGAACATTCTAAACGATATCTGGATTTTTCAAATCCTAGATAGAAAGTCTGTAGCTAGACTAGTCATTTTCCTCTTTTTTAGCTTTCAAACCGAGTCCACCTAGCAGACCTGCCAAGGCTAATCCAAAGAATCCAATAGTAGCCATTGATGTTTGGGCTTCACCAGTATATGGAAGCATGTCTTTTTGGTCTTTCATGTGATCAGCCATCATTGGACTTGACACCTTGTTAGTAGATGCCATCTTGCCTTCATCAGACATTTTACTTGAGGTTGCTGTAGCTTGCTCTTGCTTCATACTTGGAGTTGCAATTGGCTGGCTAGCGTTCATAGTTTTGTCCTGCTCTTTGTTAGGCATCATCTTATCCTGGCTAGCAGCTGGCATTTTAGATTTCATCTCATCTTGATTGGCACTAGGCATTTGAGCGTTCATCTTAGATGCATCTTGATGACTATTCATCATTGGAGCCGGCATAGCTGAACCATTAGAAGATGGGACGAAACCTGACTGCATCGGAATCAGAGACTGATGTCCATGCAAGTTCACTGTCAAATCTTTTGTCGCTACAAGGTTGCTCAAGTCTGCCTTGCCGTCTTTAGCACCGTACACTTTGATGGTAGCTTTATAGCTTTGAGTGCCGTTTTGTTTCAAGAGATCAAGAAGCTCTTTATCAGATTTTCCTTGAGTGCCGGCCAAATCTACTTCATAGAAATAGAGGCCTTTGCCCAATTTTTCTACTGGTGGAAGAGCGGGATTTTTAGCTGAACCGTTGTCTGACCATGGAGCCTTGTCTGATGCCTTCAAGATAAGGCGAGTCAACATACCGTCACCTGCGAAGAGTTCGTATGGAATAACTTGGTTAACACCGGCTGTGAATGGTCCAGGGAAGTTAGCTTTGTCTAGATAAGTAGCTGGAACATCTACTGTGTCTTTAGTATTGTCAGCTACACCTTTTTGCACTTCAGCTGGGGTAGTCAAGCCATTCAAATTGACATCCAAATCCTTAGTTGCTACAAGGTTAGTCAAATCAGCCTTGCCATCTTTAGCACCGTAAACTTTGATAGTAGCTTTATAGCTTTGAGTACCGTTTTGTTTCAAGAGGTCAAGAAGTTCTTTATCAGATTTACCTTGAGTACCTGCCAAATCTACTTCGTAGAAGTAAAGGCCTTTGCCCAATTTCTCTACTGGTGGGAGAGCTGGATTTTTAGCCGAACCATTGTCTGACCATTGGGCTTTATCAGAAGCTTTCAAGATAAGACGAGTTAACATACCGTCACCGGCGAAGAACTCGTAAGGAATAACTTGGTTAACACCAGCTGTGAATGGGCCTGGGAAGTTGGCTTTATCCAAATAAGTGGCTGGAACATCCACTGTGTCTTTAGTGTTGTCGGCCACGCCTTTTTGGACTTCAGCTGGAGTAGTTGCTGGTTGCGCTTCATTTGCTTCACGGTCTTGTCCAGAAACTGTAGGCGCAGGATTTATCGCAGGTTTAACCGCTTCCTCTGTTTCTTTCTTAGATTCTGGTTTTGCTTGCACTTCTTCTTTTGGCGCTACCACTTGGTCTTTATCAGCTACATTCACTTTTTCTGGAGAGCTTGTAGCATCCAAGCTTGCTTTAGGTGTTGAGTCTACCTGTTCTGAAGGAAGAGCTGTATCGACTGCTTCTTTGAGAAGTTCTGCTGGTAAGTCGCTCTTTTCACTCACCGAAGTCGCGTCTGGCACAACTTGAGCAGGGGTTGGATTGACCACATCGGCACGTACAGAACTTGGCTGACCAACTAGGACAAAAAAGCCACTTGCCACAACAACTGAGGCAACACCGACACTAAGACGGCGAATAGACCAACGAGTATATCTTTGATTTGGATTGAATTTCATAGGATTCTCCTTAGAGTTTTTCTTTATTTGATGACTCTAGTATAATCTCCTAAAATTAAAAAGGATTAAGAAAAAGTTAAAATTTTTCTTAAATCCCTCTTATAAAATACTTATATTAATTAAATCCATAAACAGATTTGGTGATTTGATAGACGACATTGGAAAGTTTGCGAGCTGGCAAGACTGAATGTTTGGTCAAACGGCTGAGCATGGTCTTGCGAATGGCCTGAAAGACCTCTGGATTTTCCTGCTGAATATAGGTCCATAGCTCCCGTTTTTTGGCAAGATGCTCTGCTGTGCCTGCTCGGTTGAGTAGGGCACTGGAAATCACCGTCGTGATTTCAATATGATTCAGCAAATATTCTCGCATTTTTGGATGACTCACTTGGGACAAATCAAGCTGATCTACCAAGAGACGATTGACCTTGAGTTGCTGGTCAATGCGCTTAATCATCACTTGCTCATTGACAGACTGGTCCTCACGCCCAATCAAATAACGATAGAAATCGACAGGCAGATAGTACATGGTCTTGACCTGCTGAAGGGGGGTAAAGACAAAGAGATTATCGACATAAAAGGTATGCTCAGGCAGTTGGAACTGGCTCGCTCGCAACAAATCTGTCCGATAAATCAGCGAGTGCATCATGATATACTGGCCTTTTGAGAAATTTCCGACCTGATCCCAGCCAAAAATCTGCTGGACAGGCAAGACTGACTCGTAACTCATACTCTTCTTACGAGACTGGCCTTCCTTTTCATAGACAAAATTGGTCACAAAGGCATCCACCTCTTGACCTTCACTCTCTAATTCTTGTAAGGTTTCCAAAATTTTCAGGTAAGCACGAGTATCCACCCAGTCATCACTATCAACTACTTTAAAATAGCGCCCAGAAGCCTCCGCCAAGCCGCGATTGACCGCACCGCCATGGCCCTTATTTTCCTGATAGATAGCTCTAACGATGTTAGGATACTTGCTGGCTAAACGCTCAGCGATTTCCTGAGTCTGGTCCTGAGACCCATCATTGATAATCAAAATCTCAACTTGCTCACCACCAATCACTAGCGATTCCACACAGTAATGAAGATAGGCAGCGGCATTATAGCTAGGGATGGCGATAGACAATAACTTCATAATCTACTCCTTTAGGGGACTGATTTTTTCTTTCTCTCTTGTCACTTCTTTCTATTCTACCATAAAGTCCAGCTTTTGAAGGACTTTTACTAGAATACAAGGGTTGCTATCTCTATTTGCTATTTTGGACATCAAAAAAGAGGGGATCCCCCTCCTTACGAATTTAATTCTGCCAAGTCATCTAGATACTGGTTGTTAATGACCGCCATGATATAGGCATCTGACCTCAAGAGATCATTAGGACCAAACTGGACGTCCAGTGGTGAATTTTCTTGTTCACGGAATCCTAGGACATTGAGGTTGTATTTGCCACGTAGATCCAGCTGGCTCAGACTTTGACCTGCCCAAACACTCGGAATCTTCATCTCCACGATAGACACATTTTTATCCAGCTGAAAAACATCGACATTGTTATGAAAGAGAATGGTCTGCGCTAGGGACTGCCCCATTTCATACTCAGGTGAAATCACCGAGTCGGCACCGATTTTTTCTAGCACCTTCTTAGCTGTCTGGCTTTTGACCTTGGCAATAACCCTTGGTACCCCCAAACTCTTACAATGCATAACTGCAAGCACACTCGACTCTAGATTTTCCCCTGTTGCCACTACAACCGTATCACAGGTATCAATTCCTGCAGTTCTGAGGAGTTCCTCGTCTGTAATATCGCCAACAACTCCACGCGCCAAAACTGGCTCAAATTGATTTATGCGCTCGGCGTGGTCGTCAATGGCAATGATATTCATATCTTGCTTGGCTAGGGCCGTCAGGACACTACTCCCGAAAATCCCCAAACCTAAAATTCCAATCGTACGATCTGACATAGTTATTCCTTTCTTATCCAATACTAATATCTGCTTTCATATACTGAATCAAATCTTTCTTATCAGGCTGGTAGTCCGCTAGACTAACCAGCAAGGTCAAGGGACCGATACGGCCAATAAACATGAGCACCATGACAATGCTAAGAGCTAGCTTGCCCAATTCTGGCGTCAGATTTGCCGTTACCCCAACTGTCGCAAGGGCTGAAATGGTCTCAAACATAAGGTAGATAAATCGCGGTGTTCCTTCTGCTGTAATCCCCAACAACATCAAGCCCAACAGGAAGGTCATCAAAAAGATAATGAAGACACTAAAGGATTTTTGGACTGTGCGAGCCTCAATGGTTCTCTGCGCCACATTGGCATGAGGTAAGCCCAGCAATTCACTACGCGCAAAGACCAACAAGACAAAGAAAGTCGTAATCTTGAGCCCCCCAGCCGTCCCTCCAGGAGCTCCACCGAGAAACATCTGTAGGATATAGATAAACAAGGTCACAGGCCGAGCTTGGGTATAGTCAATAGAAGCAAAACCAGCCGTTCTCATGCTGACGGTTTGGAAAAAGCTGACCAGCACTTTCTCTGGAACACTGAGATTGCCAATGGTCCCTGGATTGTACCACTCCGTAAAGAGTGTGGATACTGTCCCAAACAGCAAAATCCCTGCAGTCAAGAAGAGGACCAGCTTGGTGTGGAAACGCAGACGGCGTTTTTTCTTCTTGTCAAACTGGGTTGCCAAGTCAAACCAGACCATAAAACCGAGACCACCTGTTATAATCAAGCCAGCAATGACTAGATTAATCAAGGGATCCGTCTGAAAAGCCACTAAACTGCTACTACCGAAATTATCAAAACCAGCATTACAAAAGGCTGAAATGGCTAAAAAGATGGAGGTAAAAATGCCCCTTCCCCAGCCAAACTCAGGAATAAAACGAAAACTTAGTAGAAAGGCACCCAAGCCCTCCACCAGAAAAGTCGTCAAAAAGATAGACCGCATAAAGGCCTTCAGCGAGCGAGTCTCCCCGTAACTGAAGCTCTCCTGAATGGTTTCGCGACTGCGAAGACTGAGCTTTTGCTTTCCCTGAATATAAAAGACCCCGATAAAGGTCATGAGCCCCAGACCACCAATCTGTATCAAGAGCATACAAATCAACTGCCCCCAGACATTATAGGTAGTAGCCACTGGTTGCGTAGAAAGGCCAGTCACACAGACCATGGACACCGTTGTAAAAAGATGATCAAAATAAGTAGCCTGCGAACCACTTGCCTGAACAAAAGGCAAACTCAAAAGAAGAGAGCCTATAAAAATAACTCCAGCGAAACTTAAAAAAATCCGACGAGCTGGCGAAAGTCCGCCCAAGGCTCTTTCAATTTTTTTCACAAATAATTTGAATAACATACATCCATTGTACCATAAAAAGAAGAAGAATAGCTAGAACTGAGAGACTATCTCAAGGCAGAGTTCCAAGGCCTTCTCGAAAGCTTCTGAACCCCAGTCACGACTATCGTACTGGTCCAAGTCTGCTAAGGAATCAGCTGTGAACAACAATTCTCCCCAGAAAACCCCACGCAGTTGGGCTACTGCCGCAAGCGCAGAACACTCCATCTCCACAACAGCACAGCCTTCTTCCTTGCGATAAGCCACCTTTTCAGCCGTTTCTCGGTAAAAACCATCTGTCGTCCAGGTCACGACTTCTTCATAAGGAATCCCTCTGGCTTCCAACACTCGCTCAATAGCAGCAATAGCCTCTGGCTGCATTTCCATATAACGAGAAGGTGCCACATAGTGATAACTAGCCCCTTCATCTCGCAGAGCGCGAACAGGGACTAGAAAGGTATTTTCTTCTATATCAGCCAGCACACCACAGGTACCTGTAGAAATAATCTGCTCCACACCGTAACCAATCAACCAATCCATAAACTGGGCTGCTGGAGCTGAACCGACAGGAGCCTGAGCCAAACAAAGTTCCTTGCCCTTGTAATTGATGACATAGACTGGATAGGTCTTGGTGGCAGAAACGAATTCTCCGACACAGTCCGCCCCTACTTCCCTCGCATAACGGTCAATCTCCTCACCTAAAAAAGCATAGACACACTTCTTTGGCAATTGCAAATCCAACCCCTCGTGATTGGGCATGATGACTGCCTGAGAATCGTCATCAAACTCTAAAATGGGAATCGCATGTTTCTGAATCATAAGCCACCTCCTCTAATTTTGTACTATTGTATCAAAAGCTGGCAGAGTGTCAAGGAGGAAGCTGATGAACCGAGGAGAAAAAAGCATCCCAGTTCCGAGATGATTTAAAATTGCTTAATGAAGCACACTTGCTAAGATATGGAGTAGGTAAATGTGGGCTGGGTAAAAGATGATGAAACTCATAAAAAGAAACAACATTCGCTGTTCCTTTTTACTTCTATTTCACAGGTATCTCCTTAATCACGCGCGCAGGATTGCCTGCTAAGACAACGTTATCGCCAAAGGACTTGGTAATCACGGCCCCTGCTCCTGCCACTACGTTGTTTCCCAGTGTCACTCCAGGAAGGACAATGACGCCACCTCCAGCCCAGAAATTGTCTCCGATAGTAATAGGCTTGCCGTATTCCACACCTGAATTGCGTTCATGCGGATCCAGTGGATGGAGTGGTATTAAAAACTGACAGTTGGGGCCAATCATGGCATTGTCTCCGATACGAATCGGACAAACATCCAGCATGGTCAAGTTCCAATTAGAATAAAAATTTTCCCCTAGATGAATATTGACTCCATAATCGACCACCAGGCGTGGATTGATATAGAGATTTTCCCCAGTTGAACCAAACCAAGTCTTGATAATCTCCGCCCCCTTCAAGGGGTCTGGCTCCTGGTTAAAAGCAGCCTGTTTTTGACGAGAAGTCTGAGCCAAATCCTCTGCCGTCTGAGGATAGTGAACATGATCAAAATCCTTAGCATAATGCTCCTGTCGGGCATTTTTGACAGGACTGACATAAAGGCTGACAAAATCCTGATTAGGATAGAGTCCCTTGATATGCTGGGCAATCTTGGCCTACAAGGGCGTTGTGGCAATGATGAGGTGTTTCATCTCTTTGATTCTCCTAGGTGATGATGGTGTAGCAAGGTCTCAACGACTTCAAAATCCAAGGCATCGTCGATATCATAAGAATAGAGTTTGGGCATTTCATAGGCAACTGTCTTATCTGTGTAAAAGGTCTCATCTCTCAGGTAAAGATCCTTACGAGAAATCCAGATACTACCGTTAGGATAATAATAGACAGGCTCTTTTTGCCGAGCATAGTGCTTGGAAACCTGAGGCGGACAGATAAATGACGACTCCGCCAACTGCAAGTAAAGACTACGACTCTTATCCGCCTTGACACAGGAAATCAAATGGTCGGCGCCAGACTGACAGTAGAGTTGGTAGGACTCGATGAGGTGCTCCACCTCTCTCAGGGGCGAGGTCACCTGTAGATTCACAAAGACCTGGTCTTCCTCAAAGGGCTGCAAAAAGTCTCGTAAGGTCTCTAAGCTAGAGGTTGTTGATAGGGCCAATTCTTTTGGTCTATGGACACAACGAATCTCTGGATAGGCTTGACGACAGAGTTCTAGATAGGCTAGTGAATCTGAGGAAACCCAGATGTCACTAAATAACTTGGAGGCTAGAGCGACTTCTATGGTGTAGAAAACCAAGGGTTTGCCTGCAAGCGGTTTGATATTTTTATCCACTAAGCCGCGTGAACCCGAACGGATCAAAATGACGGCTATGGGTTTAGATGTTGCTTTCATATAGTTTTCCTAGAATTGAGATGAAAAGGGCAGATAGGGTGGTGATGATGCTATTTAACCAGGGATTAGGGTTGGCAAAAAGGCCACTGTAATGATAGAGAACCAAGGCTCCTAGACTAAAGACCAGATAGATTTTGGCTAACTGTAAACTCGGTCTTTTGAGGAGTAAAACCAAGAGATACAAACCACCAATCACACCTAGTGTCAGACCCATAAAGCCGTTAATCCATTCGTAGATGGAGTAGATTTCTGCATTCATGAGTAAGAGGCAGAAGAGCCAGGACAGGCCTGCTAAAATAAAGGATAGGAGGCTTGGCGACCAGCGAATCTTTGACCAGGCGAAATCCAACTTCAAGCAGGTCACGATTGCATTCATACTAGATGAAATCGTGGATTGGCCTGCTGCCAAGAGAGCCAACATGATGAAACTACCAAACCAAGGTGCCAGACCTTCCCGAGCATAGGCAATAAGAACGGGATTGGTCGATGTGGTGGCGAAATTTTCCTGCCGAATCAAGCAACCAATCAGATAGAGTAAACTGGCAATCCCAAAGGACAAGAGTCCCTGAAACCATAAGATTTTCCCAATTTTCCGACGTCCCATTTTGCTGTTAAAACGTTGAACGATATCCTGCGAAGAAACGTAGGAGAACAAACTACTAAAACCTGCTCCTGCAACTAAGATCAAGACCGTCTGCCCATCCAGTTTCTCTACAAAGCGAGAGAGTTGTTGACTGCTATTCATGACTAAGCCAGATTGGGCAATTCTTGGTAGAAAGAGGGATAGTATAGCTAGCAGGACCAAGCCTTGAAAGAAATCCGTCCACAGAACAACCAAGAGACCACCCCTTGCCAGATAATAGACCGTCAAGAGAAGGAGTAAAGCTGACAAGACCAGCGGATTGATAGGGATAAAGGGCTCTAAGGCCTGCGACAACAAGTAGGTCACCACTGCTATTCGCCCCAACTGGTAAATGATGAAAAGACCTGAGGCCAGTGAACGAATGCCCGCCGATTGAAACTTGTCCTCTAAAAGATGATAGGCTGTTTCGTAGTTTCCCTTTTGATAGAGGGGCAAAAAGTAGCGATGGGCCAGTGGAATAGCTAGAAAGATGCCACACTGGGCAAACCAGAGATAGGACCTGCCTGTATAGGCATTCCCCACCAGAGTCAGAAAGGAAATGGGGCTGAGTAAGGTCGCAAAGACTGAGAAGGCCAAAACTGTCACTGGAACAGCTTTCTTAACCTGATAGTAATCCTCTTCGCTCCCTTTTTTGCGATAGGCAATCCAGGAAATCAAGCCGAAATAAAGCAATAGGGTGACTAGCATTCCCAACATCCTAGAAGTTCCTATCTAGTAGTTCTCTGTATATTTGAGCTACTTTTTCTGTAAACATTGGTGGTAAAAACTTCGTATCATACCCTTGTTTCGCCAAAGTATCAGTCAACACTTCGCTAGCAACTAGGTATTTGTTTGTCTGGCGCAGATTGGCGAGGCGTAAGTCTCGCATGATATTTTCATGGACGACTTCATAGTAATTTTTGTCCGTGTTTTCCATATAACGCCAAAGACTAGGTTTGGGAACGATTTGTTGATCACGAATGAAGAGGTCGGTTTGCTGAGCCCATCTAGCTAGAAACTTAACTAGCAAGTCCTCCTCAGAACATATTTCTCCCTCGATACGGTAGATATACTCTGGATAAAAAATCGTTACAGGAGAGGGTTCTTTGAAAGGATCGATAAAGCGTCCTTCAAGGGTCAGTTCTCCATTTTCATGATACCAATGAAGTTCCTTTTTCCTGAAATCTTCAAACAAGAAAGGACCCTTTGTGTAGTAATATCTCCCCGAACCGTCTCCTAGGGTAACAGAGGCCACAAAGCCGTCCTCATTGAGCTCAACCTGATCTCCGTCTGCTAGAGTTAGGCTTTCTGGTCTCACTGTCAAATCAGCATGGCCTATATCTGAAAAGAAATGAGGAACACAGAGCAGTTCCTTTTCTAAGAATCCTAACTTAATCAAGTCTTTCTTCCAACCAGGACGAAGCTGAGGACTCGATACCAGGTGGACATATTCCAAACCCAGATGTCGTGCTATTCGTGCTCGATAGACCTGAGTAGCCTCAAAACCATAGCGATGGATTTCCTTTGCTGGATGAATGGTGACAATTCTCGACATGATATACACTCTTTCTCTACTATTTTCTGTTTACAAACGAAAAAACACCCTCACAAAAAAGCGAGGGTAGTTCATCCGTTACCATGCTTGGGGAATTCCTAGCAAGTTCCCCCTCAATAGGACTTTATGCTATTCTATCACAAAGACTGATGATCTGCAAGATAGACTAATTTAGAGATGATAGCTTGGGGGAGTCTTCTGAATAGCTCAATAGTTCGTCTAGAATCTCTTTATTCGTCAAGTGCATACGAAAACAGGGCGATAAAGTCTCTTATCGCTAAGTTTACGACTATCCTGTTGCATGAGCTTCCAATAACGCTCGATAGCTTTGTATTCATGAGATTTTCGATTAAACTGGTTCATTATTTGAACATGCATGCGACTCATAGCACGGCTTAGATGTTGGAATAAAAACAGTTCAGTGAACTGGTTCAGCCTGAACCTAGAAATATGAAAGAGAAGCTGTTTTAGCTAAGTCATAGTAAGTGCTGAACAGATTCATAGTGATGATTTTTGCCTGACAGCGAACGACACGATCTTAGCGAAAAAAATGATTTAGGATGAGAGCTTGTGTTCTTCAGCTTCTACTTAAATGAAATAAAAACGCAAAAAGAGAACCCTACTGGATTCTCTTATTATTTGATAAACATAATCATTAAGCCTTCTTAGCTGCCTTAATCCATTGGTACCAACCAGACTATTAATCAAGTAAGTAAAGTATTTACCTTGAAATTGTAGGTTTTCCCCCACCAGAGGTAGATAGAGAAAACATTAGTAGCTGCCCAGAAAATCCATTGCTCACGATAAACAGCTGTCATCAGGAGCTGACCGACACCGTTTGTCGCATTAGTAATAGAATCACGATAAGGACGATTAGCTCCAATTGACTGGTAAATAAGACCAAAAACTAACCACCAAAGCACACTAATTGATAGGTACTTGGTCCACCCTACGGTATCCAACTTACGAGCAACAAATTTTTGTTGTTCTTTTTTGAACTGGGCTTGATAGATCAAAAAGTGTTAAAAATAAGACAGTAACCTCAGAATAGATACTGTCTTA
>ERZ773083.2010-NODE-2010-length-13060-cov-3.618301_pt1 | contig 13060 bp, 8 predicted proteins | sample MGYA00511465_ERZ773083 | MGnify/ENA primary metagenome ERZ773083 (study PRJEB29015, sample SAMEA2738001) | human oral metagenome | biome: human oral; feature: human-associated habitat; material: dental | place: China | collected 2060 ... | reverse complement strand
TACAAATAAAACAGGTGGTAAGATAATAACTAATGGTGATGTAAAAAATTCTATTGGAATGTCTACTTTAGGTGGAGCACTTAATAATGATGGAACAATAACAGTAACTGGAAGTGGAGTTACAAAAAATATCGGAGTATTTTTGAATAAATATCAAACACATAATCCAAAAGGTACTTTAGGATCAAATAGTAATATAACTGTGTCTGGAGATAGATCAACAGGTATATTGATTAATGGTTTATCAACTGGAACGCCAGCTTCTTTAAAGTATGGTGGAAATGTATCAGTTACAGGAAATGGAGTTTCAGGAATAATTGTTGGAGATAATGATACTGGTAAGGCTGAAATAACAGTAGAAAATGATGGTACAGTAACTGTAAATAATGGAACATCAACATCTGCTGGAGTTTATGAAAATACTACAACTAAGGTTAAAAAAGGATCTTATGGTATTGTTGTAGGGAAGGGGTCAAGCCTTGTAAGCAGTGGATCTAATAATGTTAATATAGTTGCCAATGTTAAAGGAGCGGAATCAATTGGATTATATTCTGGAGAAAGTGCAACATTGGAAGTTGGAGATCATGATGTAAAAGCATACGATGGTGCTGTAAACTATGATGCTGATAAAAATTCAACTATAACATTAAAAGGAACAGGAACTGCAACTACAGGGCAAAAGTCATTGCTGTTCTATACAGGGTCAGATAATGCAAACCAAGGAAAAGTTTTAATAAATGGAACTATGACAGCAACTGTTGAAGGTGGAACAACTCCTAATACTAGAGGTAACGCTTTTCTTTATGTAGGAAATGGTGGAGACTTTGGGAAATCTCAAATTGAAAACTGGGCAAAGAATAACTTTGGAGATGGAACAAATTCAACTTTAGGGCATTTAACATTAAATATGAACAGCGGTTCAAGACTGTTCATTGCACAAAATGTTAAGATGGACCTGTCTGATACGACTGGAAATACAGTTTCAACTGCTACAGGTGCACATATAAATGGAACTGACTATAAGACATTCATGCTGTATTTAAGCAAACTTGCAGTCAACCAGGATGTAAATTTAGATGATGCAACTGACGCATATAACCAGCTTGAAATTTCAAATTCATCAATAACAAATGCAAATACTAAGACTATCACAGGAACAAAGGCTGATCAGGTTGCAATGGCACAAGAAAATGATAGGGCTTTATATCATAGAAATGATGTTGTCTTATCAAATGAAGGGACAATTAGCTTGAGCGGTGCAGGTTCTACAGGAATGTATGCCAAGTTTGGAGAATTATACAACAAGGCAACAGGAGTTATGACAATTGGTGACAAATCAACTGCTATTTATGGTATTGATGATTCATTGATTGAAAATGCAGGTAAGATCACAATAGGTTCTAATTCTACAGGACTGTATTCAGAAGGTTCCACATCACAGACAATAAAAAATACAGGAACTATAGAAACGTCTGGAAATGATTCGGTTGCGATTTCCTACAAGCCAGATGCGGGACTTGGTTCAGGAACAGTGCTTGAAAATACAGGAAAAATCACAATGACAGGTGACAGAAATACAGCAGTTTATGCAACAGGAACACCAGGATATACAGCTAAAAACAGCGGAACAATCACATTGGGAGATTCGGCATCAATTACAAGTCCTAATGTCGGGCTTTACACAGATCATAATAGTGTACCATTGCAAAATACAGGAAAAATAGAATCTGGAAACAATACAATTGGAGTATATGGACACAATGTAGAAAATTCAGGTGACTTGAAGATAGGAAATGCTGCAATTGGAATTTACTCTCAAAGCGGAAATGTTAATTTAACAGGAGGAACAATTACAACTGGAACAGATGAGGCAGTTGGAGTTTACACAGTGGGAAGCGGACAAACTGTTACAAACAGCGGAACTGCATTCAACATTGGAAACAACTCATTTGGGTTTGTAAACGTCGGAACGGGGAATACAATAACTTCAAGCATTTCAAATGTAGGGCTTGGGGACAACAATGTGTACATGTATTCAAATGATACGGCAGGAACTGTGACAAACTCTACAAAAATAACTTCTACTGGAGAACAGAACTATGGAATCTATTCAGCAGGAACAGTAACAAATAATGCAGATATTAATTTGTCAAGCGGAAAAGGAAGTGTGGCAGTTTACAGTATAAAAGGTGGAACTGCGACAAATAATGCGACAATTACGGTAGGAGAGTCAGATGTTGCAAGCAGCCTTTACTCAATAGGTATGGGTGCAGGATATTCTACAACTGATACAGGAAACATTGTAAATAAAGGAACAATTAATGTAAATGGAAAACACAGCATAGGTATGTATGCAAGTGGAGCAGGAAGTACGGCGACAAATGATGGAAACATTGTATTGAATGCAAGCAGCACGACAGGTATCTACGTTGACAATGGAGCGACAGCAATTAATAACAAATCAATTACGACTGGTTCAGGAACTTACACAAATGCAGTAGGGGTATATCTTGGAAAAGATTCTAAACTGATAAATAACAAAGGCGCAACAATTAACATAAATGCCAAGAACGGTGTGGGAGTTTACTTGAAAGGTGGAATAGTAGCAAACTACGGAACAATCACAGTAAATGGTGCTTCTAAAACAAATAACAATGATGTGGATGGAAACATAATATACCAATTTACAGTGCCTGAAACAGGAAAAGGAGTAGGCGGAGTAGCAATTGATGCACCAGCAGGAGCTCAGACTGCTACAATCACACTAAATGGAGTGCCACAAACACCAGTGGTAGTAAATACAAAAGGTAGAAACCCGATAACAGTATCAGCTTCAAGTATTGGACTGTATGTAAATACATCAGGAGTTGACTACACAAGATCAATAGACGGATTGCAAAACTTGACAAGTGAAGCAGACTTAATTATTGGTAATGAAGCGGCTGAGTCAACAAACAGCAAATATATATTAGTAAACGATCCTAATATAATAAATCCGTATAAAACAGCAATGCTAAGCAATCCAAACATTAAGTGGAATGTGTACTCAGGTTCAATAAGTTGGATAGCTACTCCAACACTAGATCCGAATGACGGTTCAATAACAAGCCTATATATGGCAAAAATACCGTATACAGAATGGGCAGGAAGACAGGCTACGCCAGTAGACAGCACAGATACATACAACTTTGCAGACGGGCTTGAGCAAAGATACGGAGTTGAAGCTTTAGGAACTAGGGAAAGACAGGTATTCAGCAAATTGAATGGAATTGGAAACAACGAGGAAGTATTACTGTACCAAGCATTCGACGAAATGATGGGGCACCAATATGGAAATGTTCAACAGAGAATAAATTCCACAGGAAATGCTTTGGACAAGGAATTTACTTATTTGCATGATAACTGGAAAAATTCATCTAAACAAAGCAACAAAATCAAAGTATTTGGTCAAAGAGATGAATACAAGACTGATACAGCAGGAATAATTGATTATACAAGTAACGCCTACGGTGTGGCTTACGTTCATGAAGATGAAACTGTAAGATTGGGAAATTCTTCTGGATGGTATGCAGGAGCAGTAAACAACAGATTTAAATTCAAAGATATAGGAAAATCAAGAGAAAATCAAACTATGATAAAAGCGGGAGTCTTTAAAACAATGTCTCCATCTTTTGACCACAATGGTTCACTTAGATGGACAATAGCAGGAGATGTATTTGCAGGAAGAAATGAAATGAAACGTAGATTCCTGGTAGTTGATGACATCTTTAATGCAAAAGCTGACTACACATCATATGGTGCGGCATTCAAGACAGATTTGGGATATGATGTCCGTTTGAGTGAAAGAGCACACCTAAGACCATATGGAGCGTTGAAGATGGAATATGGAAGATTTACTGATATTAAAGAAGATTCAGGGGAAATCAGACTAGAAGTTGACGGAAACGACTATTTCTCAGTAAAACCGGAAGTTGGATTGGAATTTAAGTATGTACAGCCAATGGCATTAAAAACAAACTTGTCAGTAGGACTTGCAGCAGCGTATGAAAATGAATTGGGAAGAGTTGCAAACGGTAAGAACAAGGCAAGAGTAAGATACACAGAGGCCGACTGGTTTGGAATAAGAAGTGAGAAGGAAGATAGACGAGGAAGTGGAAAATTTGACTTAAACGTTGGAGTTGACAATACTAGATTTGGAGTTACAGCAAACTTAGGATATGATACAAGAGGAGAAAATATTAGAGGTGGACTTGGATTTAGATTGATTTATTAGTTAAATTTTTCAAAATACAGTAAAATAAAAAAATAAAGTAAGAAAAAATAGTGGAACTGAAAAAAGTTCCATTATTTTTTTGTTTGAAAAATTGTATATATCTTTTTTAAAATTATTGGAAAAAATTGATTAATTTGATATAATATAAATAAAATAAATTTTTATGGAGAGAAAATGAAGTGATTAAAAAAAATAATAAATTAAATATTTTAGCACCAGCTGGAAATTATGAAAAACTTGTTGCGGCGGTAAAAGCTGGAGCAAATGAAGTTTTTTTTGGTCTGAAAGGATTTAGTGCCAGAAGAAATAATGAAAATTTAGATATGAAAGAAGTTTTTAGCGCCATTGACTATGCACATTTACACGGTGTTAAAGCGATTATGGCTTTTAATACGATTTTAAAAGATAGTGAAATCAAAAGTATGTATAACAATATAAAAAGAGTGTATGAATACGGTGTGGATGCGGTTATTGTGCAGGATTTGGGATTGGTCAAATTTTTAAAAGAAAATTTTCCAAATTTAAAACTTCATGCAAGTACGCAAATGACAGTTGCTAATCATATTGAAGCCAATAGGTTAAAAGAAATGGGACTTGGCAGAGTTTGTCTTGCAAGAGAATTATCTTTTGAGGAAATTAAGGAAATTAGAAAAAATACTGATATTGAGCTAGAAATTTTTGTGTCGGGCTCGCTTTGTATCTCGTATTCGGGGAATTGCTATATAAGCAGTTTTATTGGCGGGAGAAGCGGAAATCGTGGACTTTGTGCTTATTCTTGCAGAAAAAAGTTTACCGATGAAAGTGGGAAAAGTGCGTATTTTTTGAGTCCAAATGATCAGCTTTTGCAGGAAAAAGAGATTAATTTATTAAAAAAAATTGGAGTTGATGCGCTAAAAGTTGAAGGGCGGAAAAAATCTAGCGAGTATGTCTTTGAAACGGTAAGTTACTATGATAATATTTTAAAGGGGACTCCAAGGCCGACAGAAAGCTATAAACTTTTTAATAGAGGATATTCCAAAGGTTATTTTTATTTAGATGACAAGCTTATGAATCAAAAGTATTCTTCAAATTTTGGATATTTTTTGGGAGTTAGATTAGGTAGTTCGAATAATTTTAAAATTGACGATGAATTAATTTTAGGCGATGGAGTTCAATTTGTTGATGAAAATTTTGAAAAAATTTCAGGAGAATATGTCAATAAAATTATTTTTAACGGCGAAAAAGTTCAAAAGGCTAAAAAAAATGACACGATTTCGATTGGAAAACTGCCAAAAGGGACAAAATATATTTATAAAAATTATTCTAAAGAAATCAATGACAAAATTATTCACAATATAAAAGTTTCCAAAAGATTTTCTGCCATTGATGCGGAATTTGTCGCAGAAAAAGGTAAAAAATTGAAACTTACTTTTGAGATTAAAAATCTGAAAAATGAAAAAATAACGGTCACAAAAGAAAGTGATTTTGTTTTGGATGAAATTGCAAAAAAAATGATTTCAAAAGAGCAAATTGCTGAGAAAATTGCGGAACTTGGCGATACATCATTTGAACTTGCAAATGTTAAAATAATTTATGATGGAAATTCGTTTATTCCATTCAGTGAACTTAAAAACTTAAAAAGATTGTGCACACAAGAGCTTTCTAAAGAGCTTTTAGCATCTTACAAAAGAATTGCGCCTGAAAAGAAAGAATATGAATTTTTGCAGGAAAAAGTTGTAAAAAATCCTATTTTTTCTGTGCTTGTTTCAAATGAACGGCAAGAAAAAGTCTGTCGTGAGCTTGGAATTGCTAAAATTTATAAAAAGCAGTTTGATGTGGCAAAAGAGAAGAATCTTGATAAAATAGAAATAAACACAAATTTGGCATCAAATCTTTATCAAGTTGTGATGGGCGAGAAAAATGGATTAAAAGGGCAATCACTTGATTGGAACTTAAATGTTTTTAACAATTTTACAGTAGAAGTTTTTTCTCAATTTCCAAATTTGGAAACCATATTTTTATCGCCTGAACTAAGCTATCGGCAATTGAAAGTTATAAAAAGTGATAAGATAAAAAAGGGACTTGTGATTTATGGGCATTTGAAAGGAATGTATATCGAGCATAAAATTTTTAATGAAAAGTATAAAGAACTTGAGGGAGAGTTTTATGACAAATATAAAATTGTAAAAAATGATTTGGACAATATTGAACTTTATTTAAATAAGCCTATGAATTTGATTCCTAAACTGGACGAAATTTTGGAGCTGGGGCTTGATGAATTGAGGCTCGATTTTACTTTTGAGACAGAGAAGGAAATTAAAAAAGTTATTGAAAGTTTGACGACAAAAAGTGGGAAATATACTCCGTATGCTTTTGAACAGGGGGTTTTATAAAAATTAAAATTTTAAGGAGAAAAAGTGGAAATTATAAAAAAACAAAAATATTTAGGAAAATTATATTTGTTATTGGGAGCTTCTATTTTTATTCATTATATTTTAGTAATTTTATTCAGTATTTTAATACTATTTGAAATTTTTATTTCAAAGGATTACAAAAAAATATTGAAAGACAGAACATTAATTACAGTTGGAGTTGTTTTAGGATTTTCGATAATGACTTCCGTCTTTTATAAAAATATTTTAGGGCTTGTGGCAATTCCAATATTTTTGTTCCTAGTGGTTGGAAGATATTATACTTTGGCAGTTGATGTGGAATTAAAGCAAAAAGTTTTGCAAATAATTTCAAGATTTTCGATAGTTCCATTTTTTGTTGGGATTGTTGAATTTATTTTGACAAAAGGTAGAATTGGATATTTCGCATTTTTTAATCCGAATTATTTGGGAAGCGTTATGATGATGGGGGCGATTGTGAATTTATATTTATTTTTTGAAAAAAGAAATAAAAAAAATATTTTGTTTTTTTTATTAAATATGGCGACACTTTTTTTAAGTGGCTCTCGCTCATCGTTAATTGCAGTAATTTTAGGAATTTTTGTACTATTATTCTATTTTTTGGATAAAAGATATTTTATTTTTGGAACTTTAGTGCTTTTAGTCTATATTTTGGGAGTTTATCTTCATGTTTTCCCTTTCTTGCGAATGGACACTTTTGTGGAATATTTTTGGCTGAGGGTGGAAATTGTGCAAATGGCAATTGTTGCTTTTAAAAGGACAAATTTTTTGTACGGACACGGAAACTTTTTTTACTACAAGTTTACAAATCATGTCTATCCGCACTCGCACAATGCAATTGTGGAATTTCTTTTAAGTTATGGGCTTATTGGAACAGTTTTGCTTGCGACAGTTTTTTTTAGATATTTATATGAAATTTTGAAAAAAGATAGAAACAATATTTTAAAGATTGCTTTGATAGTCGGAGTGATTTTTCACAATTTGACGGATTTTACAATTTTCTGGGTTCAGACGGTACTTTTGTTTATAATGATTTCGTCGTATGAAGAAGATAATAAAATGATAAAGGGTTATAGAAAGATAAAAAATGAAGAATCAGAAAATTAATTTAAAGAATTAAAAAATTATAAGAGTTATTGAAAAAACTAAAAAAAAAACTAAAATTATAAAATTTTTAAATAAAAAAATAAAAAAAAGAATAAAAAAGAAAATAACAATATTTAAGATAATAAAATAAAAATAAAATTAGAATTTAAAGAAAGGAAAGAAAATAAGAAATGAGAAATAATATTTATGTGGGATTGGTTCACTATCCTGTATATAATAAAAATAGCGATGTGGTTGCGACTTCGGTTACAAATTTTGATATACACGATATTTCAAGAACTTGTAGAACTTATGATATAAAAAAATATTTTATTATAACGCCTGTTGATGCTCAAAAGGAGCTGACAAGTAGAATTATCGGTTTTTGGACTGAAGGTGATGGAATAGAATTTAATAAAAATAGGAACGAAGCGTTTGAAAATACGGAACTTGAAGATTCCGTGCAAAGTTCGGTTGAAACAATTGAAAAACTTGAAGGAAGAAAGCCCAAAATTATAACAACTTCTGCGAGAATCTTTTCAAATTCAGTTGATTACGATGTTTTGGGAAAAGAGATGATAGAAGACGAAGCACCATATCTTATTTTATTTGGAACGGGTTGGGGACTTACTGATGAAATTATGGATTTGTCTTATAAAATTTTAAAACCTATTCGTGGAAAAACAAAATATAATCATTTGTGCGTCAGAAGTGCAGTGTCAATTATTTTGGATAGATTACTTGGAGAAAATTAAATATTTTTTAAGGAAGGAAAAATTAAAGGGAAAACTATGGAAAGTAAAAATATAAAAAATAAAAATTTAGTTGGAATTGTTGTTGCGAGTCACAATAACAAACTTGCTGAAGAAATTATCAATTTTGCAAAGGTTTTAAGACAGGAAGATTTTCCAATTGTGAATGGTGGAGATGTTGAAAGGGAAGTTTATGGTACAAATGTAGAAAATATGAAAAATGCAGTGATTTCCGCTGATAGTGGCGCTGGAGTATTAATTTTCGTAGATATGGGAAGCTCTATTTTTAATGCTATGCAAGTGATAAAAGAGTTAAAAGGAAAAATTAATGCAAGAATTGTTGATGCTCCAATTGTGGAAGGAGTTTTATCGGCTGTCGCAGCAAATTCTTCGGATATGGATTTGGAAGATTTGAGATTGATTGCTGAAGAAAGTAGAAATTTTACGAAATTAAGAAAAGAACTATAATTAACATAATTTAAGAAAGTGAGAATTTTTTGAAAAAATGGAAAATTTAATTAATATCGGGACAATTGTGGGAACGCACCATTTGCGGGGAAGTGTGAAAATTAATTCGATTTTTGAGGAAATTGAGTTAATTAAGGGTGAGAGAGTTTTGCTTGAAAAAGAAGAAATTAAAAAAATTCTTTGTGTAAAAAATGTGAAACGGTTAAATGAAAAAAAAGCAATTTTAGATTTTGAAGAAATAAGAAATATTGATGAAGCTCAGAAGTTAAATGGATTTAAACTAAAAATAAGAAGAGATTTGCTGCCACAAAAGACGGAAGATGAATTTTACATAAAAGACTTGCTTGGAATAGAAGTTTTTTTAGATGACGAAAAAATTGGAGAAATTACAGATGTGATGGAAACTGCTGCACATGAAATTTTGATAGTTGAAGATATAAAAACTAAAAAAGAAATTATGATTCCGTTGATTGACGAATTTGTCAAAAAAATAGATTTTGAAAACGGAAGAGTCGAAGTAAATTTGATTGACGGAATGAGATAGAGATAGAAAGTGAGAAATAATACAATGAAATTTAATGTGTTAACTTTATTTCCCGAGTTATTTGAGCAGTATCTATCACAAACTATTTTAAAACGGGCAGTCGATAAAAACATAATAGATTACGAAATTATAAACATTCGTGATTATGCAAGAAACAAACACAGTCAAATGGACGACATCCCTTTCGGTGGCGGTGCTGGAATGGTTTTAAAGCCAGAAGCCTACTGGAATTATTTCTATGAAAATTTAGAATTAAAAAAACCATATGTGATATTTTTATCTCCACAGGGAAAACAATTAACTCACAAAAAAGTTACAGAACTTTCTCAAAAAGATGAAATTGTGCTAATTTCAGGTAGGTATGAGGGCCTTGACCAAAGAGTTATTGATAAATTTGTCGACGAAGAAATCTCAATTGGAGATTATGTTTTAAGCAGCGGAGATTTGCCGTCGCTAGTTTTGATGGATTCTGTCATTCGAATAAAAAATGGTGTAATAAAAAAAGAATCTTTTGAAACGGATTCTTTTTACAATGGACTTTTAGGTTTTCCGCAGTATACAAGACCTGTAGAAATTGATGGAATGGAAGTGCCAGAGGTTTTAAGGAGTGGAAATCATGCTAAAATAGATGAGTTTAGGCAGATGAAATCGATTGAGAAAACTATTCAAAATCGAGAAGATTTATTTGAGAAAAAGTTGGCTGAAGATGAGGAGTTTTTGAAGTTTTATAGAAAAAAGTATAAGAAACTATAAAAAAGATTGAATAAAAAATAGAGAATTTAGCTAAATTTAAAATTCTCTATTTTATTATTTTAGATGATATAACTATATTTTCAAGAATTTTTAATAACTTTTTTTCATAATTCCAACTGCATCTCTAACTTCATCAACCTTTTTAGTTGCAATTTCTCTCGCTTTTAGCGCACCTTTTTTCAATATTTCGTTTACATAATCCATATTTTGCAAAAGTTCTTCTCTTTTTTTCTGAAATGGCGCAAAGTAATCCATAAATTTGTCAAATAATTCAGTTTTTGCATGTCCGTAACCAAAATTTCCAGCTAAAAATTTTTCTTTTAATGTATTTACTTCTTCTTCAGTCGCAAATAACGAATATAGTTTTGTTATGTTGTTATCTGGATTTTTAGGCTCTTCTAATGGTGTAGAATCTGTAACTATGTTCATTATTTGTTTTTTTAGCTGTTTTTTTGAGCCAAACATATTTATTACATTTCCGTATGATTTACTCATTTTATCTCCGTCTGTTCCTGGAACTGTTGCCACATTTTCAACTATTTTTTCTTTTGGCAATTTAAAAACTTCTTTTCCATAAGTTTCGTTAAATTTTATTGCTATGTCCCTTGTTATTTCAACATGTTGCTTTTGATCTTTTCCAACAGGAACTATATCTGGCGAATAAATTAGAATGTCACTTGCCATAAGTACAGGATAAGTAAATAATCCAACATTTGGTTTTATTCCTTTGGCAGTTTTATCTTTATAAGAATGAGCTCTTTCTAAAAGTCCCATCGGTGTTACATTTGATAAAATCCAAGAAAGTTCTGTATGCTCAGGCACATCTGATTGCAAAAACAATGTCGATTTTTCAGGGTCAAGTCCCAAAGCTAAATAATCCAAAATGACATTTATTGTATTATTTTTCAAATCTTCTCCTTTTGGCGAAGATGTAAGTGCCATCGACAGCCGATGCGCCCAAGTAAGGACAGTTGGTTGAGTTTTGTACAGCCTCGGCATAGCGGTCGTTGAGCATGCCTAGCGCCATGTTCTTGGCATAATTGGCCAAAAGATAGTCTACGTTGCGTTTGAGCGAATCGGGCCATGCCTCGTGTTTGAACGACACTTCGACCGAGCTGTTGGCCTGTTCCCTATCCTTGTCCACAACGATGATGGGTTCTTCGTTGTCGGGCACGGGCACATCCACTATCTTCGCTTGGTTGTCGGGGTTCTTCAGGGGGCCGAAAAGCTTTTTAATCATGGCTTCGGTGTGGGCCACGTCGATGTCGCCCACCACAATAATGCCCTGATTGGAGGGATGATACCACTTTTCGTAGTAGTCGCGCAGTTCTTTTGGCTTGAAGTTATCCACAACGCTCATCAGTCCGATGGGGTAGCGCAAGCCGTATTTCGAGCCGGGATAAAGCTTAGGCAGGTTGCGTTCGAACATTCGGCTGCTGGCACTTGTGCGCAAACGCCACTCTTCGTGTATCACTCCGCGCTCTTGGTCAATCTCTTTGGGGTCGAGTGCAAGGCTACCAGCCCAGTCGCGAAGGATAAGCAGGCACGAGTCTAGCGCGCTTTGGCGCGTGGTAGGCACGTTGTCGATGTTGTAAACCGTTTCGTCGATGGCCGTGTAGGCATTGAGGTCGGCTCCGAATTTCACGCCCAAGCTTTCGCAGTAGCGTAGCAAAGCATCGCCGGGGAAGTGCTCTGTGCCGTTGAAGGCCATGTGCTCGAGAAAGTGGGCGAGACCGCGCTGATCATCGTTTTCCTGCACCGAACCCACCTTTTGGGCGATGTAGAAGTTGGCTCTCTTTTCTGGCCAGTTGTTGTAACGAATGTAATAGGTAAGCCCATTGTCGAGTTTGCCGATGCGAACAGCAGGGTCGCGCGGAATCGGGGGCATCTGCGATTGCGCCTGAATGGTGCCACCAAGGGCTAGAAGAGCAAGCGCGAGCAAATTTCTAAAACGCATAGGATAGTTTATTTGTTTTTGTTAATGGTAAGACCTCGAAAGAGGTGGTGTTTATTTGGCAGCAAAGATAAGCTATTTTTACCAACTTCCGCATATTTTTCGTATTTAATTAGCAAAATTTTATCGCTTGAAGGGTGGGCGTGCATCGTTGTTTCGCAATATTGGTTGTTGGTGGTTGCTGTCTGTTTGTGCAATTGTAACTATTTGCGTAGGTTTTAGATGTTTAGCGTTTTAACGCATATTATATAACGTATGGTTTGAGGTGAGCTGCGGCTGGGTGCGAAGTGGGGGTTGGCCTGTGTGGACGATTAGGCGATATTTTTGGCTTGGCAAGGGCGTGTTTTAGGCGTTTGCAGGTGCTTTGTGGCTGGGGCGAGCGGCTGTTTTTTAGCTGGTGGATGTCGGTTAAACTCTTCGTTTAGTAACGTAGTAAACAAACCAGCGCGCTTACTATTTTCATCAAACATCAAAAAAATATCAAAATCTCTTTGCTTAAAGTAAAATAAAGCGTAACTTTGCAACATCAGAAGAAGATAATAGTTAGATACCATAGATAATACAAAAGCCTACGCCGCCCCCGATTAAACTCCGCGAAGGTATGGGCTTACTGAAACGGAACGGGGGCGGGCTGTCAATTAAGGGCAACGAGCGACGAAACGCATGATGCAAACTTTGCTTGCGAAGGGTAGAAGTCGTTAAAGGGTTGCTTTCCACTATATAATATGAGGGTGTGCCAAGCTTGGCACACCCTCGTCTTTTTATTGGGAAACTTGCGTTTTCTAGTTGTTCTAGGCGTTCTAGTTATCCTAGATGTCCTAGTTATCCTAGGTGATCTAG
>ERZ773083.2008-NODE-2008-length-13079-cov-4.278332_pt1 | contig 13079 bp, 10 predicted proteins | sample MGYA00511465_ERZ773083 | MGnify/ENA primary metagenome ERZ773083 (study PRJEB29015, sample SAMEA2738001) | human oral metagenome | biome: human oral; feature: human-associated habitat; material: dental | place: China | collected 2060 ... | reverse complement strand
ATTTGCTAATTTTTCCCCGCCTGCCGTGCTACGGCTGCCTGTGCGGCTCGCACCTCATTTCCCTTACCTAAAACTCCATTCTAAAAAGTCTTTGGTGTTAAAAGCAGGGTGCCAAGCGTTGTGATTAGCTCCGTAGAACTCTATGTATTCTACTTTCTTGCCAGTGCTTTTCAACGCCTCATAGGCTTCGCGCGAGTAAGTCACCGGTATCACATCGTCAATATCACCGTGATAGAAACGGAATTTTGTCTTCCCTTTGAACTCACGCATACGCTCTATATTAGTCGCCCCACATATCGATACAGCTTTAGCAAAGGTATCGGGGAAGCGATACACCATATCCAAAGTAGCTATAGCCCCCATCGAGATGCCCATAATGTACACCCGCTTAGGGTCGATAGGATATGTAGCCAAAGTCTCGTCTAAAAGTTCCTTCACCAACCGCAAATGACTGGTAATAGGAGCGTCCTTTGGTAAAGGATTACCGCTTTTGTAACCTTTTTCAGGACGCTTTTCAAGCGACCAATACGCACCCTCAGGACACTGCGGGAAGAGCACAAAGCAAGGATACTTATCTCGGTTCGCAGGATTGCTAAACACCGTGCCCCCATTGCGCAACTGACTCTCATTATCGTTCCCTCTTTCGCCAGCTCCGTGCAAGAAGAGCACCAAAGGGTATTTCTTGCCTTTCTCCATTTTTTTAGGTTGAAGAAAGCGATAAGGCATACTGTTCTTTTGCTTATCCACATATACGCCTTTGGTATACGCCTCATTCTGAGCAGAAAGAGGAAAGGAAAGTAAGAGTGCTATAAAGTAAACATAATAACGGCTACTCATTATACAAAGCTTTTATCTGTTCATCGGTAAGGGCTTTGTTGTAGAAAGCGAAGTTTTCTAACTTGCCAGGGAAGGACTGTGCCCAAGTTTGTGCTTTAGCAGACGATTGAGGAGGATCGGTTTGGAAACTAAAAGTTCCTAACACCAAATCGCCCATATCGTTACAGGTAATTCGCCCCCAACCTGTAAGGGTAGTAGCAAATACTTCTTCTCCATTCTTTAATATATCAAACTTTTCAGTTTTACTATTATAGCGAAAAGTCATATGTACCCATTCATCTATTGTCCCTGAGAATTTCTTTTCTACCCATTTGTCTTTACCACCATTGCGCAAAAACACTTTAAAGCGTCCTTCACCTGCCGTTTGATTTCCATCTAAGAAAATATCGAGGTTACCCCAGAACTTTTTAGTATTAGGAATTGAAAAGATACCTGTACCTTTATTTACTTGAGGGGAGTTCATCCAGAAAGCTACTGTAAAACTACCGAGGTTAGCTATCGTATCTTTCAGAGATATATCGCCTGCAAAACGCGCTGTGCGAGGGGAGATAAAAACATAAGTACCTTCACCCCCTTGGTAGGCTTTACCTTTTTTCCCTTCCGTATAGGTGATATTGCCCTTAGAGAGTGTAGGAACTTTGTAACCACTCACATTTTTCACATTGCCCTCAAAAGTAAACAAAAGCTTTTGAGGATTGTACTGAGGAATTACCTCCTCAGGATAATCGAAAGGCGGGTCTTGGTCTAAGTCTTGATAACAGCTGGTAAAAGCTATAAGACTTACCATAAAACTGATATAAAATATATACTTTTTCATTTTTAGATAAGAAATAAGAGGTAAAAGGTAAAAGATGACGTGATGTTACTTGACAGCTGACACCTAATACCTGACACCTGTTAGCTAATTAATAATCAGGATTTTGAATGAGCACACCATTAGAGCCATCTATTTGTGCTTGAGGTAAAGGCAATAAGCGGTGTTTGATTTGATAAGCGGTTTTGCCCGCGTTATGGAAGGTTTCCACATCTATACCCCAGCGTACCAAGTCGTAAAAACGATCAAACTCCATTGCGAGCTCTACACGGCGCTCGTGACGAATAGCCGTACGCAAATCACTTTGAACGGTAGTCGTAACCTCAGGAAGAATCGCATTGTTACCCGCACGAGCCCGTGCGCGCACTTGCTCTAAATAAAGGAGCGCTTGGGCACTATTACCAAGTTCGTTAGCAGCTTCAGCAGCCATTAAGAGCACATCGGAATAACGAATAAGGCGAATATTAAACCAATGTCCGCTTTTGCTATAAGTATTGCGTAAAGCGGGATTGGTATAAGCTTTTTTGTTGTAATACTTGTTTACCACGTTGCTCTGTGCTATAGGCTTTTCATTATAAGGTGCATTGGGTTGCATAGCATTGGCTTCGGCTTCACTTTTGGCAAAATAGAGCAAAGTTTCATCTTTGCGAGGGTCACCTGCTTCAAAAGCATCGGCTAAAAGCTGGGTAGGACAATTCCACCCCCAACCTAAGTTCCACTGCCCTGCTCCACGCACGCCTTGTACTTGTGCAAACTGACTACCTACCTCGTTAGAAGCAGGGTATTGTGCATTGGCAGTACACTGGAGTTCCAAGATAGACTCAGGGCAGTTTTCGCCTTCTTCCCTAAACACCTTATTGAAAGGGGTACTAAGGTTGTACAAACCACTATTAATTACATCGGTACTGGCGGTGTACATCGCTTGCCAATTAGAGCGCATCATATAGGTTTTGGCGTGCAGAGAGCGAGCTGCACCCCACGTAAGGCGACCTACATATACAGCACTCCAAGTGCGCGGCAAGGCAGCTTCGGCAGCGGTAAGATCGGCATCGATAAGTTCATAGATTTTATCAACGCTTACCTTAGGTTTATTGGCATCTTCATCTTTATAGATACGGAAATTGATAAGAGGTACTTCGCCAAAGGCGCGCACTAAGTTAAAATAGGCAAAGGCGCGGAAAAAGTGTGCTTCACCGCGGTTTATCTTATCGGAATCGGTGAGAGTACTTTGGTCAGCCTTATTGATTTTGTCGAGTACGGTATTAGCGAGATGAACCACGTCTAAATTGTCCTTGTAATAACTGTTGATATTTCCGTTACTAGCTATATAGTTAAAATCATCGAACATTGCAGCCATACCTGCATTATCGCTGGCAATAGAGCCTTTTTCGGCATCTTCACTACGAAAGCTGTGAATAGCTAAAGCTGTATTCCCTGAGGTTATAGAGAATCCGCGCAATTTGGCGTACAATGTAAACACATCGGCTTCATAAGCACCCGATACGCCATTTTGGTCGCCATCAACCCATTCGCCTTGCGGCTCTTGGTCGAACTTGTTGCAATGAGTAAAGAGGACAACACTTGCCGTCATCAATCCTATTGCTATAATATGATATATATTCTTTTTCATAATTGCTAATTGTTAATTAAAATGTAAGGTTTACCCCGTAGGTAACAATCATAGGCATAGGGTAGGTACCCGTATCAATACCGAAAGCTAAGGCGCTACCTCCTATTTCGGGTACATAGCCCGTGTTCTTATGCCAAGTTTTGAGGTTTTGCACATTGGCATAGAAGCGCAATTTCTGTACCTTGAAGCGTTGTATAACCTCTTGTGGCAAGCTATAGCCCAACTGCACGTTGCGTAAGCGGAAAAAGCTACCATCCTCTATATAGTACGATGAGTTTTCTTGATTGATAGCCCTACTGCTATCTAATATAGGTTCCCAGTTAGAAGTACCTTTGCCGTGCCAACGGTTCAAGCGGTGGGCTTGGTAGTTGAGGGTTGCATAGTTGCTCTCACCCCAACCTCGGTAAATTTCGTTGCCGTAAGCTCCCATAAACTCGGCAGAGAGATCAAAGCCTTTATAACCGAGATTTACACTAAATCCATAGGTGAAATCGGGGGTAGGGTTCCCTATCATCGTACGGTCTTTATTGTCTATCACACCATCGCCGTTTATATCTTCAAATTTGAGATCACCAGGTTTTACGGTGGCTATATTGTTAGCAGGCGAAGTATCGATATCTTCATAGGTTTGATAGACTCCTTTCACCTTATAACCATAGAAGTGCCCAATAGGGTAACCTGCCAAAGTACGCGCTACCAAATTGTGCTCGTAAAGAGCATCTTTTTCTCCTCTACCGAGTGATAGCACTTTGTTGTCGATAGTAGTAAGGTTAGCACTTGCACCATAGCTAAAACCGCTTTCTTTAAGTTGGTCTTGCCAAGAGAGTGAAAACTCCCAACCTTTGTTTTCTATTTCACCGAGGTTTTCCAAAGAGTTCTTAGCTCCAGCAATACCGCTGAGCAACACGATGAGGTCTTTGGTTTTCTTTCGATAGTACACAGGTTCTACACTGAGGCGATTGCCTAAGAAACGGAACTCAGCGCCGGCTTCCCAAGCATAAGTCTTTTCCCAACCCAAGTTTTGTACCAAATAAGAGGGCGCATACCCGGTAATAATACGGTCGCCAAAGACAGCGCTACCCGAACTACTGAGCAATGGGTAAGTAGGATAGTTCCTACCACCTGTGTTTTGGTTACCCAATACCCCCCAAGAGCCTTTTAGTTTGAGGTAGTCTACTACTTTTTGGTTTTTCATAAAGGCTTCTTCACTCACTACCCAACCTGCACCAAAGGAATAGAAATTATCCCACGTATTGCCCAAGCGGTGGAATACTGAAGCCCCATCACGACGGAAAGAAACGTTGAACAAATAGCGATTGCCGTAGTTGTACAAACTGCGCACTAAATACGACATCGTAAAACGACGATGCTGACCGCTGCCATTGGATAGATTGGTACCACTGATAGAAGAAATCCACCATTTATCGGGATTTTCGGGGATACCGAACACAATATCGTTCAGGTGTTGATTTCTACCAGCAGAAAGCGAACTATGTTCGGTATAGTTAGTAGTAAGTCCTCCAGTGAGGGTGATATTGTGATTGCCCGTTTTCTTTTTGAAGGTAAGGATATAATCCTGCTGAGTATCGATAGTGGTAGACTTAGATTGACTGATACTCTCTCGTTCAGTAAGGTTTTCTTTTATTTGGGTATCGGGGTTGTACACCCAGATGATAGGAGAGAAGGCGCGGTTTTCACCTATGCGATAATCCATAGAAAGGGTGGCTTTAAAAGTGAAATTCTTTGAGAAATCGACTTCACCATATACATTACCCGCTAAACGGTGATTCACCCCTTTGTTGTGATTGGCACGTGTTTCGACATCGATAAGCGGATTCCACACTTGAGCTCGCTGGAAGTTAGGCATAACATTTAGCAATCCTGATTGAGTGTCGTAAGGTGCTACAATAGGAGCCGCCTTTAAAGCGGTAGCTACCCCTTTGGCATCAATAGGGAGAGTGCGTGAACCGTTGGCTTGGAAACCAAAACGCAAAAAGTCGGTTACGTTGTAATCGCTGCTGAGGTTAAGGGTGTATTTGGTGAGCTTTTCGTGCTTGATAGAACCTTCTTCATCGGTATAACCTGCCCCCATATAAAAGCGTCCTTTCTCGCCTGAGGTGGCTATACTCACGTTGTGGTTGGACACCCACGCACGGCGGAAGATTTCATCTTGCCAATCGGTATTAGCTCGATAAAGTGTATAATCGAAAGGGGCAGCCCCTTTGTTAGCTAAATCCTCGTTATAGAGGGTTTTGAAGCCTTCGGCATCGGTCATTGCAACGCGGTCTTCCACAATTTTGAGTCCTACGGAAGAATTGATATTCACAATGGTTTGTCCTTTTTTGGCTTTTTTGGTGGTAATGATAATCACCCCATTGGCACCACGAACCCCAAATATAGCAAGAGAAGAGGGGTCTTTGAGGATTTCCATAGACTCGATATCCTGCGGGTTGAGGTAATTGATATTATCGGTAAAGATCCCATCGACTACGTACAGAGGTGTATAGCCGTTGATAGAGTTTGTACCGCGAATACGGATTTCGGGGTCTTGCCCTGCTCGCCCTGTATTAACGATTTGCACCCCAGCTACCTTTCCTTGGATAGAGGCTAAGGGATTGGTAGACGGACGGTCAGCAAATTCATCGGTTTTAAGACTGACAATAGAGCCTGTAAGGTCTCGTTTCTGAGCGGCTCCATACCCAATCACTACTACTTCTTTGAGCTCTTGAGTATTTTCTCTTAAAGTAACATTAATGCGGGAGCGTCCTGCTACTTTTACATTTTGGGTCTGCATACCTACGAAGCTGACTTCTAAGACGGCATTGGAGGGCACATTGGGAAGTGTATAGTGCCCTTCGAAGTCGGTAGAAGTACCCTGGGTAGTACCCTTTACAATTACGTTTGCTCCTGGAATGGGGTTTTTAGTCCCTTCTTCATAAACGGTACCTTGTACGGTAATTTGTTGAGCGTGCAGGGTAACGGTTAGAGAAAACATCAGGAAGAAAAACAATATTTTCTTTATTTCCATATGTTGTTGATTTTTTTCACCGCAAAATTGCTAAAAGTTTCTTTTGTCTCCAAAAAAAGAGCTACGTCAAAACTACTACAATGAAAAATTAACGAAATGACGTACTACGTCAAAAGTACTACAAGAAAATGCAATATTTTGATTGTTAGATATTTCTAATAACAAAAAAAGTGAGGGAATTAGAAAATGAGAGAATGAGAGAATTAGAAAATGGGTAGTGATAAAAAAGGTTTTTTGACAGGTCTGACTTGTCGGACAAATTGGACTGGTTAGGATTTTCGGAAGGAAACGGAGTAATTCGGAAGAGGAGAGAGGGAGTTTTTGATGAAAAAAGGCTGTAAGGAGGGTGGGGTTAGCTTATAGAGAGCTTATAGGAAGCTTATACGAATCTTGGACGATTGGTATAGAAAGGGTATATAAGTAGTTGACTCATAATATGATACAACGAGTATAAAAACGGTAAAAACAGGGTTTCGAGGCGAAAGAAAGAGGAAGAGGCACTAGATCTTAGGCCATAGGCACTAGGAGGGAGTATGACGGAAAGGAGAACGAATGACGAGGAACGAATGACGAATGACGGAGGTAATAGGGGGAATGTAGCGACGGAAAGGAGAAGGTAAAGCGAAGGTAGAAGAGAGATGTAGTGAACAATTTAGCAAAAAAGAAGAGGTAAGAATTGCCATAGCATTCTTACCTCTTTTTATTATAGTTCAATACAATTAAAATATCGCAGAGAACAATTTAGGATTGATGTTTAGGCTGCACCAGAACCAGTCTTGGTAACCACGTTGGTTAGCAGTGCCTTTGAGAGCTTTGGTGCCATCGTTAGCAAAATAAGTAGAGTAACCTACTTGTAACCCTATAAAAGGTTGTACTTTTAAGTTGTACACCAAGTCGATTTCACTACCGAAGCTACTGTACTTCTTATCAGTTTCGAACTTAGCAGCGGGTGCAAAGAAGTGATAAGTAGCGCTGAGGTTGCTCTTTTCGCCAGTGCGCACATTGGCAGTGAGATAAGGATTGAGCAAACCTACAGAAGGAGTAAAACCTACATAGTAATAATCCATAAAGCCGTAGAACTTGTGGTTGGTACCGCTGAATGGATTAAATACCTTATCTTTACCCGAAGTGTCATCAGAAGCGTTGCCACTGAGGTAGTCTACACCAGCAGTTAAGCCAAAGATAGGAGAGAACTTGTAGCCCGCATTCACTGCAAACATATAAGCGCTTTTATCGGCTCCTGCAGCATTTTTACCAGTTTGCATATAAGCAGAACCTCCATAGGTCAACTGGTTACTTTTGCCAGTGTAGTGTGCTCCGAAAGTTTGCATATTTTGGTCAGCACTATCATTAGTACGGTAACCTAAGTTAGCAAACAAGAGCGACAATTGGTGCGCTTCACTGATGTTGTAGTGTGCGTGAAGGGCTTGCAAGTGTTGGTAATCCTGACCTGCGCCTGGAGTGAAATTCTGTCCGCTAGGAGTATTTACATTCAGTATTGTACCTGTAGCAGTTCCTGATTGGTTATAAGCAAAGAAACTGCGAAGCGTCCATTTTTCAGAAGGTGTCCAGTTGAGGTTCACCGCATCGTGGCTACGTCCGGCAGGGTGCCAATCGAGAGAGCCGAAAATACGGTCGTCGTCCAACGCAATTACTTGTCTACCTACTTTTGCGCTAAGAGTATTTATAAGAGGGAATTCGGCGTAAGCCTCGAAAACCGACATACCGCCTGTTCTATCGACGGCTTGTACTTGTTGCGCTTGCCCCCAAACGTTTACGTTTTGGAGAGAAACGTACAAATGTAGGCGGTCGCTATGCTTATAGTCGAAGTTTAAGCGCACGCGGTTGTTAGTGAGGATAGCAGGCGATTCACCTTCTACTAAAGGGCGATATGCCCCATTGCGGTACTCGAAGCGCGGACGAATTTGTGCTGATAGAGTGAACTCGTTATCGGCAGGTGGCGGAGGAGGAGGTGTCATCATCTCTTCCATAGGAGGTTGTGGAGGAGGAACACCTTCATTAGGGGCAGGAGGATTTTCTACCTGCGCAGTTGCTAAAGTGGGGCACAAAACGAAAGCGGTACCCAACGCAAAAATTGATAATAAATGTTTTTTCATTGGTATAGTGTTTTTAAAATGTTTTACGTTTAAAATAGGTTAAAATACTGAAAATAAGACACAAGACCACAGTCTCTTATTTAGAATTACAATAAAATAAGGAAATATCTTTATTTTCTTTTGCAAATGTAAGGAAACTATTTTACATTTGCAACGAAAAGCAACGAAAAAAATATTTTTTATATAATGGCGACAACAAATAACAACACCCAATCTACTAAAAAAGGACGATGGTTTCGATTCTTGATTCCGTCGTTAGTAGGGATATTGATAGGGCTTGGCGGATACATATTTTATATATCCAAAGCGCATTCCTATCTGTCTGACGACCCCAAGGCGTGTGTGAACTGCCATATTATGGAGCCTGAGTACGCTACGTGGATGCACTCTTCGCACGGTCGCAATACCGTGTGTAACGATTGCCACGTGCCTCACGACAACGTTTTTCGCAAATACTATTTCAAAGCGAACGACGGTCTGCGTCACGCCACGATGTTTACCTTCCGTATGGAACCACAAGTGATTAAGATGCACTCTCCAGGGCAAAGAGTAGTACAAGAAAATTGTATTCGTTGCCACAGCACCCTTGTAAGCGAAGTGCAAGCAGGCAAGGTGACTGCTGAAATGGCACACGCTGATAATGGCAAATTGTGCTGGGATTGCCACCGCGAAGTACCTCACAGTCGTGTGAGAGGGCTTAATGCTGCTCCTCATTCGCCTGTGCCTATTGTGGACAATATGCCGAGCAACACTCCCGATTGGCTTGACAAAATGGTGAAAAACAGAGAAAAATCAAATAATTAAAAAAACGAAATATAATTTATACAGCGATGAAAAAGAAACATTGGTTAATTGCAGGTTTATTAGCAGTAGTTACCTTTTTATTAGGTCTATTGGCTAATTCGATAATGAACAGATCAACAGAAGCTCAGTTAATAGCTAGAGGTGGTAATAACCTTAAAGAGGGTGAATGCCGCAACGAGCTTTACGAACCGTTCTATCCTCGTGAATACGCTTCGTGGGCAGCTACTGCCGACACTACTTTTCGCTCTAAGTATATGAGTAGTCAAGATGATGATTTGCTCGCTTTGCGCCCCGAAATGGTAATCCTTTGGGCAGGGTATTCATTCTCTAAGGAATACAACGCTCCACGCGGACATATGCACGCTATTGAAGACGTTACTAAAATCCTCCGTACTGGCGCCCCTACTGATTCAACTCACTCTCCTCAACCAGGTACTTGCTGGACTTGTAAAAGCCCTGATGTGCCTCGCTTAATTAAAGAAGTAGGTGCTGAAACTTATTACAGCGCTCCTTGGGATCAATGGGGTAGCCAAATCGTAAATCCTATCGGTTGCGCTACTTGCCACGATACTAAAACTATGAAATTGCAAGTAAGTCAATTGGCTTTACAAGAAGCCTTCAAACGTCAAGGTCGCGATATCAATAAAGCTACTCATCAAGAGATGCGTTCTCTTGTGTGTGCGCAATGCCACGTAGAGTACTACTTCAAAGGTGATAAAAAATATCTTACTTTCCCTTGGGATAAAGGTATGACTGTTGAAAAGATGGAAGAGTACTACGATGCAGAAGGTTGGACTGACTATGTACACCCACTTAGCCGTACTCCTATCCTCAAAGCACAACACCCCGACTATGAACTTTCTCAACTCGGTATTCACGGACAACGCGGCGTTTCTTGTGCCGATTGCCATATGCCTTACAAAACTGATGGTGCTGTGAAATTCACCGATCACCAAATCAGTAGCCCTTTGCGTAACGTATCTGCAAGCTGTCAAACTTGTCACCGCCAAAGTGAAGAAGAATTGGTGAAAAACGTATACGATCGCCAAGATGCTGTATATGGTATGCGTATGAAACTCGAAAAACAATTAGCAAAAGTACACTTCAAAGCTAAATTCTTGTGGGATAACGGTGCTACTGAAGAACAAATGAAACCTACTTTGGCACTTATCCGCAAATCACAATGGCGTTGGGATATGGTACACTCTTCACACGGTGCCGCTTTCCACGCTCCTATCGAATCTGAACGCCTCCTTAGCGATGGTCTTATCTATGCTTATCAAGCTGAAAATAATTTAGATGTGCTTAAAGAAAAACTAAACATCAAAACAGCTTTCGTAATGCCTGATATCAGCACTAAAGCTAAAGCCCAAAAAGAAATCGGTCTAGATATTCCTAAAGAAGAAGCTGCTAAGAAAAGATTCTTGGAAACTATCGTCCCTAAATGGATTAAAGAAGCTAAAGAAAAAGGACGCTTAGTAACCCAAAAGTAATTTAACGAATTACGAATGACAAATGACGAGTAGGGGCGAATTACATTCGCCCCTATTTCTTACCTCTTATCTCTTACCTAACTATGAAACAATATCCCTTCGCTATTCTCGTAGCGTGCTTATCCCTTATCATAGGGCTGATACTACAACTTACCTTAGGAAGTATCAGCAAAAGCTGGTTTAGCTTTCCTTACAATGTAATAGGAGGCTTTGCCTTTGTGGTACTCACTACAGCTGTATATTTTATTTTTAGAAAAACGAATTTTATCGTGCGCTTTTCATCAGCGCCTTTTGCTATTGTTACGGTCGTAACCCTTGGGGTACTCACCATTGGTTTGGGGAGCATCAACGTAAATCCTCAAGAGGTAGCTCATAGCTTTGTGGGCAAATTGGGCTTAGACGACCTTACCAAAACTTGGTACTTTGGCATTATCTTCGTATTGGCACTGATGAACCTCTGGTTTTCTATCCTAAAACGCTCGATGGTCTACCAACGCAAAAACATACCTTTCCTCCTCAATCACTTTGGCTTATGGCTTACAATGTTCGCTGGCGTATTAGGTCAGGGAGATATTATACGTCTGAAAATGAACCTCTATAAGGATAAACTCGAATGGCGCGCTACTACCGATGATAATCGCGTAGTACAACTTCCTATCGCTATGGAACTCAAAGAGTTTAGTATCGATATCTACCCTAATAAACTATTTGTTATCGATAGCACAGGCTCAGCACTACCTCACGAAAAACCTATAGGCTTTATGCTCGAAAAACAAGGTGAGAGTATGACCCTGCTGAACTGGAAAATTACCCTTCTCCAATACCTCGAAAAAGCAATCCCCGATACCGATAGTACTTATGTCAATCACACAATGTGGGGAGCTACCAATGCAGCCAAAGTAACCGTAGAAGACCTCCGTACTCATAAAAAGAAAACCGATTGGATTTCAGCAGGAAACTTCCAATTTTCACCTCGTGCCATTCATTTGGATGATGAACATACCTTAGTAATGGCTCCTGCCGAAGCACGTAAATTCCAATCTGAGGTATTAGTATACCAAAAAGGAAAACAAGAAGTTTTAGAAGAAAAAATAGAGGTGAATCATCCTATCAGTGTAGGTGGTTGGCGCATTTACCAATTGAGTTACGACGAGCGTATGGGGCGCTGGTCAGAACTCAGTGTCGTCGAACTCATCTCCGACCCTTGGTTACCTGTCGTTTATGTAGGAATTTTCTTACTACTTGCTGGCGGTATTGCTCTACTCTTTGAAGTAAAAACTAAAACAGCTAACAAGTAACAGCTAACGCTGTTGTTAATTATTAATTGTCAATTGTTAATTAAAAATGTGGCATTATTTTAATCTTATAACATATATCACAGTAGCTTTGTGGCTACTTTCGGGTACGCTTATCTACAGCAAAAGCAAAGCGCTTAGAGGAGTGAGTATTGCAGCTCACTTGGTAGCTACCTTAACCATAGGAGGTTTTATTGTTGCCTTATGGCAAAACTTAGACCGTCCGCCATTGCGTACACTTGCCGAAACGCGTATTTGGTATGCATTCTTTATGGGGCTTATAGGCTGTGCTATCTATTGGCTCTATCGCCAAAAGTGGATGCTTAGCTATTCAGCAGTAATGGGTATTGTATTTATAGTCCTTACCTACACTCACCCCGATACGATGAACAAAGCCCTGATGCCTGCCTTACAGAGCGTATGGTTCATTCCACACGTAATCGTGTATATCTTTGCTTATGCGATGTTGGGTATGGCTTCACTTACCGCTTTCTATGGCATTTATCGCTATAAAAAAGGACAAGAAGTACAATCAATTTTCATTGTTATCGACCAACTCGTAAAAATAGGTTATGTATTTCTCACCTTTGGATTGCTTTTTGGAGCCCTTTGGGCAAAAGAAGCGTGGGGACACTATTGGACGTGGGACCCTAAAGAAACTTGGGCGTTTATCACTTGGCTCGGCTATTTGGTATATCTCCACCACAAGTACAATCACAAAGAAAAGAAACCCTTTCAGAGTTTTATCATTGTAGGGCTCGCATTCATACTGTTACTCATCTGCTGGTTTGGCGTTAACTACTTGCCAACGGCACAAATGAGTGTTCATACCTATTCAGGATAAATAATAAAAAAAGCTGTTAAGCCCCCCGCTTAACAGCTTTTTTAGTTGTTGTGCTACGATTTTTGCCGAAAGTTATAACTGCCCGTGTAGCTTACACCTCCCCATTTACTAATTTTCTAATTTGCTAATTCCCTAATTATCCCTTCTCTTTTCCGTCACCATATTCCCCCTCTCCTTGGGAGAAGTCTCCGAATAGGAGAGTATGTGAACGGGGTGA
>ERZ773083.2006-NODE-2006-length-13086-cov-7.612386_pt1 | contig 13086 bp, 11 predicted proteins | sample MGYA00511465_ERZ773083 | MGnify/ENA primary metagenome ERZ773083 (study PRJEB29015, sample SAMEA2738001) | human oral metagenome | biome: human oral; feature: human-associated habitat; material: dental | place: China | collected 2060 ... | reverse complement strand
TGTCGTCGATGTTCTTCGTCGGCAGGTCGGCAAAGATGTTGGCGAGCTTGCCGAACAGCTCGGCTGTCTTAAATCGCTCGTTCAGCGCCTGCCATGACACATTGCTCACATTTTTCCTGCCAAGCAGCACATCGTTGAGCACACGCAGCAATACGGATTTTCCGGCGGCTGCAGCCCCCACGATAACAAAGCACTTCTGCGCCGAATTCACCGGGATAAGGAAATATCCGAGCATTTCTTGGATAAGCCCGACCTGCTCCATATCGCCGCCCATCGACTCTGCGAGAAACTTCTTGAACAGCGGGCAGTCTGCCGAGGTATCGTAGCTCACATCCAGCTGCACCGTGGACAAATAGTCCGGCGTATGCGCCGTCAGCGTATCTTCCAACACATTGTATAGACCGTTGCGGACGTTGATGATGTAGGGATTGGCATTCAGCTCCCGAATGCCCCGCTGCGTCAAGAGTCTCCATTGCTTCTCTGCATCAACAATCTGGCTCATCTTTGTTTCGCGGATCAGCATCTGCTCCTTCACAAGCCGCTGTGCCTCCATCTCGGGCATCTCGACATACACACCGCCTTGATAGTGAAAGTGCTGCTCCGCAGCGTAAAAGACGTTTTCATTTTTTGCCATTTCCCTCGCAAGCACACCCGGAAGAAAACGTAGTCCTGAATCAGTCATCACATACCACTCCGGGATGGATCCTCCCGTTTTTGCCAGTCTTGCATTTTTGCTGCTTTGATGTGCCTTTTTGGTCTCTTTGAACGCTGTGTTCAAGGATTTAAGAAATACTGCTTTGAGGTTGAAATGCTCTCGGATTTCCGTCTGGATGATTGCGTCTGCCATTACTGCGTCCTGATTGTACAAATAATCCGATATGAACTGTTTTGCTGTCTGCAAGTCCTTGATTGCTTCGCCCGTCACGGGAAGCTCCCGCAGAATTGCCAGCAGCGCATCAGCATCCATCGGCTGATAGCACCATGCCGCCGGAGATTTCACGGGACATTTCCCAAGGATGGACAGATTCGGACATTTGAAGCCCTTCTCGGCAATGGTCTGGCACGTCATGGGCTTCGTTCCGCTCTCAAGGAAATGATTGATCTTCCTTTGCGTCTCCGACTCAGAGTATCCGGGGTAAGGGCGCGACATTTCGTGGATTCTCGCCGTTCCGCCCTCAAACAATGCCAGATTAGTGATCATCGCATACCAGTCATGCTCGGAGAGCGTTGCAGCGTTCTCCCTGCAGTACTTGATGAATTCGCAGGAGCTGCAGACCTGATCCAAGCCCTTTGCCGTACCTGTTTTGCATTCTGTCGGCTTTCCTTCGATTTCCGGCAGAACACAATCCAGCTGCTCCTGCGAGTATTTACGCTCCGGATGAAAGGAAATGCAGGTCACATCAACGGGAGTCTCTTTCTTGCAATGCTTAAACCCGGGAAGACGCATGACGCGGGATTCGTTCACGCACATGGGATCGCCCCCAAAGTGTTGGACGAGACGCTTCTGTATCATGCGGAACTCTTCCACTTTTGCGGTCGGATCCATGAAGTAGTAGACGTGCAGCGATTTCTGCGTCCTTATGACCATGGAGGGCGGCAGTGGAAACGCATCAATCTTTTTCTGCTGCTCTTCAAAGCTGCCGTCATCCATCTCGAAGAACTGTGCGTTGATCCGCGTGATAGCTGAATCTTCCTGTCCACCGTAATTGACGACGAAGAAAATCCCTCTCTGCATGGCATTGTGGTTTTTAAGCGTTTCCTCGATGCTCTTGTACTTCCCGCATTCGCAGGACAGCTTCGCCCCTTGGAAAACACCTGTCTTTCTGTCCTCGAATACGCGAAAGCAGACTGTATCCGTCGGATTGAAGAGCGCACTGAGAACATCCATCGCTGTTACATTCATGCGTTTTCCTCCCCGAAATACCGCAGCGTTTTCTTCATCGTTTTCGCTTCCCTGATTTCTTCTGCCATGCCGGACGAGATTTCTCCGAACACCCAGACCTCGTCGCAAATACCAAGGAGTGCCATACCGAACATCTGCCCCATCTTGCGCTCCTCGGGATTCATGTCATCAAGCATCTGCGGATAGAGAAGATGGCTCGCAAGCGGCATATGTCCCTGCTCGATGACACGTCTGCAATAGCCTATGGCGTTCTTCACGTTCTTCTCCACGTCTCCCGCATATTTTGATGCGACATAGATCTTCCTGCGATTCTTGTAGGCATAGTATTTTCTCTGCTGCTTTCGATATTCTTTCATCATCCGGCTCATCGCCGCCCCGGCAGTCAAATCGGCATATCCTTCACTGTTTTTGTGCATACTCAATTCTCCAGTTCTTCCATCGTGCCGAAGCTCTGTCCTGCAGATGCTTCTGCAATCAGCGGAAGACCAAACTCCAGAAAGGGCTTTTCTTCCATACACGCGCGGATGAACCCCACCGCTTCACGCAATCTTTCTTCCGGCACAAGAAAAGTCAGTTCATCATGTATTTGCAGAATGGGCTGCAGCCACGGACGCTCCGGAAGCCCCGCAAGAATCCGACCGATGGCGAGCTTCAAAATATCTGCCGCCGTTCCTTGGATGGGCGTATTTAGCGCACATCGTTCGGCAAATGACTTCATTCCCCAGTTATCGCTGCGTATTTGCGGTAGGTATCTGCGCCGCCCGAGCCATGTCTCCGCATACATACACCTTGCAGCATTCGCTTTTGTCTCTTCCTGCCATGCGGACAATCTGCGGTAGCCGGCTTTGAGGTTGGCGATGATTGTCTCACATTCACCAAGGGATTTTTCAATGCCCGCCTTGAATTTCAACGTCTTTTGCAAACCTCTGGGAAAGAGCCCGTAGAAGGTACCGAAGTTCACGTTTTTGGCGATGGTTCGGCGCTCCTTGTAGTCTGCTGCATGTTTATCCTTGGCTTCTTTCTCACTCACACCGAAAATGACGGCGGTCGTGGCGGCGTGGATGTCACCGTTCTCGCGGTACGTCTTCAGCATTACTTCATCGCGGCAGTAGAACGCCCCCACACGCAGCTCGATCTGCGAGAAATCAAGCGACAGGACGATCTGTCCCTTCGGCGCTTGGATGAAGCTTCGGACACCGACGGGATCGTTCGTCTTGCGCGGCATATTCTGTGCATTGGGCTTTCGGCAGTTCATCCGTCCGGTATCCGTCGAGAGCGCAAATATCTCAGGATGGATACACCCCGTAACGGCGTTGACATATCTCATGTACCCGTCGATGTAGGTGGACTTGATCTTGGCCCATTTGCGGTATTCCTGTACCAGAAGGAACAAATGCGACATCTCCGGACGATTCGCATCGCACCATTCCTTGAGAAGGGTCATGGTCATGTCATCTGCCGCCTCACGGTTGGTTTCCGTTGTCTTTAGAACGGGCAGCTGCAAATCCTGATAGAGATAATTTTTGAACGCCTGCGTGGAGCAGTTCGCCCCGATGTTGACATCACCGATAATGAAGGAAATCTCCTTGCGTAGCCCCTCCATCTCGGCTTCTGCCTCTGCCTTTCTCTGCTGCATGAGCGAAAGATTCACGGGAATGCCGTTCTTCTTCATGATTCCGAGATACACAGCGGTCGGGCTTTCAATCTCCTCCACGATGTACCTGTGTTTCGGGAGGTAGCGGTCGAACCAGTCGTTGAATTTGTAGTAGAGCCGCAGTGCGAAATCCGCATCGGCAGCACCGTAGCGCACCGTTTCCGCATCCCCTGCATCCAATTCGTCAAAATGCCTACCGCCCGTCACATTCATAAATGATGGGAGCGGTTCTCCGAACAGTTCCTCTGCCAGACGCTTCAATCCGCTCTCATTCAGCTTGCGAAATTCATAGGCGTTTTTGAGGGTCATCTGCGCTGCACAGATTGTGTCGTACACGGGAGCCTGTATCACGATTCCCTTCGCATATGCCATTGCCGACTCGAACGCGATGTTGTGTGCGATTTTTACAATTTCCCTGTCCGCGAGAAACTCCGACAGGAACGTGAAGAACTCTGCTTCGTCGATGTTCCCGCCGCTTCGATGGGCAACGGGAACGTAAATGCCCGTACCTTCTTTGACGGAAAAGGAGCAACCGACGATGTGCGCCTTTGCCGAATCGAGCGCCGCCTTATCCTCCTCACGGTACGGATCGTCGGGCGCGGTTTCAAAATCGAACGCCACTAGGCGATTGCTACTGATGTAGTCTCGTATTGCTTGCACTGATGTCACGCATTTATAGAGTGTCTGCATAATGTCTTCCTCCATTTATATCCACTCGGAGGAGCGAACTCTTCCGAGCGCTGTTCTCTCACTTCAAAGGGGCAATACCTTCTCCCGCATCTGCATGAGGGATGTTGCCGTCATACATGAGCGTGAGATTATCCAGATACCTCGTGATCATATGTGACATATCCCAGATCACATCACACTCTTCCTGCGTCAGAACCCTGTCAAATGTGAACACCGCTTGGGAATATGTGATGCCGGAAGCATTGACGGCCTTTTTCAGTGAGATTTTCGTCACGACGTTGCTGATCCGTCGGCCCTTTGAAAGTTGGCTTTTGACGTATTGGGCAAACGATTTGATTGATCCTACGGGCAGGGAAATCGTCAACGGGAATCGTTCCCCCGGTCGCAGGAGATAGAGCGTGCGCTTGTTCTTGCACAGCTTTCCCTTTCCCTCTCCGCTGCCGAATTTGTTGTACGGACAATCTGCACAGTAGCCGCCGGGATTCCCAATACCCATCACGCCATCAAAACTGCTGCAGTCAGGCGGATTCTTCCCACCCGCATATTTACTCTGATAGTAAACATTTGACGGGTGATTGTAGATGATAACGCCCGTAAGCTCCTTGACCGGCTCGCCCTCTGCACTCTCATCGGAAGGAACCTCAAAGGTTGTTCCACCGCCAGCAGGGAACTTCACTCGGTCAAAGGAGAATTCCAATCCTTGACATTCTTCCGCTATGATGATGTTGAGCGATTCGTGCCGCAGGAGAGCTGCGAATCCATCCATATCAATGATTGGCATATCGTTCTGGTTTTCCATGATTTCTTTTATCTCCTTTTTTACAATACGTTGAAATGCTTTTGTATTCTCATTGTCCTAGGACTTGCGAATACCGACGGAAACTTTGTCATAGAGGTTGACGTAATCTGCGAGCCATGCCGGAACATCCTCTCCGGTCGCTTCCCGCTGCTCCTTGATGTACGATGCCAGTGTGTTGACGTTGACCGTTTCAACGACCATGGTGCCACAGCCATGGTCTTTCAGCGCCTGTATCATCTCATCCTTACGTCCTGCTGCCGGCGAGGCGAACAAACGGCTCTTCAAAAAGAATGTAGAGCCGCCGCGCGAGAAGCGGTCGAGGTCGGCTTCTGCCATCGCGTCGGATAGACGGCGATCACACTCGGCAATCTCAGTCCCCAGAGCCTTGACACTTGCCTCCAGTGTTTTCTTCTCTTCCTGCAGTGCCTTGAGCCGATCTGCCATGACAAAAATTTGTGTGTTGTTCATGCAGTGGTTCACTCCCTTCACTTACTACCGAAAAATTCAACCCCCCGTCAAAAATTGCAGTCTTTCAATGGATTACCGCCATTGCGGTAGTCATCGACAAGCATTTTTGCGAGATCCACTTTCTTTTGGAGTGCATACAAAACCTTACCGTCAATCGTTCCCTTGCACACAAGGTAGATGTAGTGGCAGTTTTCTTTCTGCCCGGCTCGGTGTATGCGTGCCTTCGCTTGCTCAAAATTACTCATGTTGTAGTCCATGGAGAAAAAGACCATCGTACTTGCCGCCGTTAGCGTAATGCCAAGACCAGCTGCGGCAATTTGTCCTACGAATACACGGCAGTTGTCATCATGTTGAAAACGCTGGATTTGTTTTTCCCGATCCATTATTCCGCCGTGTACAACGGCATAGCCGATCTTTCTCTCGAGCAAAAGCTCTTGTATGGCATAGAGTTCCACAATAAAGCGTGCCATGATGACGACTTTCTTCTCCTCCGCCATCGCGGCATCAAGGATGTCCGAGAGAGCGTTCAGTTTATCGTAGCTCACAACGTTCACAATGCCGTCATCACCGGTCAGATGGCCGCCCGTAATCTGCGACAGCCGCATAATGCGCGTGAGAACATTCGTCGTCGTGACCTCCGACTCTGCAAGTTTCGCATAACTTTCTGCTTCGACTGCGCTGTAAATCTTTGCTGCAGATGCGGTCAACTCAACTGTACGGACTTCCTCGGTGATTGCCGGAAGATCGAGACATTCCTCTTTGGTCACACGATATGCAACTGAATGGAGTTTTTGGAGGAAATCGTCGGTCATCGATTTGCGGAAAACAGGTGTGTGATTTCCATAGCCACACATATCAAAATACCGATTGCGAAACGAATAGAACGAAGTTCCAAAAATCTTAGAGTTAAGGAATCGGTACTGAGAGAAGACATCCAATTCACGGTTCGTGACGAGCGTTCCCGTGAGGAGCAGCTTGTATTTCGCCTGATCTCCAAGGTGATGCATACCCTTGCTCTGTGCACTGCGATTTTCCTTGAGTTTGTGGGCTTCGTCCGCGATTATGAGGTCTGCATTGTATGCCATCAGCTCTTTTTCAAGCCGCCATGCACTCTCGTAATTCACAACCACGATTTGCAAGCCTTCACTCGGTAACTTTGTCAGCTGCTTTCTTTTCTTCGGCAATGTTCCCTTGAGGACGGTCAGCGAATATGGGAAATCAGCATGCTGCGCAAACTCATCTTCCCATACACCGAGAATGGAAAGCGGCGCGACCACCAGCACCCGCTTAACCTTTCCGTGCTGATACATGCAGCCCGCAACGGCAATACTCACAAGAGTTTTTCCTGTCCCCATCTCCATCAGAAGCGCCACGCCTTGGCTCTTGCGCTGCTCATCGAATATCCCGAACTTGTCGCAAGCAAACGCAAACGCACTCTTTTGATGCTCATACGGTACTGCCTTAATCGGCATCATCAGTTCAATGCTCTCACTCATTCACACTACCTCATACTTCCTTGATCTCATTTACCACAATAAAAAAGGCAAGCCGACAAATAGCATATAGCTATACGTGGCTCGCCCGTCTTATCTTATGCGTTCGAGTTCTTTATGCTGTCATCATCAACAACAGTCGTTTATATGAAATAAATCCCTTATTCTTGACGAACATCCCCGTCTCACCGTTCTCTGCAATCCATTGCTGCCCTATAACCTTTCCTTCATCCGATGTGATAAGTATTTTCTTAGGTACTTTCTTAGTTTTAGCCATCTTGCTTCTCTTTTCTTCCATGAAAAAAATTCCTCCTTATTTTTATTGACATGTAAGTAGATTTGTCCTATAATAAATTATAGGAAATTTAACTTCATGTACAGAATAACACGTTCAATTTTCTTTGTCAAGCAAAAGTGCAGTTAAACTTCATATTTTTTTAGAGGTGCAACATGAATTTCGGAGAAAAACTTAGACTTCTGCGTAAAGAGAAGGGGCTTTCACAAAAAGACGTGGCTGAGAAACTAAATATCAGCTTGAGAACATATTCCTCTTACGAACTCAATCAAAGACGACCTCGTACACAGGCCAGATGGGAAGAAATTGCCTCCTTCTTTGGGAAAGCTGTTGATTATCTTCAAATAGATGACATCGATAAAAAAACTACCATTCTAGAGTCTTACAGTAAAGACGAAATGCGCCCACTCTATTTTAGATTTGAATCCGATGCGACTAGTAAAATCATACCATTTTTAGAGCAGTTGGGCTGGACCGTGGAACAAGAAACCTCTATGAATCGTCATAAATATGATTTAGTCGCATATCTGCCTTCTGTCCGCATAATTTTTGAATTCAAATTATTTCGATCACATATGTCAGTGACGCAGACTCTTTATAATATTTATGGCATAGTGAGTACGATTCCTAAAGACGATGAACGAGACACATATTTTTTCGTTGTCTCTAACACCGAGAATTTAAAATCAGAATCGAAGTTATGCCCATCCCAAAATTTAGAGATTCCGATCAATTTTTTCTCATTCAACCAAGAGCGTAAAGAGTTTGATTCGCCTGATATGTTCAAACTTATTTCCAGTCTCAGCCAATAAGAAGTATCGATCTACACCATGATATTTTTATAAGGAACTCCCATATAGTATCTCCACATAAAAAACTCCCTCATGTTATCATGCACTAACATGAGGGAGTTTTCGGTAGTATGAGCTGTTTCGTTCTGCCATCAGTGAGCATAATGCATTTCTCGCTCCCGCGAGCTAATATAATCGGCATACAACAAAACCGCCCGCTTCAGTTGGGAAGACACAGAGGCTGATAATTTCAGGTACGACGCATCATGCTGCAAGTGGGAAAGGTACGAGTGTGCAGTCTCTGACTTCATTGGGCGCAATCGATTCACGCGTCTCACTCTGGAAGCAATGTCCGATGTAGTACGCATGGAAAGACCATGATGTGACACAAGCCATGATCTGAAGTCTTGGTAAATGAGTGAGTCCCCATCTGTTAGAAGTGTATTTTCCATACTTGCCGAATCAATATATTTTTTCAATACAGATGCCACATAATATGCTAAATTGACCGGGACAGCATTTCCAATCATTTGTTCCATATCAGTTTTATTCCCACACCATTTATAGTTTGGAGGGAATGTCTGTATCAAGGAGCGCTCCAAGGTCGAAAGAACATGTATCGGCTGATCGAGCAAACAGGCATCTTTGGGATGCCCCGGATACCCTTTCGGAATCGGACGATTCACTCCTCTCATCGTAGGTGCCGGTTCATCTATAGAGAAGATGGCTCTCCTAGAATAATTTCTCGGATGACGATAATAGAACTCGAAATCCAATGCATTGCCAAAATAATCTCTAAGGGTCATATCACGCGCTGAAAGCCCCTGCTCTAAACGCTCCGACAAAAATCCATCTTGTTGATTCAGCCCACCAATACAGAAAAAGCGTTTTCTCTTTTGAGGGACGCCGCATCGACTTGCATCTAAGATAACCTCTGTGATGCCATAACCGGAAGCACGGAACACCTCTCTTGCTTTTTGGTATGCTCGACTTTTCTGCGCTCGATCAACATTCTCCATGACAAAATAAGAAGGACGCACCGTATGTATAATCTCAGAGAAAGAAAATGTTAAACTCGCTCGATCCGCCTCTTGCCTTTTTCCTGCGTGTGAAAAATCTTGGCAAGGGGGTCCACCTATGATAAGTTCTGGAGAATATTGTTGAATCTGTTCTATTGCCTTTCCGGTATCTGATAAATCCATACGAAAAACATCATGTGAAAAATTAAGCTGGTAACAGTCTGCTGCCGTTGTCCAAAACTCAAACGCAGCTTGAAGATCAAACCCAGCCTTTTGAAAGCCTTCAGACATTCCGCCGCATCCAGCAAACAAATCCACCGTTCTCAACTTAACCCCTACCTTTTATGATAAAACTGTGATACACTTATTCTATTGATTTTACCTCTAAAAAATAGAGACGTCAACTCTTGACGTCTCTCGTATGAAAGGAACGATGTTAGTGGATTCAGGACTGTACGGAATCTTCCACTCAAATCGAAAAAGCGATGACCACTGGGGGAAAAACTGTTTCAATTCCAGTTTCCCAACAGCTATGGCAAATTATATGATGGCAGAGGAAATTCCGGCTATCTATATTACATTGGCAAAGCGAGACGGAAAACTTGTTGTTATCCCTAAAAAAATTTCGATTAATGAAGTATTTAATTGTGGGAATAGAACATCCGATAAGCTGAAGTTTTGCTTTGAATCCACATATGAGCCGTATCAAAAATATGCCTTCGAGACAATTGACGGAATAGATCTTGTTGTTAAAGATACCAAAGATGCTTTTCTCTCCCCTCTTGAAGTAAAATTAACGGTTCTCCCGACCTCAAACACTTGTAAGCTGCCAGAAAAAGACTGGGGCTGTGAGCTTGTCATTCGTTCCGCGACAACCTCATACTGCGCCTTTGGAATGTTTGACTCTCTCGGAAAAAAACAATCTACCATACGCGACGTATTTGAGACTTCATGCTCCTCCATTCAATCTTGGGATAATGACTTCGAAATGTCGCATAAGATAGGCTCTCTGTGCGACGCTCTCGATACTTTTGAAAACGACTACCTCAGCAAACAAAAACCTATTCTTATGCAGGCCATATGGAAAACACAGGGACAATCTCCCTTCTTAAGTGAAAACGCATTTGATATTGTCGTATGGAGTGACTTTGCTTTTTCACGTTTGTTCATTGACCAAGCGAGAAAAGATGATCCAGAAAAAATGTCGAGGTCAATGCGTGCGGCCGCGCGTCTTGCCCGTTGTCTGTGGGAACTAAGCAAATCTGGAAAAATTCATATCAATGATATTTATAGGCAGATGGCATTCGGACAGCAAACAGATAAAGAGTTCGCGATACAGGGCAACTTATGGAGAAAATATGTGTCTGACCCACGCATAATTACCCCTATACTGAAAAAAGATTGTCTTTATGAAATCGTTGAGCCAGAGCGTATTGAATCCCTGCGCCCCGAGAGACGATTCGATCAAACGCTTTATTTCACCATGAGAGGGAATCACTGAATCGCAAATTTCAGCACCGTAGTCCTGTCCCCTATCTTAGAACGGTAAACACAGTTTAACTGCCAAATACGGAAAGCTCCTCCCAGAGTGGTTTTATACCACAACAAGAGGAGCTTTTCTCTACTCATGAGCATTCCACTTTTTCATCATCAATAAGTGTATGCTATGCTTAATCACGAATAAATGGAACGCCAGCATCTTTACCACCAAACATATCATCCATCCACTCTCGATATAAGGTTCTGGAGTCCAAGAAGTCCGCTGCAAGTTGTGGTAGGTGCGTAAAAGGAACATTTTCTACTCGCAAAATATGCGTCCTTACCGTAGCATCTATTACCTTCCCACTGGACAAGGTTTGTTTCTTTCTTTCCTCAAAAGTGTCCTTATCATAGACATTGATAGCTAAATCCATGTGGTTAAGCGTAGCTTTCTCATAGGGGGTTCCAACAACATCATCCGTATCCAAATGAATACATTTTCCGATAAAATACTTTCCATACTCAAGTTTTTCTCCTAATTCTTCTATCATCATATGTAGATTCTTGTTATTCCCTCGAGCAACATATACCTCTAACTTCCTTATCTTTGATATGTTGTATTCCCAAGACTCAAGTTGTTTTTCGGGTGTGAGTTTATCGCTAGATGTTTGACATTCTAACGGATTCTGTAATACATATTCTCCAGCAGCCATATTTCCAGGATATATGGTCAATTTCTGAATCCATTTCGGGGCAATCGGTCGTATAACTGCCTCGCGAAGAATTTTCAAAGGTTTTTCATCAAGAATTACATACGGATCAATCCGAACAAAAATCTTATATTTTTCTTTCGTTTCTTTTAAATATTTGACCATTGATTCATTGTAATGAGGCAATCGAAAATAGTGACCATCTAAAAAAATATGATCGTTTATTATTTTGCAACCTTCCAGAGAAATTAACTCATCCTTCCGTTGGTTTTTTGACAGGTTTGTGTCCTTAAAAGCAGGATGATCTTTCCTATAAGGTTCAAAAGAGCGCAAAAAATTCTTCTCTGCATTAAGTGATGTCGCAACGCAGTAAATTGCTCCCATAATGATTTTATCTTCGTCAGGTATGTTTGCCTGTCTGATACGCTCTATGCGCAAATAGTTAAGTCTCCCCCAAGCCATCTCATCTGCAGTGAGAAGTTGTTCTGCCATCGGCATTAATTCTTTAATACGTTGGAAAACATCATCATCCACCCCTAAAGTCCATTCAGAATTCATGTTAAGCTGAAGTTGGTTTTTTTCATCAATCATATCACCAATACCTTCGAGCTTGGACAAATATTCTTCCAGCTCCATTTTCTACACCTTCCTATTACAATATTTTTTGAAAAAATTCATATGAATTCAATTCCTATATGCACTGAGGCAAACATTGTCAAGATTAAAAATTAAGCAATCTCTCGTTCATCATTACATTGTATCGTTATCGACGTTACTTCGTTCATCGCGGCTACCAAAATGATACTGGAGGGAAAGGTCAGTGTTGCGTTCGCACGCGAGACGGTAATCTGACGATCCTCAATCGGCTCACGCAGAACCTCGAGCGTCTTCTTGCTGAACTCCGGCAGTTCGTCGAGAAAGAGCACGCCGTGATGCGCAAGTGTCACCTCGCCCGGACGCGGGATGCTCCCGCCGCCGATCATCGCCACCGTCGAGGATGTATGATGCGGACTGCGGAAGGGGCGCGTCGTCACAAGCCCTGTATCATTTCCGAGCAGCCCCGAGATGCTGTAAATCTTCGTGATCTCGATGGCTTCTTCCTTCGTCAGCTCCGGCAGAATCGAACTCATCCGACGCGCCAGCATCGTCTTGCCCGAGCCGGGCACGCCGACCATCAGGACATTATGCCCTCCTGCCGCTGCAATCTCAAGCGCACGCTTCGCCTGATACTGTCCCTGCACATCCGCAAAGTCATCGGTGAAGGCGGCGTCTTTTTTCTGTTCTGTTGGGTGTGGCATGGCGGGAGAAAGCATTTCCACGCCCGTCAGATGACGCACAAGCTGCGCCAGATTCTCGACCGCATAGACCTTCAGTCCGTCAATCAGAAGTGCCTCGTCTGCATTGGACGGTGCAACGTAAAACTCCGTCAGCCCATGCTCCCGTGCCGTAATCGCCATCGGAAGAATGCCGCTGATTGGACGGCAGTTTCCATCGAGGGAAAGCTCCGCTGAGAAAAGTGCGTTCTGCACCGCCACCTCCGGAACCATACCGTAGGATGCAAGGAGTCCGACGGCAATCGGCAGATCAAGACCCGAGCTGTCCTTTCGCACATCTGCGGGCGCGAGATTCACCGTCACCCGCTCCTGCCGCAGCTGCATACCGGAGTTGCGAATCGCACAGTACGCACACGCTCCTTCGACTCCTTCACCGACGTATCGGGAAGCCCGACCAGCTCAAAGCCCGGCAGCCCCGGCGACACATCCACCTCAACGTCGATAATCCGTC
>ERZ773083.2002-NODE-2002-length-13100-cov-5.793637_pt1 | contig 13100 bp, 13 predicted proteins | sample MGYA00511465_ERZ773083 | MGnify/ENA primary metagenome ERZ773083 (study PRJEB29015, sample SAMEA2738001) | human oral metagenome | biome: human oral; feature: human-associated habitat; material: dental | place: China | collected 2060 ... | reverse complement strand
GACGGCTCGGCGCCCAACCTCGTCGGCATGAGCGCGGCCCGGGTGGCCGCCCTAAAGGACACCATCGCCGCCGAGATCGCTCCCGAGATCCTTGAGGTGGACACCTCCTACTACGACAACGGCGAGCTCAACGTCGAATCGCTGCTGGCGCTCAACGTCGATGTCGTCCTGTACAACGCCAGCAACGACAAGCACGGCCAGCTGTTCGAGCAGGCCGGCATTCCCGCCGTCGGATTCACCACGGAGGGCGACCCGACCAGCACCTACGCGGACTGGATGCACCTGCTGGAGGACGTGTTCGACGAGCCCGGCAAGATGACCGACAAGATCGCCCTCGGCACCGGGTACGTCGAGGACGCCCAGGCGCGCGCCGCCCAGATCGCGGAGGCCGACAAGCTCTCGACGTTCGTGCTCATGGGCGTCAAGGACGGCATGATCACGGTGGCCGCGGGCACCGAGGGCTGGTTCACCGACTCCTGGGCCAAGCGCATGAATTACACCGACTCCGCCAAGGACCTCACCGGTTCCGCCGCGCCGACCGAGCTCGAGACGGTCCTCGGCTGGGACCCGGACTGCATCCTGGTGACGGGCAAGGGCATGAGCGACCTGACCGCCAAGGACATCCTGGCGGGAAGCGCCGGCGGCGTCGATTTCACCCAGTTGAAGGCCTACGAGAACAAGGCCGTCTACTCCACCGGCCTGGGCATGTGGAACTGGTTCACCCCCAACCCGGATGCGCCGCTGGCCGCCTACTGGGTCGGCTCCAGCCTCTATCCGGACAAGTTCACCGACATCGACCTGCCCGCCCTGACCAAGGACTACTACAAGCAGATGTACGCCTTCGACCTGACCGATGACCAGGTCACGACGATCATCAACCCCGACGCCTGATGCAGGCCCCCTTCCTGCACCGGGCCCGTCTGCGCCCCTGGGTCCTGCCGCTCCTGGTGGTCCTCGTGCTGGCCTGCGCCGCGGTGTCCATCATGGTGGGCCGCTACGGCGTGAGTCCGCAGGAGATGGTCGGGGCGATCGGCGCCCGCATCACGGGCGGGGTCTCCCCGGACCGGAGGGCCGACTCGGTGGTGTTCAACCTGCGGATGCCCCGCATCACCATCGCGATCCTCATCGGGTCGGGCATGGCGGTCTCGGGCGCCGCCTTCCAGTCGCTCTTCTCCAACCCGCTGGCCACTCCGGACACGCTGGGCGTGGCCTCGGGAACCTGCGTGGGGGCCGTCGTCGCCCTGCTGCTGGGGTGGGGGATGCTCGGCGTTCAGCTCACGGCGCTGGTGGCCGGCCTGATCACGGTGGCCGTCACGACGGCGGTGGCGCGCCGTCGCAACGGGGGCACCGACGTCGTCACCCTGGTACTGGCGGGCGTCATCGTCTCCGCCCTGGCGGACGCCGTCCTGTCGATGCTCAAGCTCACCGCGGACCCCACCAGCAAGCTGCCGGAGATCACCTACTGGCTCATGGGGTCCCTGGCGGGGTCGTCCTGGCAGCAGATCGCGCTGGCGACGCCCTTCATCGTGATCGGCTCCGGCGTCATCGTGGCTCTACGGTGGCGGCTCAATGTGCTGGCCCTGTCCGAGGACGAGGCGCGGGCGGCGGGGGTGGACGTCCGCCGCCTGCGCATCCTGCTGATCGTGTGCGCCACGGTGGTGACGGCGTCGGTGATCTCCCTGTGCGGCCAGGTCGGGTGGGTCGGGCTCATCGTGCCTCACGCGGCGCGCATGCTGACCGGCTCCGACAACCGGTACCTGATCCCGGTCTGCCTGCTGCTGGGGGCGAGCGTCATGATCGTGATCGACACGGTTGCGCGCACGCTGACCGCCTCGGAGGTTCCCGTCTCCGTCGTCACGGCGATCGTGGGGGCGCCCTTCTTCATCACGCTGCTGCGCCGCACGGGCGGGGTGCAGGCATGAGCCCGAAGCTGGTGGTGGACGACGGCACCTTCCGCTATCCGGGTGCGCCGGCCCCGATCCTGGAGCACATCAACGTCGAGGTCGGGGATCGCGAGCCGCTGGCGATCCTGGGCCCCAATGGGGCGGGCAAGACGACGCTGCTGCGCACCATGCTCGGCCTGCAGAAGTGGGAGTCCGGGGCGACCCTTCTCGACGGCGTCGATCTGGCCGCGCTATCCCCCCGGGAAGTCGGGCGGCGGATCGCCTACGTGCCGCAGACTCGCAACTCCAATGCGACCGGTTTGACCGGCCTGGACATGGTGATGCTCGGACGCAGCCCGCACCTGCCGCTGCTCGCCCAGCCGGGGCAGCGCGAACGGGAGATGGCCGAGGAGGCCCTGGCGGGCATCGGCGCGGAGGCGCTGGCGCTCATGCCGTGCCGGACGATGTCGGGCGGGCAGTTCCAGATGGTGCTCATCGCCCGAGCGCTGGTGGCGGAGCCGGAGGTGCTGGTCCTGGACGAGCCGGAGACCGGTTTGGACTTCCACAATCAGCTGATCGTCCTGGACCTGCTGCGCACGCTGATCCGCGAGCGGGGCCTGAGCGTCATCATGAACACGCACTACCCGGCGCACGCCCTGGGAATCGCCGATCGCGTGCTGCTCCTGGACTCCCAGCACCGGGCGACATCCGGTCCGACCCGCGAGGTCATGGACGAGGCGACGCTGGCCCGGGTCTTCGGGGTCGAGGTCTGCATCGGCGAGCTCGAGCACCGCGGGGAATCGCTGACGACGGTCGTGCCGGTGCGGGTGGTGTAGGCGGGGAATCACCTTTTCCAGCATCCGTTTTTCTGTGGTGCTGGTTTTGTGGTTCAGTTGTTGGTGGTTTGGGTTTCGGCGATGGGGATGTTGGTGGTGGATGTGGTGGTGACGGGGTTGAGGTCTCCGGTGGTGCCGTCGGTGGCGGTGTAGGACACCGAGTAGCCCACTGAGATGTCCAGGGGTGTGGTTCCGCCTGGGTGGGCTGAGGAGCGGGTGAACTCGATCGTGCAGTCAGACGTCCCCTCTCCTGTTCCCTTGGTCCAGGGGGTGCCGAAAAGCCTTGGCAGTTCGGCTCTGAGTCCGGGGTGGAGAGTCTGAGGCCATCAGAGACCGCCGTGACGGTGGCGGTCGCTGGTCCTGCTGTGGCGGTGGCCGTGACTTTCGCGGGGGTCTGGTCGGTGGCCCATACCCAGACACACCCACAACCACCACCATCGCCCCAACCCCACCACACACCAACCAAGAACAGCACGACCAACGGAAGGCGACATCGGCTCCATCACGGCCTTTCAACACCAGGAAACAGGGAACCGATCGAGGATAGGCCTTATTTATTCCACCCATCAACGGCTACCCATGAGCAGTTCTCCCCATAACGCGAGGACTACTTGACCGCAGATCGTTGATAATCTGAAAAATTACACAGCACTCTAGAGTCTCCATATAGTCTCTACAGCGCGCGCAAATGGGCTGTAACGCTATGGGGTGAGGTCTGGAAGGTCCGAGGCCGATGTCGTGTAATCATTCACAGTCATGGAGTCCCGGCGCGCCGCCGAGTCGTGGAAATGTTAGGTGGGGGTTGGGTAGCTGGCTTGATCGGGTGGGCCGGCGGCGATGGGCGGGACGGTGTCGATGAGTGGGGTGAAGACTTGTAGTAGGGCGTCTTGTTGGTCGGGCGTGACGGGGTTGTCGTCCGCACTGGTCAGTCGCACATAGAGCATGGTGCCGTCGGGGTAGCGCCACGCGATGTATGCACCGTTGTCCGCGGTCCACGACCATCCCTCGCCGTCCTTTCGTCGAGTTCAACCGCTTTAGCGGTATTTGGAAAATGGGAGGGAATATCATCGAAATACAGCCAACCATCAAAGCCTGGGTTATTTCCCAAAGAATTACTCGAGGCATAGCTCAATTCGAGAAGTCCGAATGGGTCGGAATTGGCGTAGGAAGTGGTGTTACAGTTGTAGATATATTCAATTCTCCCGCTTCCGCCATTAGGCTTTATGGGGCCATTGTTGTATCTGTATGAGAGTATTTCGTAGTCGAGTGTTTCTTTGAGTTGTTGTGTTGATAGCGCGCCGCCGCAGATGTATTCGTCCGTTACTGGCGTGGATTTTGCGGTGCGTGAAGGGTTGTGGGAGCCAGGAAATCCAGAGCAAGCCCCAACGCCAAGGCCCAGGCAGAGCACTGCGAGCGAGACGGCCGCTCGTTTGCGAATCGAGACTGCGTGCAGGTGGTTCATTATTGTTCTTCTTCGTCTGGCTCATCCGGTGTGGGCGGTGGCGGTGTGGCGTTGTCGGTGGGGAGGGGGTAGGCGGTTTGGAGTGTGGAGCCGATGTAGGTCATCAGGTCTTCTGCTCGCTGTGGCAGTTCGTCATCGGGGATCTGATCTTGTTCTATTGCGATGGTGATGGTCAGGGTGCGGCCGGTGTCCGAGTACCACACACAGGTAGCGCGCCTCCAATCGTCTCCAGGGACGATCAAGTAGGTGTGCCCGTCTAATCCGGTGTCCAGCTGAGTCACCGAGAAGCCCGGCCGTGTGTCCAGAGCTTTAATATCGTCCTCATAGGACGCCAGCGTCCAGAAAAAGTACGGCACACTCAAATATGAAACCCGAATGCCCCCTAATTCTTCAAAACGGATTTCACAGTCGAAATAGAAAACATCGCCCCTTTCGTCCACAAATCCATCGACGGCCTGGACTCCGATAGCTTGACTAATGGCATGGGTCTGCAGCATGCCGTCGCACAGTGACTCACTGATGGGCTCATTCTCCGGTGCTCGATGACGCCACCACGTGTAACCGCCCACACCTGCCACGCCGATCACAAGAACCAACATGCACAGCAGCGCAATCGCACGCCGCCCACGCATGACTATCTTCACTTGCCTCCTCCGTGAGCCTTGAGCCAGGAATCCGTGGTTTCATTTTCTGGTGGGTTCTTCGGTTGGGATTCGGGTGCCGCTGAGTAGTGCGGGGCCCATGTAGGAGATGAGGCCGGCGAGCTGCGCGTTGGATGCAATGTCTTGATTGTCACCGTTTTGGGGGCCGATGGCCAGTGTGACTGCTGTCCTATTAGGGCGGTACCATAAAGCGTAGACGAATCCACTGCTGTTGTTGGTCCAGGAATAAGCGTTACCGTCTAATCCGTAAGTCTCAAGTTGTGTGACGACGCCATCTTTTCCATTGCGGCCAACGATCTCTTCTTCATCGAGTTTGGCTCCACTGATTGAGCCCAATCTCGTCATCCCGTCGCCTCGTGCGAAGATGCCCATCATTTCGATATCGGCCGTGTCGGGAAAGGAAATATGACAATCGTAGTATCCGGTGATGGTTGTGGATGAGTCTGCCGTGGCGTTGAGGTAGCGGGTGACTTCTCGGGACGAGATTCTGCCGTCACATAAGGTCTGAGGCGGCTCTGGTTCTCTCCAGTATGTCGTCCACGCCCACACGCCGCCTCCCACGACAAGAACAACCACAAGAACGATCGCGAGCACCTTCCGCCGCTTCTTGCGGGCACCCGCTGGAAACACAGGTCTCGCGCCAGCTCCAGAGTCGGAACCACCCTGGTCGCACTCAACCATGTTACTCATGTTGCTGTCGTCTTCTTCGGGATCATCCGAGCCCGCCATGATGAACTCCATTTCTGTGTGGTAGTCCGGGTTGATTAGGTAGGCTCAAGATTGACTTACTGGATTTACCGGTCTGCCGGCAACGCGCGTCACGGTTGTTCTCATTTGCTTCCTCCATGATTCTTGGCCCAAACCGCTCTGCATTCTATTTCCTGGTAGATTTTTCCACCGGGAGCCTGTGCCCGCTGAGTAGGGCGGGGCCCATGTAGGAGATGAGGCCGGCGAGCTGCGCGTTGGATGCAATGTCCTGGTTGTTTTCGTCTTGGGGGCTGATGACCAGCGTGACCGTCACACCGTCAGGGCTATACCATAAGGCGTACACGAAGTATCCGCTGTTGTTGGTCCAGGAATAAGCGTTACCATCTAACCCGTAAGTCTCAAGCTGCGTCACAACACCATCTTTTTTACCCTCCTTGAGGAGTTCCGCTTCATCGAGCGCGGACCCGCTCATTGAAGCTAGCTTGATCCGCCCGTCATCCCGAACGAAGATGCCCATCATTTCGATATCGGCCGTGTCGGGAAAGGCGATATAACAATCGTAGTACACGTCGTCGGTTGTGGATGAGTCTGCCGTGGCGTTGAGGTAGCGGGTAATTTCTCGGGACGAGATTCTGCCGTCACATAAGGTCTGAGGCGGCTCTGGTTCTCTCCAGTATGTCGTCCACGCCCACACGCCGCCTCCCACGACAAGAACAACCACAAGAACGATCGCGAGCATCTTCCGCTGCTTCTCGCGGGCACCCATTGGAAGCGCAGGCGTCGCGCCGGCCCCAGAGTCGGAACCACCCTGGTCGCTCTCAACCACGTTGCTCATGTTGCTGTCATCTTCTTCGTGATCATCCAAGTCCGCCATACCGAACTTTATTTCTATCTGCGCCGGACCTGTCAGGTAGGGGTGGGGGTTGGGCAGATCGCTTCATCAGGTGGGCCGGCGGCGATGGGCGGAACAGTATCGATGAGTGGGCTGAAGATTTGTAGTAGGGCGTCTTGTTGTTCGGGTGTGACGGGTCTGTCGTGCTCGTAGGCTAGATATACGTCGAGCATGGTGCCGTCGGGGTATCGCCATGCGATGTGCGCGCCGTTGTTTGTGATCCATGACAATCCTTCCCCGTCTTTTCCGTCGAGTTCGACTGCCTTGGCGCTGTCCGGGAAACGGGAGGGGACATCGTCGAAATACACCAAATTATTAGGGTTGGAAATATTTTTTAGAGAGTCATCTGAACTGTAGTTCAGTTCGAGGCTCCAGAAAGGAACGGAATTGCTGTAGGTGGTGGTGTTGCACGTATAATCATACTTAGTGCTACCACCCCCGTCTTTAGGTTGCGTGGGACTATTGTTGTATCGGTATGTGAAGACTTCGTAGTCGAGTGTTTCTTTGAGTTGTTGTGTTGATAGCACGCCGCCGCAGATGTATTCATCCGTTACTGGTGTAGGTTTTGCGGTGTGTGAAGGGTGGTGGGATCCAGGAAATCCAGAGCAGGCCCCAAGGCCTAGGCCCAGGCAGAGCGCTGCGAGCGAGGCGGCCGCTCGTCTGCGAATCGGGGCCACGAGAGTGGGTGGGCGATTCACCGCGGCTTTCTCGTGGGCCATCTTACGCCTAGTGTATTGGGTGTTACTTTTTGATCGTGACGGTTCCACTGTCTCCTCCTTGGCCGTCCTCACTTGCGATTCGAGCCTCTCCTTCATTTATGCCGGTATTGATCGCGGTGTCCGTATTATTAAATGTTTCTGTGGCCACAGGGTATAGTGGTGCAGAGCTTTTTTCATCAGTGCGCGCATTTCTGAGGTTATTCGCCCAGTTGTGGACCTGCTCGTTCTGGGCGTCGCTCGGGTTCTTGGCCAGCTCCATGGTGTTGTCCTCCGAGGAGAACCAGCTGTAAGTCTCCCCGTTCTCATCGCTTGTGCGTTGCGGGTCGTAGGCCCCAGGCTCGGTGATCCACCCTCTATTCGAAGCCTCTGCGTAAGCCTGCGCCTCAAGGGCATTTCGTGAGGCGGCGACCGGGTCTTCGTAGGTGGGCGAACCGTCCAGCTGGGAGAGAGCCAAAGGCTTCGTCACAGAGGTCCCCAAACTCCACAGCGTCGGCGCCGCGGGTCCGGAGAGTCCAGCGCCTGCGATTGTGGTGAATGCAGTAAGCGCTGTCCCCACCATGTCTTTCGATTCCTGCGAATCCTTCTTCTTCTCACCATATACCTCTGCGGCGCGCTCGCTGCCCAGCGCATCAAGATAACCATATACGGCTCCCGTGCGTTTATACTTGTTTTTAAGATCTTCTGCGGTGGTCGGGGTGTAATTGCCTGATGTTTCCTCGGCGAGCGCCGTTCCAATAGTCGTCGCCGCATTCTTATTATCGATCACCCGATAGATCAGCGACGAGAGCGTATTGGAACCATCAGACAGGTTAAGACCCCCAGGATTCCCACCGTCAGGTTCGCTACCCGTGGCAACAGACGCAACTTCTTCGCGGCTGTTGGCTACGAGCACCGAAAGGTTCTCCTTCATGGTGTCCGTGTAGTCCTCCGTCTTCACATTGTCCACCGCATACTCCATCGAACGGCCAGTCAGCCACGTCGCCGCCCCAGCTGTTTCCGGGTTCTCACTGCTCCGGTAGGAGGATGCGGCAGCCTGGGCGGCGGTGAAGCCGTCCAAGCCGACCTCGGAGTCCCAATCGCGCTCGGTCAGCAGCTTCCACCGTTTATTCGTCTGCTCCCCAGGCACCCACTTCCCATTCTTCATCTCCCCATCGGGGGTGAGGTACTGCTGGGCCGCGTCCGGATTATTGCCCATCGCTTTTGTCACGCCGTACAATGGATCCATTGAGCTGCCATAATCTGAACGGCCCTCATTATAGAACCAGCCATCATATGTGCCGCTATAGTAGCCAGAGATCTGATTTCCGGTACTGCTGGCCGCAGCTCCATCGAATGGCAGGTCTTCAAGTTTATCACCGAGCTGAACAAGCGTGTCGGTATCGTACACAACCCCATCATTAGCTAAGAGCGTGTTGAGACTCGATATCCGACCCCGATGCCCGTTGGCGGATACCGATTGGTAAATAGCGTCGGACCAGGAGTCATATTCTTCCGGAGTCGCGCTTGTTTTAGTGGCGGCAGCCAAAATATGAGCCAACTTATCATTAGCGTTATTAACTGCATTGGTGTCGGTTGCATATTTTCCGTATTGAGTCGTCTGTTGGCCGGCGTACGTCGTATAATTCCAGCCCATTCTAATGGGTAGTTCGATGAAATCATCGACACCGTAGGTGTTAACGAACGTGCCACTGTAGGTTGGCACGTCCTGGTGCTTACCCATTTCGGCCAGGATTTCATCCACGGTTCGCCCATCTGAAGACTTATGATTCTGGCTGCTAAGTGCTTCATTTAGAGCCGTCGCATCAGTTTTACCGTTCGCTGCCGATTCGCTGTTGTACTTCTTGACATTATCGGCGGTGTCGGTGTTGTTCCAGTATTCTTCTGTGTCTACTGTTCCTTCGGGTGGGTCGGGCAGGTAGTAGGACACCACTCCGTTCGAGTCTGCGGGAGTGATGCCTGAGGAGTTCATGTCGATGGCCTCCTGACGGCGGGTACGCAACTCCTCAGCCAGACTGTACAGAGCCTGGGAACAGGCGCTGAGAGTTCCCGATCCCGAGCTCGGGTCCACGAAGCTGGGATAGGAGGTGGGACTAGTGGCCAAGTCCACGGAAGGCACTGGATCGTGGTTGTCTCTGCTGGAGTCGTTGATTTTTTTTCGCTCTGTCGCGATTCCGTCAGCGCGCTCGTCCAGGTTGTTGATAACCGTGAGCATCCCCTCGGGATTAATCTTGATAAAAGCCATAACAACTCCTCGATCTTAAATCTGAATAAGAGACGAACTGGCAGGGCGCTATTTGTTGGGCCATTTGGCCTCTTCGGAATCCGGGTCCACTCTTTCTAGGCCATCGTTGATGATCGCATTCTCAGCGCTGGTCAGATCTGCGACGATCGACGCTAATGCGGCGTCAGTATCGGACACTGCGGTACTGATCTTGGTGCGATAATCATCAGCCACCGGAGAGGTCCACACATCCTCGGTCAGCCCATCATCAATCGTCGTCGCATCAGTCGACGCAGACGACGTAGGCGACCAATACTTCAAATTACTCTGCGATGTGTCCACCTGAGACTGGATATTCCTGATCGCCACCAGTTTTGGATTATCGATCTTATCGGCCATATCACACACCCTTTACCTATCTGTTTTGAAGTGGTGCTGGTTTTGATGTTTAGTTGTTGTTGATGGTTTGGATTTCGGCGACGGGGATGTTGGTGGTGGATGTGGTGGTCACGGCGCCCAGGTCTCCGGTGGCGCCGTCGGTGGCGGTGTAGGACACTGAGTACCCCACTGAGATGTCCAGGGGCGTGGTTCCGCCCAGGTGGGCTGAGGAGCGGGTGAACTCGATCGTGCAATTGGAGGATCCTTCGGCCGCTCCCTCGGTCCAGGCGGTTCCGAAACCATGGCAGCTAGGTGCGGAGTCAGGGGCGGAGAGTCTGAGACCATCCGAGACCGCCGTCACCGTCGCGCTCACCGGCCCCGCCGTGGCAGTAGCCGTGACCTTCGCGGGGGTGTCCTCAGTGGCCCACACCCACGTATCCATGCCCACCAGGGTCGCCCCGGAATCCCCCAGCTTCGGGTTCGTCTCCACACCCGGCTGCGGAATCGTCACCGCATCCCACGCCGCCCGCGCCAAAGTCCCACCATCAATATAAGGCGCCGGCGGCTCACCACCAGCAGGCACAAACACCGCTGTATGATCCCTGAAAAACTCATCGGCTACCTGCCCTATGTCCTCTCCAGGTTGAAGCCTTGAGCTGTCGCAGGTTGGCACGTACCAACGGCCTTCTTCGTCATCGGCATGGTCCTCCCATCCCGAATATGAAGTATCGAGAGTCCTTCCATAATTGTCCTCGAAAAGGCTTTTATCTAAACGACGGGCATCCTCAGCGAACTCTTTACCCGACTGCATAGTCAGGTAATAGCACTTCGGTAAGACGGTGGCTGTCACGGTCTGGCTTGAGGTGACGGCCCCACCTCCCCCGCCTGAGCCCGAGGCCGCCGACTCATAAGACACCGACACCGAAATCTGCGCGCTGCCATCCGAACCCTGACCAGAACCAGCCTTGGCACTATCGCTGTAAGCCGGCGGCGCAACCACGATAGACAATGCGGTTGCAGCCAGAACCAGCGTCAGATCAACTGTGCGGGTCATGCCATATCGCCTTATTGACACCCTCATCGCCCTGACGCTCTCACCGTCTTAGCTTTCTTCAGCACTGGTCAGCCTCTCCATGCGAGCTGTTGGCCACCTTCCAGCCCGATCCCTCCCGCATCAAGATGTATGACATGGGGAAGCGGTGCGGCACATCCTCGGGTGTCTGGTCCTCACCAGAGGCCGACACCAGCTTCGCCCTTGTCAGGTCATTGCAGACCCCCACCGAGGCCGTGAGGTTATCCGGCATCAGATCCACTGCTAAGACCTCAGCACTGGACGAGCCCTCGACATGCTGCCCCGTGGCCTCCTGATCCTTATATTCCTTCGTGAAATCAGCCAACTTCTGACCGGTCGCGGTGGCCTCCACCTCGCCGGTGCCGTCCATATCCCGCACGGCCTTCCAACTGGCCCGGTCATAAGCAACAAAAGCCGACAGCACCTCGCTCTGCTCAGCATCCAACCCCTCGGGAATCGACGCCACCGCGTACTCGATCCCCGGATCCGACAACGAATCCGCCGTCAGACCCGTCGCCACCGCACTGGCACCATCGGACGCACCCGCCGACGCCTCACCAGCCTCACCAGAAGCCTCCACACCAGCCGAGGCCGACTCAGAAGCACCCTCCAACGCCGGCACCGACGAACCCCCGGACGTCTCCCGGCCGGCACTGCAGCCCGACACGCTCGAGGCCACCATCATCAACGCCGTCAGGCCCACCACCACACGCCGACCAGAACTAGAAGAACGAGCAGGATATGACACGTGGACCTCCTAAAACCAGGAACAATAAGGGAATCGTGTCGAGCCTAACCCGCCCATTAATGCCCCTCAACCCTCCGAGTCGGATTCGTCGTCTCCTCAGAGGTCAAAGGATTCAGAATTTAAAGGATTCAAAAGACTCAGAGTTCAGACAGTTATTGCGGAGGTGGGGAAATACCGGGGTCCGAAAACGCTCCGCAAACTCCGCCAACACCAACTCCGACAGCACTGACAACCCTGACAACAGCAGTCAGCCCGGTGGAGCAACCAGCAGGTTCTGGTTGCTCCACCGGGCTGAGGATGTTGAAGATGTACTGACGCAGTCGGCAAACGCACCGGCGGTGCGCCGTCAGCTATTCAGCGCTAACTCAGCGCCGCATCAGGCGCTGGGCTGGACCGGAGCAAGGTGCTCGTCGTCCTCGCCGTTGGCGATGACGAGGTTGTTGTGGTTGGTCGCCACATCCGTGGCGGCGGCCGCGAGCGCCTGCTCGACCTTGATGAGGTTCGGCTTGTGGGTGTCCGACCATGCGCTGCGGAACTCGTCAGCGTTCTTGCTCTCCCAGACCGTGCTCGCCAGGGAGCTGTCGGTGGAGGTCCGGATGTTGGCGCACGACTCGGTGTTGCCCTTGAGGGTGTTGTACAGCGAACGCAGTGTGTCTAGGTCTGCCTGGACCGAGGCCATGAGGGCTCCTTCAGTTAGTTCAATGGGGACGAACGACTGGCAACAGCCGATTCTCAGGGATGATTCACAGGGATCTGTGGAGTTGACGCCGGCGGTGATCGAGCGCCGTGTCGTGCCCCACTCTGACATGGTGCACCGAGTCGAGATGCTCGCAGCGGCCGACACCGTAAAGGCCGGCCAAGTCATCACCAAGGACGACCTGGCCTCCGTGCGGGTCTCCGCGGACGTGTCCGGCCTCATTCCGGTGACCAACATCGATCAGGTCGTCGGTCGAACCGCTCGAGTGGAGATCTCCAAGGGACAGCTGGTCGACACCTCCCAGATCGCCACCGAGAACCTGCCCGGCTCCGACCAGCAGGTCGTCGGCGTCTCGCTCGAGGCGGGACGATTTCCGGCCAGCGGCCTGACAGCCGGCGACGTCGTCGACATCGTCGATGTCACCAGCCAGAAGGTGACCGTCTCCAACGTCCAGATCCTGGACGCCACGCCGACCTCCGAGAACAACTCCAATTCCGGCAAGGGCTGGGGCTCAGGGGCGATCGTCTCCGTCCTCGTCAAGGACGATGACGCCACGAAGGTGGCCTCAGCGTCCGCGGCCGGCAATATCGCGCTGGTGGTGACATCCGTCGGCCAGCCGATCGGAGACCACTGATGCTGGTCTCACTCGCCTCCGCCAAGGGATCCCCGGGCGTGTCCACGAGCGCCCATGTACTCGCCGCCACCTGGCCCCGGCAGGCTCTCCTGGCCGAGCTCGATGCCGCCGGGTCGGATCTCGTCTACCGCCTGCGCACGCAGGACGGGCGCCCGCTCGACGGCGATCGCGGGGTGGTCTCCCTGGCC
>ERZ773083.1997-NODE-1997-length-13123-cov-20.879400_pt1 | contig 13123 bp, 10 predicted proteins | sample MGYA00511465_ERZ773083 | MGnify/ENA primary metagenome ERZ773083 (study PRJEB29015, sample SAMEA2738001) | human oral metagenome | biome: human oral; feature: human-associated habitat; material: dental | place: China | collected 2060 ... | reverse complement strand
AAAACACCGACGAGCGCATCCGCGCCGACAAATCCGTTTCCGTCGGCTTCGTCCTCGCCGACGGCCGAGCCTTCAGCGGGATCGGCGACGCTTTCCGCGGCGCCCTTGGGGCTTTCGGCCGCTTGCGCATCGGTTGCGACGTCGGCGGCCTCTTCAGCGGAGCCCCTGCTGTCTCCCTCGTCGTCTGCGGGGCGTTCGGGCGCCTCGGCGGCGGCCCCGGCCTGATGGCTTCTCATAGCTGAAACGTCGAATGCGGGACTTTCGCCCACGCCGGGCTCACCGGGAAGAAAGCCCTGGTAGCGCTCCATCTTGCGCAACAGCCCCTGCGGATCGAAGGTCTTTTCCGAAGCCGAGGCGCGCGGCGAGGAGACCCCCGCGAGGAACTGCTCGGCGGCGCGGCCGATTTCGTCCACCGTGGGGACCCGCAGTTCCGGCTTGGGCGCGGTGACGTATCCGCGCACGGAGCCGTTGGCGTCGTAGTCTTTTTCGAGCTTGTCGATGAACTGGGCCAGCTCCTCGTTGCCCTCGATGGCCGAAGAGTAGGCTTCGACCTCTTCGGCAGCGGCCTGTTCCAGATCGCCCAAGGGGAAGTAGAGCCCGCTGAGCGACGACGTCAGCCCGAGGGCTCCGGCAGCCCCTGTGAAATAACGATCGCCGGCCAGATAGACGGGCACGCGAACGGCGACATTGGTATGCGAGATGCCCAGCTTCGCCGTATGGAACTCGACATAGTCGGCGAAACTGGCGGTGAACCAGAAGTCCGCCTCAAATACCTGGTCTTCGCGCTTGTCGGCGGTGCGGACCACCATATCGGCCGGCCTCGTGTGAGGAGTGGCCGAGGGGACGGCCGTAAAGGAGAAGGTCGACTTCACACCGAACCTCTCAATGATGTCGATCATGTCCGCCAGCAGCGCGTCCCACTGAAAATCGGGCTCGGCGCCGTGCAAATGCAGGAAGGGCTGGCCCTCGACGTCGCTCGCATGCGAAAGTACGATTCCGCTGCGGCGCATGTCGACGAGCCGACCGTCCTTGTAATTCATAAGCGGCCGCTGGGATCGATAGTCGATGAGCGGATCGGAGTTGAACAATGCGGCGGCCCCGCCGTCAAGCGGACTGAGCGACAGAGATATCAGCTGGCCGACCGCGCCGGCGTCCACGGCCGGATCCACTAGATTGAGAACCAAACGCTCGACGCGCTCGGGCCCCTCAGCCTCTGGAAACGATACGAAGTGCCCCATGTGTCTCCTCTCCTCGCCCTCTACTTTGCCATAAGCTTCCCCGCCGCTTCGACTTGCCGAATGGGCCTTTCTACAGGCCGTGTTATTCGCGACACGCCGGCGTTCAACGGTTTCGACGTGGTAATACTACCCATCGTTTTTCGACCGCATAAGGGCGTGCTGATTAGCTTCGACGGCCCGTGTGGCCGATAATTGTGTGGTCGATTTTCCCCGTTTCAGGATTGTCCATGGGTGAGTTATCCGCGCGTTCGCGCGCAATCGCCGACGAGCAAGGCTTTGTCGAGACGGCGTATGCCGCGCTCGACCGCCAACGCGAGGCCTATTCCGAACGTCTGCGCGAGGTTCGAGCGCAACAGGGCCACGAAAGCGCGGGCGCCCTCTCCGAGCGCGACTCCTTTGCGACCCATTACGAGGACAATCTCATACGTTTGCGCAACGTCGAGAATCGCCTGGTCATGGGACGCCTCGACTTCACAGACGGCGAAACCGAGCACATCGGGCGCATCGGCCTCAAGGACGAAGACCAGGAGATCATTCTCCTCGACTGGCGAACCCCGCAGGCCGAGCCCTTTTACAGGGCCACCGCGGCCGAGCCCGGCGACGTCGTTCGCCGCAGGCACATTCAAACCCGAATGCGCGACGTCGTCGGCGTGGAGGACGAATTGCTGGACGCCGAAGCCTCCGACGGGCTGAGCGACCTCAACCTCACCGGGGAAGGCGCCTTGATGGCGGCGATGGCGACGGCCCGCGACGGAAAGATGAGCGACATCGTCGCCACGATCCAAGCCGAGCAGGATCGAATCATTCGGGCCGATTCGAACGGAATACTCGTCGTTCAAGGAGGGCCTGGGACCGGCAAGACGGCCGTCGCGCTCCACCGCGCAGCCTACCTTCTTTACACCCAACGCGAGCGGCTTTCTCGTTCGGGCGTTCTCATCGTGGGCCCCTCCCCCGTGTTCTTACGGTACATCGACCAAGTCCTTCCGAGCCTGGGCGAGTCCGACATCGTTTCGACGACGGTGACCGGGCTGCTTCCAGGGGTCGAGGCGACGGGGGCCGACACCCCGCAAGCCGCGCGGATCAAAGGCTCGCCCGTCTGGAGGACCATCGCGGCGAACGCCGTGCGCAACGTCCTCGAACGCCCGCTCGATCGCCCCGTCTCCTTCACGATCGACTCGAGCCCCGTGACCCTCACGCCCTCACACGTCGAGGCCGCGCAGCAGCGCGCTCGGCGCGGAGGGCGGCCCCACAACGAGGCCCGTGAAACGTACGCGAGAATCCTCGTCGAAGAGCTCGCAAACCAGGTGGCCGCGCACAAAGAAATGGCGCTGGAAGACGCCGGCTGGATAGTCGACGAGGTTGTGTCTTCGCGTGAGGCTCGGCGCGAAATCAACCTCCGATGGCTGCCTTCCTCTCCCGTCCAGCTGCTCGAGCGGCTTTACGCGCGCCCGCGCCTGCTCGCCATGTGCGCCCCCGAGCTTTCGCCCGAGGAGATCGAGGAGGTTCGCCGGCCGAAAGGCAGCCCGATCACGGCCGCCGACATCCCCATCCTCGACGAGCTCGCCGAATGCCTCGGCCCTTTCCGCACCGACTTCGAGAAGCGCCAACGAGCCGCGGCGCAGGCGCGGGACGCCGAGCTTTCCGAGTACGTCAAGGAAACGATGAGCTCGATGAACCTCGGCGGCGGCATCGTCAACCTCGAACAGCTGACCGAGCGCGCGGCCGGTTCGGGGCCTCAGTCGAGCCTTGCGGACCGCGCCTCCGCGGATCGAACATGGACCTACGGACACATTGTGGTCGACGAGGCGCAGGAGCTTTCTCCGATGCAGTGGGAGATGCTCGCCCGCCGCTGTCCGACGAGGTCGATGACGGTCGTCGGCGACCTCGACCAGCGTCCGGACGGCTCGCCCTCGGGCGGCTGGGCGAGCATCCTCGGACGGCTTGGATCGAGCGCTCGGATCGAGAACCTCACGGTCTCCTACAGAACTCCTGCGACGATCCTCCGCTCCGCCGGGCGAACCCTCGCCGCGGCGGGCGTTTCCGTGCTGCCCGTCGAGGCCGCCCGCGACCTTCCCGACTGCCTCGCCTTCACTGCGATCGAGGCGGACGGGCGAGAGTGCGCCGTCGTCCGATCGGTCAAGGAGCGCCGCGCCTGGTTGGACGGAGAGTACGGCCCGGGTGAGGGAACGCTGGCGGTCATCGTCCCCTCCGATTTGCGCGAAGGCATTGCGGAGGCGCTGGCCGGGGAACCCGGGCTCGCGGAGTACGTGAAGGCCGACTCCGCCGGCCTGGCGCGCATAGGCGTCTTGTCCGCAATAGAGGCCAAGGGTTTGGAGTACGACGCCGTCGTGCTGGTCGAACCCTCGCGCGTGCTGGCCGAAGGCCCCGGCAATCTTTACGTTGCGATGACCCGCCCCACCCGCCGCCTTGACGTTCTCTATTCGGGCGAGCTTCCCGCCGGCATGGCTTGACGTCGCACAGGCCGACGCCGGTCAAACCGACGCCGCGCCTCCCGCCCGGAGAGCCCGCCTCTTTCTGAGGCGATCGGCTCAAGCTGCAGTCGGCCCGAATTGCGGACAATCCTCATTTTCGATCCGATCTGCTGTACGGTTTGTCTTCGGCACACATTTCACCGCAAGGAAGGCAAGATGCCACGAGTCCTCCTCCTAGAGTCCCCGCATGCGTCTGCGGACTCGGTTTTCGCCAAGTACGGCATAGAGGTTCGCCGCGTTTCCGGCGCGCTCCAAGGCAACGAGCTGATTGAGGCGCTCAGCGACGTCGACATGGTGGGAATCCGCTCAAAGACCAACCTCACCCGCGAGGTGCTCGACGCGAACCCCCATCTGACTGCGATCGGCGCTTTCTGCATCGGAACGAATCAGATCGACGTCTCCGCCGCCAACGAAGCCGGCATCGCCGTGTTCAACGCGCCGTACGCCAACACGCGCTCCGTCGTCGAGCTCGCTATAGCCGAGGCGATCGCCCTCACTCGCCATCTGACGGACAAGAACAACGCCCTTCAGGCCGGGGTGTGGGAGAAAAACGCCTCCGGCGCGCACGAGGTGAGGGGGAAAACCCTCGGAATCGTCGGCTACGGCTCCATCGGCACCCAACTTGGCATCATCGCGGAGGCGCTCGGCATGTCCGTGCTCTTCTACGACGTCGCCGAAAGGCTGGCGATCGGCAACGCCGTGCGCATGCGGAGCCTGAGCCAGCTCCTCGAACGGGCGGACATCGTCTCGATCCACATCGACGGGCGTGCGTCGAATGCGGGATTTTTCGGGCGGGACCGAGTCATGGCTATGAAGGAGGGCGCGATTCTCATCAATCTTTCGCGCGGCTCCGTCGTCGACCTGGAGGCCGTGCGAGAGCGGCTGACGGACGGAAGCCTCAGCGGCGCCGGGATCGACGTGTTCCCTCGCGAGCCCAATGCAAACGGCGACCCTTTTTCCTGCTCGCTCGCGGGCCTCGACAACGTCATTCTCACGCCGCACATCGGGGGCTCGACGATCGAGGCGCAAGAGTCCATCGGCTCCTTCGTGGCCGAAAAGCTCGTCTCGTACTGGCGGAAGGGCTTGACCGGCCTCTCCGTGAACATGCCCGAGGTCGACGCCTCCCCCGCCCCCTCGGCGCGGCATCGCGTGACGTGGATCCACTCGAACACTCCGGGCGCGCTCGCCCACGTCAACAGCATTTTCGCCGCGGCGCACGCCAACATCGATGCACAAACGCTCGTCACATCAGGCGAAATCGGGTACATGGTCACCGACCTTGCGTCCGAGCTGCCGGAATCGGCCCTGACCGAGCTTTCCGAGCTGGATCAGAGCATTCGGCTGCGGGTGCTGCACAGAGACTGACGTGCTGCACAGAGACTGACGCGTCCGTGCAACCGGCGCATTTTCAACGGAGATCCGTCAATGCTTCCGGTTCGGCACTGAGACCCTGCAATGCGACGGAGGCGGGCTAAACGCGGCAAAACCGACTGCGCAGCCCGTCGCCTCGGAGCCGGCGAGCCGCCCCGGGACGACGCCAGGAACCTTTTTGGCGCGCTGGCACGGCAAGCCGCGGGTCGGCTCGCGGACTCGGAGGCGGCCACACTACACTTGACGTTGAAACTTCACGCATGCTGTGCCGTTGGAAAGGACCCCCGTGCACCATGGAATCTGAGCGCCTCCATTACGCGCCCGGCGTCCCGGCGGAGATAGAGCCGCCCTCGTATACGCTTGACGCGATTCTGGAACGGTCGGCCACCGTCTTCCCTAATTCCGTGGCCGTCGATTTTCTTGGACGCACAATCTCTTACGCGGAACTTGCCCATCAGACACGGAAGGCCGCTCAGGCCTTGAGCCGCCTAGGGGTGGGCCGTGGCGACGTCGTCTCGCTCGCCATGCCCAACTGCCCGCAGCACATCGTCGCATTTTTCGCCGTCCTCTCGCTCGGCGCGACGGTGGCCGAGCACAATCCGCTTGCGCCTCCAAAAGAGTTGCGTGAACAGATGACGCGGCGAGGCTCGCGCGCTGCAATCGTGTGGGAGCAAACCCTCGAGGCGCTGGCCGCCGACGGGCCTCTCAGCGGCCCTGTTTTCTTGTCGGTCGACCTCTCGCGCGAACTTCCCCACCTTTCGCGCCTCCTTCTCAAGCTGCCGCTCGCTTCGGCGCGGGAGCAGCGTTCGAAGCTCCGAGGAGCCGTCCCCGCGAGCGTCGCCTCCTTCGACGAACTCGTCAGAAAGGCGCGGGCGCGCCGCGCTCCGAGCGCAGCGGCAATCGACGACGTCGCAGTCCTCATTCACACCGGCGGCACGACGGGCACGCCTAAAGCCGTCATGCTCACCCACCGGAACATCGCTTCGAACGTCGAGCAGACAAAAGCCTGGATCCCCATTCTCACCGCGGGCGACGAGGTGCTCTGCTGCGTGCTCCCCTTCTTCCATGCTTTTGGAATGATGGCAGCGATACTGGGCGTCAAGCTGGGCGCCACCGCCGTCCTGCTGCCGAAATTCGATCCGCACGTGCTCCTTGCGGCCAATCGCCGACGAGGCATCACGCTGCTTCCCGGCGTCGCCCCCATGTTCGCCCGCATTCTCGACGCCGCAGCCGAACGCGGCGAGGATCTGAGCGGCATCGGCTTCGCTTTCTCAGGCGCCATGGCGCTCGACGGCGAATTGGCCGCCCGGTGGGAAAACGCCACGGGAGGCTTCATCATCGAGGGGTATGGGATGACGGAGGCCAGCCCGATCATCGCCGGCTCACCCGTCTCCTCGGCTCGCCGCCCCTCGACGCTCGGGCTGCCTTTCCCTTCCACCGAGGTGCGCATAGCCGCCCCGAACGACGCGCCTTCCCCGGCCAATCCCCACGCCGGCGAAATCCTGGTTCGCGGCCCTCAAATCTTCATCGGCTATCACAACGATCCCGAGGAGACTGCCCAAGCTTTCACCGAAGACGGCTGGCTCCGCACGGGCGACTTGGGCTATTGGGACGACGGCTTCCTCGTGATGGCGGACCGGGCAAAGGAGCTCATCATCAACGGCGGGTTCAACGTCTATCCGTCGCAGGTCGAAGAGGCGATCAAGGGAATGCCGGGAGTGCGCGACGTCGCCGTCGTAGGAATGCCCGAAGAATCGCGGGATTCACGCGGGGAATCCGTTGTTGCCGCCCTCGTGCTCGAGCCTGGGGCGGCCGTCGACCTTGACGCCGTCAGGCGGTGGACCCAGGACAAGCTTTCCCATTACGCGATGCCGCGGTCGATAGCCGTTGTGGCGGACCTGCCCCGCTCGCAGCTCGGCAAGGTCCTGCGGCGAAGCGTCCGTGAACAATTGCAAGGCTTCGAGCTGAAGGCCGGCCAGTGGCGAGCAAAGGCCTCGGAGCTCACAGAGGCGACCGGCGAGGCGTTCGAAGCTTTTGTCTCCCGGTTCCAAGAGCAGTACTCGGTGACTCGCGAGCAGCTGAGCGACTGGCTCGCGTCCAAGGGCGAGAGCCTGGAAGGGCTGCGCTCCCGATTCGCCGAGCGCGCCCCTTCGCCGGAGTCCATCCGCGCCTGGTTCGCCGAGAATTTCAGCATTGAAGGCCTGAAGGCGTGGCTCTCGTCTAGATCCCAGCAAAACTCCAACCCTCCGGACAAGGCCAATCGCATCGGACCCGACGCGGGCGGCCAGCCGGCGTAGCCGAGGCCAGCCGACGCAACAGGGGCCAGCCGGCGTGTCCGAGATCAGCCGGCGACCGGCGTCGCCAATCATGCCCGCAAGTTCTTCCGTGGCAGGTTCTTCTGAGTCAGGTTGCAGGTTCTTCTGGGGCAGGCGTTCGTCGAACGGTCGCCTTCAGGTCGGATAGCGTTTCTCGAACCATGTGACTGCCTTGCGCAGGCACGGCCATTCGAGCACTGCTCGGGGCGTGTCGATCACGGCCTCCGCCTCCAGCTGCTCGTCCGTCACCGAGTACTCGTCCATCACGTCCCAGATGCAGTGTTCGAGGTCGAGGAGCGGAGCCGCCAGCCAAGCGCGCTCGAACGTCCCAGCGGGCGTGTCGCACAGGGAGAAGTAGGGCCGATGCCGCTCGCGAGCAGACCGACCTCGGTCGACTGGCTGCGGGCCAGCTGCGCGAACGCCCTCACCTCAGGGCCGGCCGCCATGGGATTGAACGCTTTGCCGTCTTGGCGATCGCCGTGGCCGGGCAGGTCGAAGGCGATCAGCCGGTCGCCCCGCGATGCAACTACGTCGGCGCACTGCGCCAGAACGGGATCACGCTTGTTCGAGAGCTGGCCGTGCACGCCGACGACGGCCCGCCCACCGGGCTTTCCCCACCTCAAGGCAGGAATTCCGTCAAGGACGAACTCTTCCGGCTGTCTGCCCATGGCTTTCCTCTCCTTCATGCACGAGTGCCCGGAAGGCTGCGCTTCCTCCAACGGCGCATGCGGCGGTTCCTCACTCTGCCTTCCAGTCCGGTTCACCGCATCCGTCCAGTCCGGTTCACCGTATCCGCATGCATCGAAACGGCGGAGGAGCGCATTGCCCTGCTCCGTCGGCTCGGAGTCTCATGCCAGGGTTTGTCGAATACGCGACTGCGTCCCGGTCGCGACGACCTCGGCCGTCGCGCCGTTGACGAGAGGCATGAACGGGGCGACGTGGCCGCATTCGACGTCGGCAATGATCGGCACGCCCAGGCCTCCCAAAGCGTCGATGACGGCGTCGTACTGGTTCATGTCCGCGCAATCCGGAGCATTCGTGCGTCCGACAAGAACGGCGGCCGCACACTCGAAAAAACCCGCCAGGCGCATCCCATGGAGCGTTCTGCACACCTCATAGGCGTCCGCGTTGGCCGCTTCGACGTACACGATGAGCGGATCCCCAGTGGAGCGGGCGAGTTCGGACGCCCTGCCGAACGGCGTTCCGGCCAGGTTTCCCAGAGTCTCGATGCATCCTCCGATGAGCCTGCCCCGCACGTGCACGTCTCCCGCGCCGTCGAGCCGCACCCAATAGGCTTCCTCCGTAAGCTCGAACTCCGCGGCCTCGGGAAACGTCTCGTAGAGAACATAGCCTTCGCGGTACTTGTCGGGAGCGTCCTGGGTGAACGAGGCTCCTTGGGGAAGCGAGACGACGTCCATCCAGCCGACGAGGCCTTCAGGCACCGCGAACGGCGTGTCAAGGAGGTTGTTTCCGTGCACGGTGGCGACGCCGGCATTCAAGGTGAGCGGCAGAAGAAGGGTCGAAATGTCTGAATAACCGACGACCCACGTCGGCTCGGCCTCGGCCAGCCTCTTCCAGTCGAGGCAGGGTATGAGATCGATGGCCAATTCGCCGCCCCACGGCGGAATGACGGCGCGAATCTCCGGATCGAGAAGGAAATCCTGCAATTCCCGCGCGCGCTCCCGGGCGGGTGCGGACGTGGCTCCGTTTCCGTCCATGCACTCGCCGATGAGAACCTCAAATCCTCGGGAGCGCACGGTTTCTACGGCAAACTCCAGCCTGGGCTTCAGGGCGGGAGGCACACCGCCCGACGGGGACGTGACGGCCACCGTGTCGCCAGGGCCGAGGGGCCTGGGGAAACGCAGCTTCATTTGAGGGACTCTGGCGGATTCTCGCGCAGTTCGCGGATTGCATTTTCGAAGTCGTCCAACGAATCGTAGTTCGAATAGACCGACGCAAAACGCAAGTACGCGATTGTGTCAAGCTCACGCAGCGGCTCGAGGATAGCCAGGCCGATCTCGTGCGCCTCTATCTGCGAAGCCCCGTTGGCGCGGATCCGCTCCTCGACCAGCTGGGCGAGCCTCGCCAGGTCGTCTTCGCTTACGGGGCGGCCCTGGCAGGCCTTTCCCACCCCGCTTATGATCTTCTCTCTGGAGAAAGGCTCATATGCGCCCGACCGCTTGATCACCTGAAGGCTCGCCGTTTCGATCGTCGTGAATCGCCGATTGCACCGAGGGCACTGACGGCGCCGCCTGATGGCCTGGCCGTCATCGCTGGCGCGCGAGTCGATCACGCGAGACTCTGGATGTCGGCAGAAAGGGCAGCGCATTCTTTAACATTAATCGCGCGCGCGTCGGTGCGGCAAACATTCTGCCGAATCGCCGCCAATTCGGTCCATCTACAGCCCCCGGACCGGGGCTTCCCCTCTCCCGGTCCGGGGGCCAGCTCATCGGTACCGCGGCAGCACGAGCTTCTGTCCGGGTTTCACATCGCGCGAACCCAGAGAATTCAACTGTGCGATATCCGTGACTGCCTTCGGCGTGCTGGGGGCGCCGTCGATTCGGGCGGCGATCGCCCACAGCGTGTCTCCCGATTGAACGACAACCGTTTGTCGCTCAGCGGGAAGCAAGAGACTTCCCACGACGAGGCCCATGACGATCATGGCCGCGCAGGCGAGAGCGGCGAAGGCGGCTCGAAGCGCTCGAACTCCAAACGCCCCGGAAGCCACGGACTCGTCGGCTGCCGGCGTCGTCTTCGGGTACACGCACCTTGGGCGCGGCGATATGCGGGAACTGCGTCTGTCGCGAAGCGGGACGAGGCGGCCTGCCGGCTGCGCTTTCCCATCGTCGGATTTGCCATCGTCGGGCGTGGCCGCGGTGGGAACTGCCCGAAGGCGCGGAGCCGGGAACTCCTGCTTCGACCGTTCGCCGTCGTACAAAGTACGATCGGCGCGATTGTCCCGCGTATTCTCGCAGCGTCGCCGAGCGTCCGGACCGACGGCTTGCAACCGCCGAGCGCCTTTCCCGCGCTGAGTCGCCGGCTTCCGTTTGCCGTCGGCCGGAATCCGCAGAACGCTCATAACTTTACCTCGAACTTTCGTTCATCGAACATCTGTTTATAGACGATAGCGAATCGTCGAACACTTGTCCAGTCTTGTCGCCCTGCCGCTTTCTCTGAACAAATGTTTGCCTTTTCGTATCGTTGCCGGTAGGCTGATGACATAAGTCAATCGCGCCCCTCCGACACTTTTTTGGGGCTTTCACCGGAGGTGATGATGGTCAGACGCCGAACAGCCCTGACTGAACGTCAGAAGGAAGTGCTCAACGCCCTTCGCTCGGAGCTGCTCAAGAACCGATACGCTCCGACCATTCGCGAAATCGCCGACCGCTGCGGCTTTTCATCGACGTCGTCGGTCAAATACCAGCTCGACGCTCTCGAAGACAAGGGGTACATTGTGCGCGACCCCAGGCGCCCGCGCACAATTCTTTTGACCGAGCTGGGATTGGAGAACACCCACCGCAGGCTTTACGCCGACTACACGAGCGCCGGCATTCCGAGGGGGGCGGCGGCAGAGGAGCCGAAGACGTCCGCGGAGGACTTCCACGTGGACCCCTCGGTCAACGTCCCGGTTGTCGGGCGCATCGCGGCGGGATCGCCGATACTGGCCGACCAAGTGGTCGAGGAGGTCCTTCCCCTGCCCCGGTCGCTCACCGGCGACGGCGAACTGTTCATGCTCAAAGTCGTGGGCGACTCCATGGTTGAGGCCGCCATCTGCGACGGCGACTGGGTCGTCATCCGCCGGCAGCCCGTCGCCGAGAACGGGGAGATAGTCGCGGCCATGATCGAGGGGGAGGCGACGGTCAAAGTCCTCCAGCGCAAAGACGGCCACACTCTTTTGCTTCCGCGCAACAGCGAGTACAGGCCGATTCCCGCCGACGACGCCGAGGTTCTCGGGCGTGTCGTCACGGTGTTGCGCTCGCTCTGACTCTCCGCCAGTCTCGCTTCCCGTGAACTTGACGCGACGGCTTCGGCGCAGCGACTCGGAGCCGCGGCTTCCGGCCCCTTGCCGGTCATTGAGCATCCGTCCTTCACTGGACCGAAAATCGAGCGGGGCGCGTTCGACGCAACGGCCGGCACGTTCAACTTGGGATGCGGCCCGCGCCCGATCCCGGCATGCGAAAAGCGCGGGCCCTATACGGACCCGCGCTTCAGATCTGAGATCAAACGCAATTTCGAACGCTCATATGCGTCACAGAACGCTCGCACCGGGTGGGCGTCGAAGGCGTTCGCAGGCGTTTGGCGCGGACGCCTCGGAACGCTCACGCATCCCCGAACGTCCGCGCCGCCGCGCGAAGGCCTGCCTCGTCAGAAACCAAACTGGCGAGCCACATCCCGGATCGAGTCTGCGGAGCGCCGCAAACCGTCGTACTCCCTCGGCGTGACCACCGGGACGAGTCGGCGTCCGACGCCCGCGCGGCCCACGATCGAGGGAACCGACATGCACACATCGGAAATGCCGAGCCAGTCCTCCAGGTAGGAGGAGACGGGAAGCACGCGGTGCTCGTCACGGACGATCGAGCCGAGAATCGAAGCGACCGAGATTCCGATCGCGTAGTTCGTCACGCCCTTGCCCTCGATGATGTTGTAGGCCGAGCGAACGACGTCGTGATGAATCGCCTCGCGAACGCCGTCGTCGAGAAGCTTGCCGTCGACCGTTTGCCCCCACTGCAAAAGCGGCACTGCGCCGACCATCGCCGAGCTCCACAGCGGAATTTCGGAGTCGCCGTGCTCGCCGGCGATGTAGGCGTGGACGTTCTGCGGCGCTACTCCGCATGCGAGGGCAATGAGGTAGCGGAGCCGGGAAGAATCGAGCACCGTGCCCGAACCGAAGAAACGTCCGTCGCTGAGCCCGGACAGCTTCCACCCGGCGTAGGTGACGACGTCCACGGGGTTGGCGACCATGAGATAGATCGCGTCGGGCGCCTGCTCGACGGCCTTGGGAACGATCGACTTCATGATGTCGATCGTCGCCCCCGCGAGCTCAAGGCGGGACTGGCCCGGCTTCTGCTTGGCGCCCGCGGTGATGACGACGACGTCGGAATCCTTGATGACTGCGATGTCGGACGAGCCCTCGACGGTCGACACGGGCGCGAACTGGCTGCCTTGCGCGATGTCGAGCGCCTCGGCCTTGACTCTGGATTCGTTGATGTCGAACATCGCGTAATGGCGGGCGACACCCTGAATCATCGATGCGTACGTGACGGCGGAGCCTACGGCCCCGGCGCCTATGATCGCCACCTTGGTGCCGCGCCCGCCCGTCCTCGGGTCGATCGCAGGGGCGATGGTGGGAGCGGGAGCCTCTTCCTTTTCCGGGGCTTCGCTCTTCTTGGACTTGTCAGTCACGTCTCCTCCTTGTTTGCGGCAACTTCGCTACCGTCCAATGAAAATCCTACGGCTAAAACGGCTCGCGCGGGAGCCAATGCGTCCTATGTCTCCGCGCCAGTTTGAACGGCTGAATCGCTGCGGCCCGCACAATCGCGCGCCGGATCGGGTGCCGCCGCCAAACGCCGGAGCGCCGAGCGGGCCACGTGCGGGTCTTTCGTCCTCCACATCGGCGGCAGCGAGGCGGCGAGAAAGGAGCCGTAGCGCGCCGTGACGATCCGCGGATCGAGGATGGCGACGACCCCGCGGTCGTCTGTGCGGCGCA
>ERZ773083.1996-NODE-1996-length-13125-cov-2.847590_pt1 | contig 13125 bp, 7 predicted proteins | sample MGYA00511465_ERZ773083 | MGnify/ENA primary metagenome ERZ773083 (study PRJEB29015, sample SAMEA2738001) | human oral metagenome | biome: human oral; feature: human-associated habitat; material: dental | place: China | collected 2060 ... | reverse complement strand
CCCTATTGTTGCCATACGCCCCCGAAGTCGGCAAGCATCACGCAGCAACTTAACCAGAAAACAAGCAACAACAAACTGCTTGTAAGAACAATATATTGAGGTTTTAACGCTTACTTAAAATACTTCTCTGCTGTTGCTTTCGGCTGTTCAACCGTAAGCTGGGCTAAGCAAACCCTTTCTATCATAGTGCTTAATAACTTTACCATACGCGCCAATTACTTAGTATGCCTAATGCGTTGCGCCTTCTTTTCGTCCCTACGCACAAGATAAGGAGAAGGAGGCAACTCTGGCAGAAGATTGTCTAACGAATTGATTTGACCAACAACTTTAAGCAAAAGTACGAATGTGGATAGCGACAAGTTGCCTGCACTGCCATTCTCAAACTTGTGAATGGTGGTAAGCCCAACACCCGATCGCTCTGCAACCTCTTTTTGAGTGAGGTTGCAACGCAGCCTATATTCCTTGAAACGCGTACCCAAAAGGCGTACAAGTCCAGGCGTAGAATATTCATATAAATCGGCCATAACGCTACGTTTTATTTATCATTATATTGAAGGTTATATGCCTTTTAAGGCATTTATCTTCAATATAATGAAGCTTATAACTGCAAATCTACATCATTTTTTTGAATTAATGCCGTTTTTCAAATAAAATAACGGCTAGTTGAATTACATTGGGCAATTAGCGTTTGGGCTATAATCGTAAATTACAGAAGTGTAACCACCCGAAAAACACATCAACCAACGGGCTTTGCAAAGCGTTTATTCTTTTCTCAAACATCAAAAAAGTAGCCTTACTTGGCATTTAACGGCCGAGCAAGCTTAATGCCACATCCTCTTTAAGACGAAACAAGGCGTAGACAATCGCAAAGCGGTTGCTGGCACAAATTCAGCTACAAGCCTAAACTCTTATTCATGGCAACATTGACTATTATTCCAAACCAACGTATCGTTACAAAACCAACTACTTTCTATTATGAAATGAAAACACGCACAGATACGCACAACCAAAAGTTAAAACAAGTAAACACTTTTGACAAACGCCGAGAAAATTTCATCCCATTCTAGCAGAATCAAAAGCCATTTTGCATACATCTAGCTGCTATTTTCAGTATAACACACTTTTGTTTTAGTCCATTTCTGAGAACACAAACGGCATTTAGCACCACTTTGCCTTTCTATTTTGTCGCCGGCGCGCATCTTTTATCCATCCCAATTACCTGCTTTTAGCACCAAAACACCCATTAATTAGCCACTTTTCGCCATGCAAAACACCTGTTTTCAATCGAAAAGAAAACGCATAATCCCCAATTTTATGCGCATTTTTATACTTATCGTCTTGCATTTTGCAGCATGTTGAACTGCGTTTAGCACCAAAATGCCTTGCGTTTAGCACCTAAACGCACTGCATTTAGCAGCAAATTGCATTGCGTTTAGGTGCAAATTGCATTGCATTTTGCACCATATTACAGGGTATTTTGCTGTTAAATGCAGATTATCCGCACAATTAGTGCGCCAACTCTACATATATATGCAATTCCACCTTTTATCGGCCAGTACCATTTTGTGCCAAAACAAACCCTCGCGAGAATCGATTATTTGCGGCGAGCGAGCGGCCGCTGGATAAAAACGGCACTTATAACGTTAAATTTCTTACCGAAAAATGGACAACGTTTAGTTAAGGAGTTAAGGAGTTAAGGAGTTACGGAGTTAAGCCAGATGCCTAAGTGGCGTTAGACTTCTTTAAGGAGTTAAGGAGTTAAGGAGTTAAGGAGTTAAGCCAAATGACTAAGTGGCGTTAGCCATCTTTTCACCCTTTCACCTTTTCACCTTTAATGGGCGTTAGCCATCTTTTCACCTTTTCACCCTTTCATCTTTTCACCTTTAAACGCCTTTTCACCTTTTCATCTTTAAAGGGCGTTAGCCATCTTTTCACCTTTTCACCTTTTCACCCTTTCACCTTTAAACGCCTTTTCACCTTTAAAGGGCGTTAGCCATCTTTTCACCCTTTCACCTTTTCACCTTTTCACCTTTAAACGCCTTTAATACTCACCAAAATTAAACTTCGGAACAAGCAAACGGTGCGCTTTACAAAATAATTAACTACATTTGCACTTGTGGATTAACCTAACATTCCTATTCTAGGCAGGGCTAAGTCTTGCAAACACTGAAACCAAGGCATGTACCAATGCCGAACGAGTACGGCGTTAACGATGTCTTTACGCATAAACAGCCACACTTACTGACTGAGAACCCACCTTGAACGACGACAGACGATAACCAAAACCAGCTATAACCCCACAACATGCTAAACTAAAAATGCCAGCAATGAAAAGAAAAACAATATTGACAATGCTCTTTACCGCCTTTATCCTGACGGCAAATGGGCAGAAAGGGCTATTCGACTCTATGTGGGAGAGCAACGACTCCATCCCATTCGTATGGGATGGGGGCATCTACTTGCCTGCAACTATCGACAATAAATACTCTGCCCACATCTTGTTTACCACAAATGCAAACCGCCAATTGGTGGTAGACACCACGTATCTTAAAGAACAGTGTTGGCAACCGCCAAAGATAGAGAAGGCTAAAATCAAGAGAGAAAAAGATACACTGCGCCTAAAAACATCGTACACAAAGCACCATGTGAAGTTTGGTAACACCACGGCAAACTTCCCCTACATGCTCATTAGCGACATAAGAAATGTTTTGGGCAAGCATGCCGACGGCATCATGTGGGATACGTTCTTTGAATACTCTCCTTTTGAAGTGAACTTTCAGCAGAAGTTCTTACGCACACTAACAGCCATACCCGACTCCGTTAAACGCAGCTACCGCTGTTTGCCGCTCACGGTTAGGGGTTCCAATTTTATGATTGAAGCATACGTATGGCTCAACAACAAGCGCATCGGGGGCCTTTATGAGTTATGCCTTGAAGGCGGAGACGACATTATGTTCACCAAAGAGACTGTAAGAAAACATAACCTGATGGCATACGAGGGTAAAACTCAGCAGCTTTTGGCTCAGTACACGAACATAGGCGACACCACAACGACTACAACTACCTTCGCACTAGCCGACTCAGTACACCTTTGGCTAGACAACATTGGCCGTGCTAGCGTGTCTATGCCCATGCCAGAGGAAACATCCCACTCGCGAATGCACAATGTAGGATATATCGGGGCGGGTATTCTTAGCAATTACAATTTGGTGTTCGACCCCGCCCACAACAAGCTTTATTATCGACCCTACAAGGCGCACACACCCGAAAAAAGAACGTGGGGTTTCTCGTGGATAAACCGAACCGACATCGGTAAAGGATGGATTGTGCGCTCAATATATAAAGGCAGCGCAGCAGAAAAAGCAGGAATAAGGCTTGGCGACACCATCATAAAGGTGAACGGAAAGAAGGTGGAGAACTATTCGTGGGAGGAGGAACGAGTGCTTTCAAACGATTCAACCATCACGCTTTTGCTTAAAACAAAACAGGGCATGCGAAAAGTAACCATCAAAGAAGAGGTGTTTTAGGCTGGTTCTAAAAGCTCCACCCTGCCGTTCCATCATGGTTTAAGCAACGCACTTTGCCGTATTGAAGGATAATAAGGGGCTATTTCGAGGATTTTAAACGTTAATTGGGTAACCAGTTGGCCTATTAACGTGTTGTCTGCACGTCAAACCAAAAGGCTTATCACTTCCTTTTCGCCTTAAAGAGGGATAGGCAATGCGGCTTTTAATCCCTATTTCCACACAAATAAGGATTGCGATTTTTCATACATTTGCATACTTTTGCACCTTGCAAACGTGCAAGGCATGCGCCGACAGACTGCGAAGTGAACGTCGGAACGGCTTTGCCGAAATACAAAAACATTCGAAAATGAAAATTATCGCAACACTAACAGCCGTCGCATTTGCGGCAACAGCGAACGCCACAGTAGAAGATTCGGCCACCATTGGCGGAATGATTAACGAGGTTTCGGTGGTGGGGTTTAAACAAGACAGAGCCGCCATATCGCCCGTTTCGCAACAAGGGGTAGGCGAACGCTACATCGAAAACAACCAACTAATGGGTATTCGCGACCTTAGTGGCATGATAGCCAACTTCTACATGCCCGACTATGGCTCGCGACAATATTCACCCATCTATATTCGCGGCATCGGTTCGAGGGTTAATGCGCCTTCGGTGGGCGTGTATGTAGATGGCATTCCCTACTTCGACAGAACGGTATTAGACATGGACCTCTTTGGCGTAAGCAAGGTAGAAGTGTTGCGCGGACCGCAAGGAACGCTCTTCGGGCGTAACGCATCGGCCGGATTGATAAACGTTTTCACGCGTTCGCCACTCGATTACCAAGGCACAATGGCCAAAGTTTCGTATGGTTCGTACAACGATTTGCTCGTGGCCGCATCCACCTATCATAAACTGAGCCAAAGATTTGGCCTTTCGCTCACGGCCAACTATCACCATAACGACGGTTTTCTGACCAATACTTTTCTCAACAACAAGGCCGACCGCATCGGCAATGGCACCATTAGGCTGGGCGCAACGTGGAAACCAATAGACCGATGGACTGCAAGATTTACGGCTGCACTAGACCTTACCCATCAAAATGGCTACCCTTATGCGCCTTACGACCCACAAACGGGCGTGCTACAACCCATTGCCTACAATCGCGAAAGCAGCTATCGCAGGCTGGTTGGCACGCTAGGCATGAGTTGGCGATACGATGCCGAGGGCTGGAGTATGAACAGTCAGACCGCATTTCAGCACAACGATGGTAGGATAGATGTAGACCAAGACTATTCGCCACGCGACATCTTCGCCGTTAAAATGCCGCATAGGCAAAACCAAGTGAGCCAAGAATTCACCTTCCGCTCTACCAACGAGAGCCGATACCAATGGATTGTGGGTGCATTTGGTTTCCATCAACACGAACATTACACCGTAAACACATCGCGTATAGCGGCCAAATTGTACGAAGTGAGCCAGAACAAACTGCCCACAACGGGGTTCGCACTCTATCATGTCAGCACGTTCAACATCGTAAAGGGCTTGTGGGCATCGGCTGGTGTCCGGTTGGATTGGGAGAGAAACAAAATAAACAACAACAAAGCCAAGGTAAAATGGATGGGACAAGACGCCCCACCCATGTTCAATCCCGTAGACCCGAAGGGCGGATGGCAAGCAACAGACTTTGATGCAAACAGGATTGACAGGCAGATAACGCCCAAGTTTACGCTTAAATACCAGTTTACGCCCTTCCGTATGATATACGCCACGGTAGCGAAAGGCTATAAAGCGGGCGGCTTTAACGCCGTTCGCCAAACCGACGAAGACTATACTTACAAGCCCGAACACACGTGGAACTACGAGGTTGGAGCCAAATGGAGTTTCCTTAAAGGCCTGTTGGCGTTAGAGGTTAGTGCATTTTACATCGACTGGCGGCACCAACAACTCTCCATTACCGTACCTGCACTGGGCAATGTTGTGCGCAATGTGGGGCACAGCAACAGCAAGGGGTTAGAACTTGCGCTTAATGCCACGCCCTTACCCGCGCTTTCGTTACAGGCTAGTTACGGATACACTTACGCCAAGATGCTAGAAGGGCGCATGGGGACGGGGCGCGACTACTCTGGCAATATGTTGCCATTGGTTCCGCGCCACACTTGTTCGTTCAATGCCAACTATGTAGTAAACAACCTCGGCCGTATTGCCAACAAGTTGATGTTTAATGCCAACCTCACGGGCGTTGGTCTGCTCTACTGGCGCGAAGACAATGCGGTTAAACAACCATTCTACACTCTTCTCAACCTAAAAACAGCCATAACGCGCGGCATATTTACCTTAGAGCTATGGTCGCGCAACACGCTTGCAACCAATTATCTGGCCTATTACTTCGTTGCCTCAACGCCTATGGCACAAAAAGGCAAGCCCTTCACCGTTGGTACAACGCTGATGGTAAAGTGGTGAGGTAAGGTGGGTAAGGCTATGATGTTGCAAGCTATTGCGGCAAAAGCCCTATAAAGAACAAAGTACACCCCAAGCCTTTCTCCATTTGGAGAGGGACTTGGGGTGTGGCTTTTAACATCTGAGAAGGAGACTTGGCAAGACCCCTACTCAAGTATGTAAAAGCAAGAAGTGGTAAAGAAGTTGCGCACATGCCGCATTCTGGCCAAGCGAGGCCACAGCAAACGGGGGCGCAGATTAAACTTTATCTCGTAATGGGGGTTGATGAAAAAAAGCGTGCGGTTGCGTATGGCAAAGTGTTGCGCGGCCAAACCCTCGAACATCTCTATCGTACAACGCGTCTGTTTGATGTCAAGCAGTTCGTCTGTAATGCCTGGTTTCTCGTGGAAGGCCTTCAATATGGCCGCATATACATCTTCTGGCAAGAGGTGAAACCAAGGCAAATGCGAGAGGAACTTACTTCGGCAAATCTGCTGATGACCGCCGAAGGGCATCTGCCAAGCAGGAAAAGCCATGAAAACAATACCTTTCGGGCGCAAGAACTTGCGCAACTTGGACAAGAAAGAGGCCTTATCCATAATGTGTTCGATTACGTCGTGACAGATAATCAGGTCGAAATGGTGTTCAATATCCTTCATTTCGAACACGTCTGATGCGATAAATTGCCCCTTAGCACCCGCCTCTTCGAAAAATCGCTTGGCATCGTTTATCCTACATTCGGCCAGGTCTACCCCCACAACCTCGCACCCTCGCTCGCTGAAAGGCAGCAGGTTGCCGCCATCGCCACAGCCTATCTCCAACACGTTCAGCCCCTGTTTGATGGCCAGATAACACTCAATGTAGGGCAAAAAGTACTTCCAGCTGGTTGCAGAAAGTTCGCTAAAATATAGTTTTCGGTCTTCTTGTCGGTGCTGCATAATTAAGAATGTACAAAGTTAGAAAGCTGTAAGAATGAAAAACAACTCAAAAATAAAAGGATTAAAGCGTGGAGACATCATCTTTCTCCTTGAAATCCGTTCCTTCTAGTTCGTTAATTACTCTGATTATCTCTGCACAAAAATACAGCAAATTAACTAAACAAGAGAAGAAATAGACCTTTTTTCTTTTAAAATCACAACTTCTAGGTATTGTTTACAAACGTAAATGCTTGCATTACACGTTGTCTCTAAGATGCCATTGCAGACTATAAACATGTTGCACCATCATTTTATTTAATAAGTTGGCGCATAAAGCGAGATAACAAGTGAACAAGTTAACGAGTTAAAGAGAGGATTGAGTTGACAAGTTAACGAGTGAACAAGTTTGTAGGCGCAGCCATCTTTTCACCCTTTCACCTTCAAAGGGCGTTAGCCATCTTTTCACCCTTTCACCTTCAAAGGCGCAGCCATTCTTTCACCCTTTCACCTTTTCACCTTTAAACGCTCTCCTTAATCAAACAATCCAGGCTCTTTTGCGTTGCTAGTATAGATGTTTCTACCCAGATGTTGGTAAGCCAATTCGGTTACCATACGCCCTCGTTGCGTACGCTTAATAAAGCCTTCCATGATAAGATAAGGTTCATACACCTCTTCTAAGGTGCCTGCGTCTTCGCCTATGGCAGTTGCAATGGTGCTTACGCCAACAGGTCCACCCTTAAACTTATCGATAATTGTGAGCAAAATCCGATTGTCTATCTCGTCCAAACCATACTGGTCGATGTTCAATGCCGTGAGCGAGAGGCGTGCAATAACCGTATCGATGCTGCCATTACCCTTCACTTGGGCAAAGTCGCGCACACGCCTTAGCAGCGCGTTGGCGATACGGGGCGTTCCACGCGACCGCCTTGAAATCTCCATTGCGGCCTCATCGTCGATGGGAACATTCAATATTCGCGCCGAACGCTTAATGATACGCGCCAGCGTTTGTGGGTCGTAATACTCCAAATGCAGGTTAATACCAAACCGCGCACGCAACGGGGCAGTAAGCAAACCGCTGCGCGTGGTGGCTCCGATGAGCGTAAAGGGGTTGAGGTCTATTTGTATCGACCGCGCCGAAGGCCCTTTATCGATCATGATGTCTATGCGATAATCTTCCATAGCCGAGTAAAGATACTCTTCAACCACGGGCGAAAGGCGGTGTATCTCGTCGATGAACAACACGTCGTTGGTTTCTAACGAAGTGAGGATGCCTGCCAAGTCGCCAGGCTTATCCAGCACAGGGCCGCTGGTTATCTTAAATCCCACGCCCAATTCGTTGGCAATGATGTTGCTCAGCGTGGTCTTACCCAATCCCGGAGGACCGTGTAAGAGGGTGTGGTCGAGAGGTTCGCCACGATATTTTGCCGCCTCAACAAACACTTCTAGGTTTTCTACCACCTTACTTTGGCCGCTGAAATCTTGGAATTTCGGCGGTCTGAGGGCGTTTTCAAACTCGCGTTCGCTGGGCATTGTGCGTTCGTCTCTGATGTCAAAGTCTTCTGTCATAATGCAAAGGTACTAAAAATTGCAACTTGGTTGCACGTTTTAACGCCTAACTTTGCAGTACAACATAACATTCTCATTAAGGGAGATGAACGTGCGGAGAACGAGAGACGGCATTTGTCGGCCTGCAAACTAGTGGCTAGGAAATCTAAAATACCGAGAAAACCTAGTGAAACTAGAATAACAAGGATGCCTGAAATACCCAGAAGAACTAGGCAAACTTGAACAGGCAAGACAACTTGCAAACTCGTAAACTCGTAATCTTGTAAACTTAAAAAACAACATATTATGTGTGAACATCATCACGAAGAAGAAACAAAATTGTGGCAACCCATACTGTCGGGTGTGCTGCTAGCGGCTGGAATAGCCTTTACATGGATGGGCTGCGGATGGTTTTCGCAACCTTGGGTGCAACTTATTTGGTACATTGCAGCCTACCTTCCCGTTGGGTTTGGCGTGATGCACGAGGCTGTGGAAGAAGCGATGAAAGGGGATATATTTAGCGAATTCATGCTGATGAGCGTGGCTTGCGTTGGTGCTTTCGCCATTGGCGAATATCCTGAGGCCGTAGCCGTGATGTGGCTTTACTGCATTGGCGAGGCTCTTCAACATCGCGCAGTGCATAAAGCACGGCATAGCATATCGAGCCTAACCCATTATCGCCCCGAACTTGCACGTCTTATGCGATGGAATGGCGAAAAAAACACAATGGAACAGGTACTTGTTAAGCCCGAAATGGTAAGTGTGGGCGATGTGATAGAGGTACTTCCAGGCGAACGCGTGCCGCTAGACGGCGTGCTACTTCTACCCGACGACGAGCGCGATGCCCTTGTTAACTTCGACACGGCCGCGCTTACAGGCGAGAGCATGCCCCGACAAGTGGGCATAGAAGGCGAAGTTTTGGCCGGCATGATTGCCTTAGAGCGTGCCACAAGCCTACGCGTTACGCGTACACAAGGCGAAAGTGCGCTTACACGAATACTAAAAATGGTGGAAGAGGCCACCGAACGAAAGGCACCCACCGAGTTGTTTATCCGTCGTTTTGCACGCATCTACACGCCCATCGTTATTCTTTTGGCGGTGCTTACGGTGGCTCTGCCGTGGGCATACACGCTCATTGCGCCTTCGTTCCATTACCATTTCGCCACGTGGTTACATCGCGCATTGGTGTTCTTGGTTATCTCTTGCCCCTGCGCATTGGTCATCAGTGTGCCATTAAGCTACTTTGCTGGTATCGGCAGAGCATCGCGTATGGGCGTACTTTTCAAGGGAGGCAACAGCCTAGATGCACTAACGGGCGTTGACACGGTGGTGTTCGACAAGACAGGAACACTTACCACAGGAGCGTTTGGCGTGCGCCAAACCATGCATCTTTCGCCCGAAGAACTGCAAACGGTGGTGGCTATGGAACGCAGCAGCACGCACCCCATTGCCAAAGCCATTGTTAAAGTATATGGCGACGGCGAGAAGATTAATGCCGAGAACATGCCTGGGCTGGGTCTTCGGGCCGAAATAGCGGGCGAGACATGGCTTGCAGGTACGCTTAGGTTGCTTAAAAATCAAGGTGTGAGCTATCCCGAAGAACTGCAAACCATACCCGATACCATCGTGGCTTGTGCCAAAAATGGCCGTTTCATCGGCTGTATCTTACTCTCCGACACACTAAAACCCGATGCTGCGGATGCCATTTCGATGCTGCGCAAGGTGGGCATTACGCACGTTGAGATGCTATCTGGCGACAAACAAGCATTGGTTGACAAGGTGGCTGAGGAACTAAAACTTGAACAAGCCCTAGGCGACTTGCTGCCACAACATAAGGCGGAGCGCATTGAAACCTTGCAAAAGCAAGGACGGAAGGTGGCTTTCGTGGGCGATGGCATCAACGATGCGCCCGTGTTGGCTTTGAGCAACGTGGGCATTGCGATGGGTGGAGCTGGTGCAGACATGGCTATCGAGACGGCCGATGTGGTGTTACAGACAGACCAACCCTCGCGGTTGGCACAAGCCCTAGGTCTTGCCCGAAAGACACGAACCATCGTTTGGCAGAACATTGCCTTTGCCATTGGCGTGAAGGTGGTGGTTATGGTGCTTGGCCTAATGGGTATTGCAACACTTTGGGAGGCCGTTTTCGCCGATAGCGGCGTGGCTCTTTTGGCCGTGGTGAATGCCATGAGGATTATGAGAGGGAAATGAAAGGATGAAAAAAGGACGCTTTCTCGATGAAAGCGTCCTTTTTTTGCATACCTGTTAACGAGTAAGCAAGTAGGAAGGCCATTCTCCTTGGGCTGCTTAGCTAACAAGTGAGGGCTGATTAAAGAAATTAAGTTCATCTGTTTCCACCTTAACTTAGGAGCAGATGAACCTAAATCCTCACAACCCTACAAGCCCATTTCCTTTAACAATCTATCGGCATGCCCCCACTTATCCATCATAAAGAGCATGTAACGGATGTCTACGCCAATGCAACGAGCAAGGAGCGAATCGAAAAGGATGTCGCTAGAAAGACTGTCCCAGTTGCCATCGAAGGCCAAACCGATAAGCCTACCCTTGCCGTCGAACATGGGCGAGCCACTGTTTCCGCCCGTAATGTCGTTGTTGGTGAGGAAACAAAGGTGCAGGTTATTCGTGGATTTGTCGGTGAAACGGCCGAAATCTTTCGACGAAAGCAACTGGCGCATGATGGGTTCTGCCTCGTAGTCAACGTTGCTTTTGGCACGATCCATCTTCTCAACGATGCTTTCGGGCGTGGTATAATAACCCAATTCCTTGCCGCCAAGCGAGAAACCCTTTACCTGACCGTAGCTAAGCCGCATGGTAAAATTGGCATCCGAGTAGTGGGGCATGTCCTCTTCCATACGCAACTTGGCTGCACAGAGATAGCGTTCTTGCGCCTCGATGGAATCGTTAATTGCGCCCATTCCTTCGGTTAGGTCGTAATAGATGTCCATCACGTCTTGTCCGAAACGCACACCTGGGTCTTCTTTATACGCCTTGGTATTGTAAAACAGCTTTGCGCCCTTCTTCATGATGATGGAACGTGCATAAAGATCGTCTACAAAACGCTGGTAATCGCCGCCGAAACGTTGGTCGATGGTGGTGTAGAACTTGGGCAGGTAGCGGTTTCCAACATGCTCGCGATAGTTCTTGAGCAGCACGGCAAGCACCTCCTTATCCAGTGCCGCATCCCATTCGTTGCTATTGTCGGCAAACTCGTGGTATTGCTTTGATGCGGGTTTCTTAGGACCTTTCACTTCCATGCCGCCCATTGCAAGGCGCATGGCGCGTGTAGCCAATTCGTTGGTGCGGCGGAAAGTTTCCATCCAATAATAGCGCGTACGAACGCGGTCGAAACGCTTTTCGTAGTAAGCGCCCAGCTTATCAAAGTCCAGTTTTCCTTTAAGAAAGCCCGTTGAGTCTTGCCATTGGCGCAAGCGTGCCTCGTAATCGCGCTTTTGTTGCACTAAACCGATGGAATCGATACATTTGTTCATTCCCAAAGAGTTCTTCCAATAGTTGGCGCTTTGGGCGAACTTAGAGTCGTACTTGATACGCACAGCCTCGTTGGCACGCATGTGTCGGCGCATCACCTCTTGCTTAACGCCTCGCACTTGGGCGCGTGGCGTGTTCTCGCAATCGCGCCTTTCGATGATGCCGTAGCTTGAAATGTAACGGCTGGTGCTACCTGGATAGCCCATCGTCATGGAGAAATCGCCCTCTTTATACCCATCGAGCGAGATGGGCGCCCAATGTTGCGGACGATAAGGTACATTGTTCTTAGAATAAGCGGCAGGCCCATTGGTTGTTGGGTCGGCATAAATACGGAAGACGGAGAAATCGCATGTCTGTCGCGGCCACATCCAGTTGTCCGTTTCACCGCCGAACTTACCCATCGACTTGGGAACGGTAAAAACGAGTCGCAAGTCGGTGAAATCTTGGTAAACGGTGGCATAGAAACTGTTGCTCTCGTAGAATGGGTCGATAGAAACACGAAGGGTTTTATCTATTTTACGCACCGAGTCGGTAAGTACCGTCTGCAACGAGTCGATAAGAAAATCCTTCTGTCGCTTGCTGGCCGTGGCATATCCATTGGCCATCAGTCGCGAAGTAACGTCTTGTTGCGACTTCATAAAGCTCACGAACATGTCGCTGTTGGGCAGTTCTTCCTCGTAGGTCTTGGCATAAAATCCGTTTAGCATGTAGTCGTGTTCAACGGTTGAATGTCTACGAATGGCCTCGAAACCACAATGGTGGTTGGTAAATACCAATCCGTTAGGCGAAACCACCACGCCCGAACAGTAACCAGAGAAGTTAACAACGGCGTTTTTAACGGCATCTTTACTTTGATAGATGTCGGCATATGGCAGTTTAAAGCCTTCGGCCTGCATCTGTTGGTACACTGCCTGCGGCAGGTTGTACAGTGTCCACATGCCTTCGTCGGCCTTTGCCGTAACGAATGCCATGAGGGCAGCTAAGATGAATGTAATTTTCTTCATATTTATTTGAATTGATGTATTGGTCAGGAGTTAAGGAGTTAGGGAGTTAAGCCGTATGCCTTATTTGAATTGACATAGCTCTCAGGAGTTAAGGAGTTAGGGAGTTAAGCCGTATGCCTTATTTGAATTGACATAATTGTCAGGAGTTAAGGAGTTAGGGAGTTAGGGAGTTAAGCCGTATGCTTTGTTGCCCTATGGCTAACCATCCT
>ERZ773083.1990-NODE-1990-length-13166-cov-2.384715_pt1 | contig 13166 bp, 8 predicted proteins | sample MGYA00511465_ERZ773083 | MGnify/ENA primary metagenome ERZ773083 (study PRJEB29015, sample SAMEA2738001) | human oral metagenome | biome: human oral; feature: human-associated habitat; material: dental | place: China | collected 2060 ... | reverse complement strand
GGCCTTGGCGAAAATATTAAAGAAGGCCTTCTTCTCCACCTCAGTGATATCATTCGGGACAGCGACCACAATATCGCTTCTCTTGATATTGGCCTTTAGATCTGTCTCTAAGACCTCATAGATCATGGTCTGCATATTGTCGAAGTCGGCAATGACTCCGTTGATGATAGGAAAAGAAACCTCAATATTGGCCGGCGCCTTCTCATACATGGCATAGGCGGCATCGCCGTAGGAATACATCTGATTGCGATTCACAAGAGCGATGGTGTCTTTGATATTGGTGATGTCGTTGGAAGCCTTGGAAAAGATCTTGAGATTCCCCGTTCCAAAATCAATACCGTATGCGTTGCTCATAGGATCTCCTCCTCCTAGATCAGTTCCCCCTGACGGAAACTGTAATACTGGTGATCGCCGATGATAATGTGATCCCGCAGGGCGATTTCAAGATACTGCCCTGCCATCTTAGCCTCCTGCGTGGCCAGATAGTCGGCCTGCGAAGGGGTGGGATCCCCGCTGGGGTGATTGTGCAGGAGCACCAGCTGACTGGCCTGATGCGTCAGGGCCAGCGAGAAGATTTTGCGAATAGGAAAATCCGTTCGGTCACTGCTCCCCAGGCTGATGACGGACTCAAATACCAGCTCGTCTCTCACATTAAAATAGGCCGCAACCAGAAGTTCACTGTCTTCGTGTCGCAGCCGTTCCATATAATAGCCTGCAATGGATTTGGTCTCAGTCAGTTTTAACTTCCTGCGCCTCGTATTGCTGGCAATTCGCCTGGACAACTCGAAAACAGACTGCAATTCTCTTGCCTTGACCGGTCCGATACCGGGGATAAGCATGAGTTCATCCCTGGAGATATTGACCAGATCAGCCAGCGAGTGCTGTCGCAGACGAAGAAGCTCCTCAGCCATAGCTAAGACATCGCAGTCTCTTGTCCCGCTCCGAAGAAGAATGGCAATCAGCTCCGCGTCCGTCAAGGCCGCGCAGCCACAGCGATCCAACTTCCGATCCGGCGCGTTGTCAGCGTATCTATTGTCAAAATGATTCCTGCTCCTCATGCCTGCCTCATTGGTCTTGCACAAGAGCGATATCATCGGTCAGCCAAAAACATATTAGCATAATTGACTATCCGTCACAAGATTAGCCTCATAGACTTTCTGCAGGGACATCATGATTCCGAGCTTGGCGTGAGGCCAGGTCAGGCCTCCCTGAAAAAAGGCTGTATAGGGGGGGCGTAGGGGCCCGTCCGCGGACAACTCGATGGAGGATCCCTGGACAAACGCGCCCGCGGCCATAATGACCGGATCATCATAGCCCGGCATATCCCAGGGTTCCGGTTTCACATAAGAATCCACCGGGGCGGCCGCCTGGATGCCCTGGCAGAAGGCAATCAGGCCCTCCGGCCTTCCGAAGGTCACCGCCTGGATAATATCATGCCTCTTCTCTGTTCCATTGGGAAGCACCGAAAAGCCCAGGCTCTCATAGAGCTTTGCCGCGAAGATTGCCCCCTTCATGGCCGCCCCTGTCACCGTCGGCGCCAGAAAAAAGCCCTGGAAGAAGTCCCTCATGACCCCGAGGGAAGCGCCGACCTCCTTGCCCAGCCCCGGGGAAGTCAATCGATACGCGGCGTTTTCTACACAGGTCCTGCTTCCGGCAATATAGCCCCCGATCGGTGCAAGACCTCCGCCGGGGTTTTTAATCAGGGAGCCGACCATCATATCCGCGCCCACATCCAGAGGCTCGATTGTCTCCGTGAATTCACCGTAGCAATTGTCAACCATGACGATCAAAGACGGCTTAATCTCCTTGACAAAGCGGATCAGCTGTCCGATTTTCTCCACGGACAGGGTCGGCCGGGTCTGGTATCCCTTGGACCGCTGGATTGTCACCAGGCGGGTCTTCTCGTTGATTGCGGCGCGGATGCTCTCATAGTCAAAATCGCCGTTTTCCAGGAGGTCCACCTGTCGGTAGCTGATCTGATACTCCGCGAGAGAGCCTCTTGCGGGCCGAATGCCGATCACCTCTTCCAAGGTGTCGTATGGCTTGCCGACAGGAGACAAGAGCTCGTCTCCCGGGCGCAGATTAGACATCAGGGCAAGGGCAAGAGCATGCGTTCCGCAGGTGATCTGAGGGCGGACCAGAGCATCCTCCGCGCCGAATGTATCCGCGTAGACCTTCTCCAGGGTCTCTCTTCCCAGATCATCGTAGCCGTAGCCGCTGGAGGAGTTGAAGCAGTCTGCCGAGACCCGGTTCTTCTGCATGGCGGCGATCACCTTCATCTGATTGTATTCCGTCAGACGATCAATTTCCTCAAAACGGCTTTTCAAGCCGTCTAAAACTCTGTGCGCGTAATGACAGACGGCTGGACTGATGCCCAGCTTATGGTACATCTCTTCAATCTGCTCCATAAATTCCTCTCTTCTTCAAAAGCTCGACAGCCCTTTTTACGATGAGATCCTCATCATTGCCAAAGGCAGATTTATCCAGCCAGACAACGTCTTTTTCCCTTCGAAACCAGGTCAGCTGGCGCTTGGCGAAATGTCTGCTGTCTCTCTTGATCTGATATACTGCCTGATCCAGACTGATCCTGCCATCCAGATATTCCAGGATCTCCTTGTAACCCAGTCCCTGCATGGAGACCATTCCCTGATGATAACCGGCCCTCTTTAAAGCTGCCACCTCGTCTAATAAGCCCTCCTGCATCATGCGATCGACCCGCTTGTCAATGCGCTGATAGAGGGTCTTTCGATCCTGCGTTAAGACAAAATAAGCCAGATTGTAGGGGCTCTTCTTTTCCCTCTCCCGGGCGTTGTGGTCAGAGATTCTCTGGCCGCTGACATGATAGAATTCCAGGGCGCGCACAACACGCTTTACATTGTTAAAATGGATCTGGTCTGCCGCCGAAGGATCAACGGCCTTTAACTTTTCGTGCAGGAATTCGGGTCCCTCTTCCTCTGCCAGAGCTTCCATCCTCTGTCGAAATTCCACATCCTCTTGCATTGAGGTGAAATCAATATCTCTGGTAATCGCCTGAATGTAAAATCCGGTCCCCCCTACGATCATCGGAACGCGGCCGCGGGCATAGATCTCTGCCATGGCCTTTTTTGCCCTCTCCTGAAAGATAACGACATTCCAGGGCTGATCCGGCTTGACGCAGTCGATCAGATAGTGGGGGATCCCCTCCATCTCATCTTCTCTGATCTTGGCTGAGCCGATATCCATGCCCTGGTACACCTGCATGGAATCCGCGGAGATGATGCTTCCGCCGACCTCTTTGGCCATTCTGATTGAGAGGGCGCTCTTTCCGACCGCGGTCGGGCCGGCGATAATAATCAAGGGCTTCATGTGACAATCCTCTTGAATTTGCGATCCAGATCATAGTGACTGAAGGAAATAATCGTCGGGCGGCCATGGGGACAGTGATAGGGATTTTCCAGAGTCAGAAGCTCTGCGATCAGCTCTTTGATCTCGGCAAGAGAGAGCTTATTGTTTCCCTTGACAGCGGCCTTGCAGGACATGGAGGCCACCTTCTCCATGACAAGCTCGGAGGAGGCGTTCGCCTTGAAGTCACAGGCCTGGGCAATCATATCCAAAAAGAGCGTCCTGGCATCAATCTGAAAGAGATTTCCCGGAACCCCCTTGATGGCATACTCCTTGCCTCCAAAGGGCTCCAGGCGAAATCCGATGCGGTAAAAGGCATCGGAGCACCTGTCATAAGCCTCCTGCTCCAGGGGGGAGAGGCTGACGATGATCGGGGGAGAGAGCAGCTGCGAGGTCATCTCCTTGTCCTTCAGTTGAGCCATCGTGCGCTCATAGAGGACTTTTTCGTGGGCAGCATGCTGATCGATGATATACATTTTGTCGGCATACTGAATGATCCAATAGGTGCCGAAGACCTGTCCCACGATCGTAAAGCTCTCTCTGGCCTCCTGGCTGAAAAATTTGGGCTGCGTATAATCGCCAAAGCCCTTTTTGGCCCTCTCCGAAAGATTCATCTCCCGGCCCGAAGGCTCTTCCCTCAGCTTCCTTTTCTTTTGATCTGAGAGACCTGTTGGGGTTCCGTCGTCTTTACAGCTCACATCGTCTTCATGGATTCCCTTGTCTTTACGGCCCGCGTCGTCTGTATGGCTTGCGCTGATCGGGCGATCATACTGCTTCTCGTAGGGAGAGTCATTTTTGATATCATCCATAATTTGACGGCGGATCTCCTCCAGACGGGACCTCTCGAAGGGCTCAGCCCCTGCCGCTTTTGCCGACGGGGCCGGCGTCCTGACCGGCTTCTGGCTCTGAATGGGAATATTGGAGATATCTTCGCGCATAAGCAGTCTCTGGGAAACAGCGGACGCAAGGCCGGCATACACTTCGTCCGCGTCGTCGAAGCGAACCTCCATCTTGGTCGGGTGGACGTTGACATCCACGCTTCCGTCCGGGAAGGTCAGCTCCAGGACGCAGAAGGGGTACTGGTGCTGCATCATATAACCCTTGTATCCCTCTTCTAGGGCTTTCGATAAGAGCTGACTTCTCACATAGCGGCCATTGATGAAAAAATTCTCGAAGCTGCGATTTCCTCTGGTCAAAGAGGGTTTGCCAATAAATCCCTCCAGAGTATATGTTTCTCTCTCACAGCGGGCAGGAAGAAGGTCCATCGCGACGCTTCTTCCGTAGATCTGATAGATTGCGTCCTTAAGACTTCCCTTTCCCGCCGTCGCCATCTTCTGCTTTCCGTTGGAGATAAAGCGAAATGAGATCCCGGGATGAGACAGGGCGAGGCGTTCCATGATGTCGGAGATGTAATTGCCCTCTGTGGCGGCCGTTCTTAGGAATTTGCGGCGGGCAGGCGTATTGAAGAAGAGCTGCCTGACAATAAAGGTCGTCCCGTCCGGGGCTCCGATTTCTGTCAGTGAGATTTCTTTTGCCCCCTCAATGACATAGCGGGACCCGGTCAGGGACTCGGAAGTCTTGCTGATCAGCTCTACCCTGGAGACCGCGGCGATTGACGAGAGCGCCTCTCCTCGAAAGCCCAGCGAATGAATGGCTAAAAGGTCTTCCGACGACCTGATTTTTGATGTGGAATGGGGCAGGAAGGCCAGAGAAATCTGCTCCCTGGGGATGCCGCATCCGTTATCCGTGACGCGAATATAGTCAATGCCCCCCTCCTTGATCTCTACCGAAATGGCCGTCGCCCCGGCGTCAATGGCATTTTCCGTCAGCTCTTTGACGACGGAGGCCGGGCGCTCGATCACCTCTCCCGCGGAAATCTTATCAATTGTCTCCTGGCTCAAAAGAGCGATATCTTGTCTATCCATAAGCGCACCCTCGCATATATTTACCAGCGATTTTTCACCTTGTTCTGCATCTCATTCAGACGGTTTAAAGCCTCCAGAGGCGTGAGATTGGAGATATCCATATCGCGCAGTTCTCTGATGATATCATCATCCTTTATGGTGTCAAAGAGACTCATCTGGCCCATATCAACCTCATCCAGGGAAGATGGCGGTTTTCTGGCCCCTCTCTTCGCATCCGGCAGAATATTCGCGGCGATCAGAGTGATGTCATGATCGGACAGTTCTTCAGAAATTTCCTTTGCCCGCTCGATGACCCCGTCCGGTACTCCGGCCAGCTTGGCCACCTGAATTCCATAACTTCGGTCAGCTCCGCCGGGAACAATTTTCCTGAGGAAGACGATCTCGTCCCCCTTTTCCTTGACGGCGACGCAGTAATTATTGACCCCGTCGATCCTCCCCTCAAGCTCTGTCAGTTCATGATAGTGGGTGGCAAAGAGGGTCTTTGCCCCGATCAGTCTGCTGTTGGCAATGTATTCCACCATGGCCCAGGCAATGGACAGGCCGTCAAAGGTGGAGGTCCCCCTCCCGATCTCATCCAGGATCAAAAGAGATTTGGAGGTCGCGTTTCGGAGAATATTCGCGACCTCGCTCATCTCTACCATAAAGGTCGATTGTCCGCTGGCCAAATCGTCTGACGCGCCGACGCGGGTGAAGATACGGTCCACCACTGAAATGTTGGCAGCCTCTGCAGGTACGAAGGAACCGACCTGAGCCATGAGGACAATAATGGCGTTCTGGCGCATGTATGTGGATTTGCCGGCCATGTTGGGGCCGGTGATGATGGAGAGCCGGTGGCTCTTGTTGTCCAGATAAGTGTCGTTGGCAATAAAATCTCCGTCGCGCAGCATCTTCTCCACTACCGGATGACGCCCGTTCTTGATTTCCAAGATCCCTCTCTTGTTCAGCCGCGGCCTGCAGAAGCGGTTGTCCTCCGCCACCTTGGCAAGAGACTGGTAGAAGTCCAAGGAGGCGATGGCCCTCGCCGTCTTCTGAATGCGGACCACCTCCTGGCCGACGCGGTCGCGCACCTGACAAAAAAGCTCATTTTCCAGGGCGAGAAGGCGGTCAGCGGATCCCAGGATCGTATTCTCCAGCTCCTTGAGCTCCGGTGTATAGAAGCGCTCCGCGTTGGTCAGAGTCTGCTTTCGGATGAAGTAGTCGGGAACCAGATTCAGGTAAGAATTGGTGACCTCCAGATAGTATCCGAAGACCCTGTTGTACTTGACGCGCAGATTCTTGATTCCTGTCTTCTCACGCTCCCTGGTCTCTAACTCCGCCAGCCACTGCTTGCCGTCTGTGGCCGCGGCTCTGAGCCGATCGATCTCCTGATTATAGCCCGCTCGGATGATGCCCCCCTCATGGGAGGAGATCGGCGGTTCCTCCGCGATGGCTGACGAAATCAAAGTCTTTATGTCTTCCAGCGGATCCATGTCGTCGAGAATCCGCTTCATATTCCGGGATGAGAAATCCGCCAGAAGGGCACGGATGGCCGGGAGGACGGCGACAGAGGACGCGAAGGCGACCAGGTCTCTCGGATTGGCCGTCTGATAGGTGATCCTTGTGATCAGCCGTTCCATGTCATAGACCGGATTTAAGTACTCCCGGATCTCCTCGCGGCTGATCATGTCCGAGAGCATTTCATCCAGGGCGTCATAGCGGTTTATAATTTCCTCTTCGTCAATCAATGGCTGTTCGATACGGGAGCGAAGCATCCTGGCCCCCATCGCCGTCCTGGTCTTGTCCAGGACCCAGAGCAAAGATCCCCTCTTCTCCTTCTCTCTCAAGGTCTCCACAAGCTCTAAGTTGCGGCGGGGGGCGGCATCAAGCAGCATGTAGTTTCCACCCCGGTAGGGTGAGATGGCGGACATGTTTGCCAGATCTGACTTCTGCGTCTCAATCAGATACTTAAGCAGGGCTCCGGCCGCAATGCTCCCGATCGGGAAATCCTTAAGGCCCAGGGCTGTCAGGTCTGATACATGAAAATGCTCTCTGAGCAGGTTCAGGCAGGCCTCATCCTCAAAGTAATAGGATTCCAGGGGGCTGATCGCCATATGGAAGCGATCCCTCAGGGCATCTAAGTCAAGTCCGCACATGGACATGGAATCATTGCAGACCAGCTCCGACGGATGATACTTGGACAACTCATCCATGAGCTTTCGGTCAGAATCCAGTTCCGTGACGAAGAAATCCCCGGTGGACACATCCGCCGCCGAAAGACCGAAGGTATTGCCCACATAGATGATACTGAGAATATAGTTGTTCTTCCCCTCCTCGAGCGAGGACGCGTTCATATTGGTTCCGGGGGTTACAATGCGGGTGACGCCCCGTTTCACCATCCCCTTTGCCTCCCTGGGATCCTCCAGCTGATCGCAGATGGCAACCTTGTAGCCCTTTTGCACCAGTCGGTTGAGATATGACTCCACCGCGTGATAGGGGACTCCGCACATGGGAGCGCGCTCCGGAAGGCCGCAGGCCTTGCCGGTCAGAGTCAGCTCCAATTCCCTGGAGACAGAGATCGCGTCGTCAAAGAACATCTCGTAAAAGTCACCAAGGCGATAGAAGAGAATGCAGGTCGGATTCTCCCTCTTGGTGGCAATATAGTGTTCCATCATAGGGGTCAGATCCTTGAGGAACTGTGGTTTTTTTTCCAGATCACTGTATGTCAGCATAGAAACACTTTCATTTTATAAAAACGGATACATCTTATTAAAATCCGATGCGTCAGGTCACAGTATCAGCATACTCTCTGATGATCGCCTCCGCCACCTTCAGCCCGTCCATTGCCGCTGAAGTGATTCCTCCCGCGTAGCCGGCCCCCTCCCCGCAGGGATAGAGCCCCTTAATCTTCGACTGAAAGTTCTCTCCCCGCAAAATGCGAACCGGTGAGGATGTCCGGCTCTCTACGGCGCTCAAGATGGCGTTTTCATCGTCAAAACCCGAGATCTTTTTTCCAAAGAAAGACATGGCATCGATCAGGTCTGCCTCCATGTCCTCCGATAAGAAACCGCGGAGATTGGTCAGTCTGCAGTCCCCCCTTGCGCAGCTGGCAAAGCTTCCATAGGACGAGGACGGGCGATTGGCCAGATAGTCTCCCCAGAGCTGCTGGGGAATCAATCCCTGACCAAGGGCATAGGCTCTCTTTTCCATCTCTCTCTGATAGGCCATTCCCGCCAGCGGATCACGCATGTCAAATTCCCTCTCCCCCACGGTGAGAACGATGGCTGAATTGGCATTGGCGCTTCCCCGATCGGCATAAGACATCCCGTTGACTGCCAGGCGTCCTGTCTCAGAAGAGGCGTTGACCACATATCCGCCGGGGCACATGCAAAATGAGTATACACCTCTTCTGCCCGGTAAGCTCCTGGCAAGTTTATAGGAGGCGGGAACCGGCGGCCTGCTTATCTTGCCGTATTGGGAGTCGTCGATCATCTTCTGCGGGTGTTCGACGCGAAATCCCAGGGCAAAGGGCTTGGCCTCCATGGGCACCTGTTCTTTGTACAGGGTCTCAAAGCTGTCTCTGGCGGAGTGGCCGATGGCCAGGACAAGGCGGCTGCAGGGAAGAAATTCTTCCTCCTGATCCGAAGAGGATTCTTTGCGAAAATAGAGTCCTTCGATTCTCCCCTCCCGAATCAGAGGCCGCGTCATCCTGGTCTGAAAGCGAAAACTGCCGCCGAGATCGATGATCTTCTGCCTGAGATTTCGCATGACAAGGACAAGAATATCCGTTCCGATATGGGGTTTGGCATCGATCAGGATTTCCTGCGGAGCGCCGCAGGCAGCCAGTGTCTCGAGGACAAATCGATTCCTCCCGAGAGGGTCTCTGACCTGCGTGTTGAGTTTTCCGTCAGAGAAAGTCCCCGCTCCTCCCTCTCCAAACTGGACATTGGACGAGGGATCCAGACGACCTGTTCTCCAGAAGGCCTCCACATCCGCCATCCGCTCGTCCACAGTCTTGCCACGCTCAATCACCAGAGGCTGTAAGCCCGCCAGGGCCAGGAGGTAGGCGGCAAAGATCCCCGCGGGGCCGCTTCCGATGATCACGGGTTTCTCCTCTATCCGGCCTGATACGCGCCGGCCAGCGATTGGCTCAGGCAGAAGGTAGCGCTGAGGATGATAGGCGCTGATTCGCTTGTCCCCTGCGTGCCGCCTGAGAAGCTTCTCCTCCTTCCCGCAGGAAACCGCGAGACTGTAGCTGTAAAAGAGCCGGGGCTTCTTCCTGGCGTCGATCGACCGGCGAAGAATCTGCAGCATCTTGATCCTCTCTTCCGGAATTCCAAGAAGAGAGGCTGTTTTCTTTCGCAGAGCTCTTCTCTCTTCCTCTTTGTCCTGGCCCTCTGATGAAACGGGCAGATGCAGCTGTGTCAATCGAATCATAAATGCCTCTCTCCTGCGATATCCGCGCCTGCCAGACAGCCGGAGGTCCAGGCCCACTGCAGATTGTAGCCTCCGCAGATTCCGTCGATGTCAAAGACCTCTCCGGCGGCATAAAAGCCCGGAGAAAGCAAAGACTCCATGCTGTCTGATGAAAACTGATCGGTAGCCAGGCCGCCGGCGGTTGTCTGCGCCTGCTGATAACCGCCGGTCCCCACAATGGGGATCTCAAGGGAAAGAAGTCTGTTCAGCAAATCTTCTCTTTCACGCGCATCCAGTCCTCCCACTCTCCTGTCCAAGGAATAGCCGGTCCATTCTTTCAGAAGGCCAAGTAGACGGCCGGGAAGGATCCCCTGAAGACAGCTTTCCAGGCTCTCTTTTTGCCTTCCAAAAAGGATTTCAGACAGCTTCTCTTTTCTCTGCTCCATGGCAAGCCAGGGGAGGATCAAAAGACGGGCGCTGACCAAGGAGCCCTCGTTCAAGGCGTATGAGGCATCGCGGCTGACCTGAAGGACCGGTATACCGGAGATACCGTCTCGATTACACTGGATCTCCCCCTGGTCATAAGCAGCTTCTCGTCCGTCGATCAGAAGCTGAATCCCTGCCTGCAGACGAAGACCGGCCAGATCCTCAAGGAGAGGCCAGTCGGACTTCAGAGAAACCAGAGCCGGCGCCGGAGGAATAATCCTGTGTCCGAGCTTCTCGGCCCAATAGTAGCCATCCCCCGTAGATCCGCTGGCAGGGGCAGCCTTTCCCCCACTGGCCAGAAGAAGACTGCGGCAGAGATAGTCCCCTTTGCTCTGACTTTTCAGGTCGACGGAAGTGACCCGGTAACGGAAATCCTTCTGTCGGACGGCTGCAAAACCCCGGCAGGACTCCCCGGTACGAATGGACACGCCCAGCTTCAAAAGACGGCAAAGCAGAGCTTTCTGCACAGAGGCGGCCTCCTGCGTGGACGGATAGAGACAGCCCTCTCTCTCGTAGGGGAGAATTCCCAGGTCAAAGAAAAAGTCCAGGGTCTCTTTCAGCCCGAATTTCTCCATGGCCCTGACAGCAAAGTCAGGGTCTGCTCCGCAATAAGCGAAGCGACCCTGCCTCAAATTGCTGAAATTGCACCTGCCGTTGCCGGTCATGCGAATCTTTCTGCCGACTTGCTTGTTTTTCTCCAGGATCAGTACTGAGGCGCCACGCGAAGCGGCCGCGATCGCGGCTGCCATACCGGAAGCGCCGGCGCCGATTACAATCAGATCATAGGCCTGCATGGAAAACTCCTCACATCAAATGCATCTTCTTGGCAAGGCCAACCAAAAGGCTGCCCTTGGGGAAACGAAGGAGGGTCTCCTCATTGATCGCCCCCAGCCGGATGATCGCGATAAAATAGACAAAGGCCCCGACGACTACCGCGAAGAAGGTCGCCAGCAAATTGCTGTGGGAAAGCATGGCCAGCCGATAGGCTAAAAAAACCGCCAGTCCCATAATTGCTGAGGCCGCCAGAGGCAGGATGTAAGTCTCCTTTAGGAGGGGACGGGGAGCGGCGTATTTCATGATAGACCGGTGATTGAGATAGGAAATCAGAAGCGCGTCCACCGTGTATGCCATGATCAGACCGTAGATTCCCAGATGGAAAACCAGCATGGCCACGACCAAAAAGAGCGCCTGCACTCCTGTCGCGATCAGGGAATGAATGATCGGCAGATTCAGGTGATCGATCCCCTGCAGAAGACTGTTGGACAGGGTCGAGAGACAGACGAAGACGATCGTCAGCCCTCCCACCACCATCATCATGGCTGAGGTCGGATCGGGATCCCGAAAGAGAAGAAGCATAATCGGCCTGGCCAAAACGGCCAGCCCCACCGCTGAGGGGATGGCCACCAGCATGACAAAACGGGTGGCATTTTCCAGCTGCCTTTTGACCAGATCCATCTTCCCGGCGTGAAAGGCCATGGTCAGGGTCGGAACCGCGGAGGCGCCGATGGCGGAGGCGATCGAGATGGGCACATTCTGTATGACCCGATACTCTCCGGTATAGACTCCCCACCAGGAGGAGATCTGCTCGCGCGGAATCCCCTGCAGGACAGCCAGGTTTTTGAAAATTCCCTGATCGATGATCAGAACAATATTATAGATGGTCGTGGAGAGCAGAACCGGGACAATGGTCAGAACCAGTGTCCGCATGATCCCGCTGTAGGGGCTGACCGTCCCCGTCTTCTCCCTTGCCATGCGACGGAAAAAGCCGGGTAAAAAGGCCAGAAAGATAAAGAGCATGACCAGCAGAGCCATGACGGATCCGGAAGTCGTTCCCAAGGTTCCGCCGGCCGCTCCATAGGCGGCAGCAACCTGGGCGGTATCAGATCGTTCTGCGGCGACGCGGCCTCCAAAGGAAAAAAGGGTGTAGGCGGCCGCAACGGATATGATGGCGTTGACGATTTGCTCCATGATCTGAGAGACAGCGGAGGGAATCATGGAGCCGAGTCCCTGGAAAAATCCCCGCAGGACACCGACAATGGCGACAATAAAGAGGGTCGGCGCCAGCACGCGCAGAGCGATCGCGGCATAGGGGGTCTTTAAGAGCTCACCGGTCAGAAAATCCGCGCCAAAATAGACGATGAGACCGGCCAGGCCTCCGGACACAGCGGCAAAAGCCAAAGCCCCCTTGAGAACACGAAAGGCATTTCTGTGCTCCTGATTGGCCATCCTGGCGGCGACCACCTTGGAGACGGCGAGCGGAATACTGTAGGATGAGATGATCAAGAGCAGATTATAGATCTCATATGCCGTGCCATAGTAGTCATTGCCCATTTTCCCTATGATGTTGGTCAGGGGAATCCGGTAGATCAGGCCTATGACCCTGCTGACAATGGAGGCGATCGCCAGGATGGATCCCTGCATCAAAAAAGAGCTGTCGCTCCTTCTCAACTTGTTCTGCTGCTCATTACCCATACGCCTTCTCTCTATCGGTGGATCCCCAACTGGTCCAGCATCTCGGACTGACGGCGCTCCATGTCAGTCCTTTCCGCATCTGTCATGTGGTCATAGCCCATTAAGTGTAACATACTGTGAGCGATCAGGAAGGCGAATTCCCGCCTGGTCGAGTGGCCATAGTCCTGAGCCTGGGAGACCAGCCTTGGAATACAGAGGACGATATCTCCCAGAACAGCCTCGCCGCTGTCCGGGTTAAAGAAATCGTCTGTCTTCTCTATTTCCGAGAAATCTCCGGGGGCCGGATAGTCGATGAAAGGAAAAGACAAGACGTCCGTCGGCCGGTCAATCTGCCGGTATTCCCGATTGATCTGTTGCATACGATCCAGATCGACCAATGTCACGGAGACCTCCGCCTCAAAGGGAAAGCGCTCATAATCCAGGGCCTTTCGGATCACAGTCTCCAGCAGCTTTTTGTAGTCAAAGGGCAGATCAAGCCCGCACTCTTCTTCTAAATGAATGGTCATGCCC
>ERZ773083.1989-NODE-1989-length-13166-cov-8.884448_pt1 | contig 13166 bp, 8 predicted proteins | sample MGYA00511465_ERZ773083 | MGnify/ENA primary metagenome ERZ773083 (study PRJEB29015, sample SAMEA2738001) | human oral metagenome | biome: human oral; feature: human-associated habitat; material: dental | place: China | collected 2060 ... | reverse complement strand
GGCGCCTGAGCTTGTCGGGGTGCCACAGGTCGTCGGAGTCGAGGAAGGCCATGTACCGCCCCCGGGCCAGTTCCATCGCCCGGTTGCGAGCCATGGCGGCTCCGCTGTTGGTCTCCAGGCGCACGTACCGAATTCGGGGGTCGCCCTCGGCCAGGGCCCCCACGACCTCGGCGGTATCGTCGGTCGAGCAGTCGTCGACCACGAGCAGCTCCCAGTTGGGATGCGTCTGTTCCTGGACCGTGGCGATAGTCTCGGCGATGAAGGCGCCGCAGTTGTACGTCGGCATGATGATGGACACCAGCTGAGGGTCTGTTGTCATCGCTGTTCCTTCTTGTCGTGGCTTTGCGTCTCACCTGGCAACCGCCAGCACCGTCCGGCAGGCGAGCCGCAGATCGCGTCCGATGCTGAAGTCCTGGACGTCGCGCAGATTGAGACGCATCTTGGCGGGCAGGACCTGCGTGAGATACGCGTCCTGACCCGGCGGAGCGGCCGCCAGGATCTGGGCTTCGTCCTTGAACTCGATGGAGGCCGTGGAGGTGACCCCTGCCGGCAGCAGCAGCGTGGCCCGCATACGCGGGGCGTACTGGCGGACGTACTCGGGCACCTCCGGCCTGGTCCCCACGAAGGTCATGGTTCCGCGCAGGATGTCGATGAGCTGGCCGATCTCGTCGAGTCGGTACCGGCGTAGGACGGCACCGACCCGCGTGACCCTCGGGTCGTCCCCCCGGGTGATCTGGTCTCCCGGGTCGGCCGGCCGGTGCGTCATGGTGCGGAACTTGACGATCCGGAACTCGCGCCCGAACTGGGTGACTCGCAGCTGGCGGAAGAACACGGGACCGGGCGAGTCCAGCTTGATGAGGGCCGCCAGGATGACGAATAGCCAACCGAGCAGCACGATGAGGACCATCGCCCCGACGACGTCGAGCAGGCGCTTGAGCCGAAGCTGCGCTCCGCGCCGGGACAGCGCCTCGTAGTAGGGACGCACCTCCTCGGTCTGCAGAGAGGCGGGCAGGGCCTCCCAGGGCGGCATTCTCATCATCGGCCCACCGCCGCGAGCGCGTCGAGGGCACAGTCGATGACGTAGTCGACCTGCTCGTCGCTCAAGGAGGTGTGCAGAGGCAGGCTCACCTCGTTGGCGTACAGGTCGAAGGCTCGCGGGAAGTCCTCGATGTCGAAGCCGAGGTCCCGGTAGGCGGTGAGCATGGGCAGAGGCTTGTAGTGGACGTTGCAGGCCACATCCGCGCGCGCCATGTGCTCGATGAACTCGTTGCGCCCGTCCTCGCCCAGGCCCGGCAGGTTCGCCAGGTAGAGGTGCCCGGAGGAAACGGTTCCGTTCTCGTAGTGCCGCAGCGATGTCATGCCCGCAGGAGCCAGGGCCCGGTCGTAGCGGGTGATGATCTGGCGCCTGCGCGCCAGCATGGAGTCGTAGCGGGACATCTGGGCCAGGCCGATCGCGGCGCACACGTCCGTCATGTTGCACTTGTAGGCGGGGCTGACCACGTCGTACTCCCAGGCCCCCAGGCGGGTTTTGGCCAGGGCGTCCTTGCTCTGCCCGTGCAGGGACAGCAGCATGTACTGGCGGTAGAGCTCCTCGTCCAGCCCCAGGTCCGGCCTCCAGGTGACGGCTCCCCCCTCCGCGGTGGTCAGGTTCTTCACGGCGTGGAAGCTGAACGTCGTGAAGTCGGCGGCGCTGCCCGACGACGTGCCGTCGCGCCGGGCGCCGAAGCTGTGGGCGCCGTCGGCCACCAGGGCGACACGGTCCAGCGCCTCCTGGATCGGACCGGTGGGCGCGAAGAGATGACGCTGGCTGTCAACGACTTCGCGCAGCGCCGTGTAGTCGCACATGCGCCCACCGATGTCGACCGGGATGACGGCCTTGGTCCGTGGCGTGAGCGCCTCCGCCAGGACATCGGGGTCCAGTCCGTAGCCGCCGTCGGCCTGTCCGGCGTCGACCAGGACCGGGGTGGCTCCCACGTGCACGACGGGCGAGGCAGAGGCCGTGTAGGTGTAGGCGGGAATGATCACCTCGTCGCCGGGACCAATGCCCAGCACTCGCAGGGTCAGCTCCAGTGAGGCGGTCGCGGAGTTGAGGCAGGCGGCTCGGGTGGTATCGCAGCGCTCCGCAACCTGTTTCTCCAGGCTCTTGGTCCGCGGCCCCGTGGTGATCCAGCCGGATCGCAGCGCGGCCTCCACCTCTTGGCACTCGGCATCGGTAATGTCCGGTGGTGAGAACTCGACGCGCATCAGCTGGCCTTCCTCATTGTTGACGACGCGCTCGTGCCGTGATCGAAATTCGGGTGGTAGGTGGGAACCGCGTGGGCCAGCTCCTGCTTGATCTGGTCGTTCCCCTGAAGAAGGCAGGCCGTCAGCCGGGCGATCTTCTCCTCCACGTCCTGGATCGTCGGCGGCGGCGCCGTGGAGACGAGGATCGACTTGTTCGCGGTGGGGTGCAGGTCCTCGTTGTGCATCTGCAGTTCCTCGTAGAGCTTCTCGCCCGGTCGCAGCCCGGTGAACGCCACCTCGACGTCTCGTCCGGCCCGCAGGCCTGAGAGCTTGATGAGGTTGACAGCTAGGTCATAGATCCGCACGGGCTGCCCCATCTCCAGGATGAAGATCTCTCCGGCATGGGCCATGGAGCCGGCGGTGATGACCAGCTGGGCCGCTTCGGGGATCGTCATGAAGTAGCGGGTGATGTCCGGATGGGTGACGGTCAGCGGCCCGCCCGAGCGCAGCTGTCGCCTGAACAGCGGGATGACGGAACCGTGGCTGCCGAGCACGTTGCCGAACCGCACGGCGGCGAAGATGGTCGTGCGACTGGTGCGGGCCAGAGCCTGGACCTCCAGCTCACACAACCGCTTGGTGGCACCCATCACATTAGTCGGATTCACGGCCTTGTCAGTGGAGACCAGGATGAAGTGGCTGCATCCGAACTCCTCCGCCAGACGGCACGTCATCCAGGTGCCCAGCACGTTGTTCTCCACCGCCTCGCGAGCGTTGTCCTCCATGAGGGGGACGTGCTTGTGCGCCGCGGCGTGGAAAACGACCTTCGGCCGGTACCGTTCGAAGCAGTCGCGGACGACTCGCTCATTCGTCACCGAGCCGATGACGACCGAGAGAGTGACTCCGAGCTCGGCGACTCTGGGCTGCATCTCATGGAACAGCTCGTAAGCCGTGTTCTCGTAAATGTCGAAGATGACGATCCGGCGAGGTCGGGCCTCGATGAGTTGGCGGACCAGTTCGGAGCCGATCGAGCCGCCGCCGCCGGTGACCAGGACGACCTGCCCGCGCACATATCCCATGCTCGTGGTGTCGAAGGCGACCTCGTCGCGTGAGAGTAGCTCGGAGATTTCCACGTCCCGCAGTGCGATCTTGCCATCGTGCTGCTGGGCCAGGTCCCGCACGTTCGGCAGGGTGAGAATCCGCAGCCCCGTCGTCAGGCAGATGGCCAGGATGCGCTTGCGCTGGGAGGCCAGCGCCGAGGGGCAGGCCAGCACGATCTGCTCAGCCCTGCATTGCTCAGCAATTCGAGGGAGGTCGTCGCATGCCCCATATACCTTGACGCCGTGGACGTGGCGACCGTGCTTGGTCACGTCGTCATCGACCAGGGCCACCGGCTCGCCGCACATGTCCTCATCTCCCAGGCGCATGCGATTGATGGTCAACGACCCGGTTTGCCCGGCCCCGACGATGAGTGTGCGAGGGCGGGCGTCTTGCGCGCCCGATCGAGCGCTGCGCTGCACCTGGCTACTCCACAGCGCTCGGGCTGCGAGGCGTGTCCCCGCGGTCATGATGGCGAGCAGCGCCCAGGCCATGACGTAGGAGCGCACGGACAGCCCGCCGTCGAAGGCCGAGGAGAAGAGCAGGTCCCCGCAGACCGAGCCGACGACTGTCGCGTAGAGAATCCGCAGAGCTTCCGTCATCGAGGCGTAGCGCCAGAGACTGTTGTACATCTTGAAGGTGGCGAAGACGCCCACGTTGACCACCGCCAATACGCCCACGGCCAGCAGACCGCCGGTCGCACCGGTGGCTGTCGCCCACTTCGTGGTCCCCCACGCTGCGCAGTACAAGGCCAGGTAGGTGGCCAGGACGTCAACGATCATGAGGACGATGGGCTCGACCCGGCACACGGGTGGGCTCGCCCACGCCGGAACATGGACAGGAGGCGGAGGCGGCAAGGAGCCGACCTCCGACGAGGCGCTCATAACACCTGTCGCCCCTCGCCCCCCGGGAGTCGTTGCGAGCAACTGCCCAAAGCCGGGCTCCCGGTCCTCAGCGCGCTTCAGCGACCGGCTCTCGACAGAATACGAATCGTCACGTGTCTTAGCCATGGATTTTCTCGCTCCCTTGAACCGTCTGACGGGCATGGGACACACCGCCGACGAGCAAAGAACTCTGATCAAGTGATCGGAACTGGCGGGAGCGACAGATTTCAGATGTCATCAGGGTTTCAATCTACGGACGAGCGAACAGTGCTAACTGATTCGCTGGACGGACTCGGGGATATCGCTGTTGTTACTGACACGGGCAACAACAACTCGAGAACATGGCGACTGGCACACCTTCAGTCACCATGAACATTTACCGTTTCTATTCGGCTCATTCCCAATCTAACACCCAGCACCACCGATTGGAAGATTCGGAGGCGATTTTGCTGTAATCGTCGTTTATCAACACATTCAGAGCCACACTGTGGGGTGAAATCACATATCGAAATGCGTAAATACTTGAAGCAACAAGATTTGGCGTCAGACAAGCCTGAGAACATACATAACTAGGGCAAACATTCGAGCCCAGACATATTCATAAATGCTCTCCGATGACGTCGTCGCCTTACTTTCGATGCAATGTCTCATGATTTGCGAAAGCTTCTCACGTCACGACATCTGAGGTGGAGCCGGGATGGGATTCCCGGAGGTATCGTTGACCAACAGGGCCATCGCGGACTCACTTCCTCCATCCAGACGTCGTCCGCGTCACGAGCGAGGCGGCTAGACAGCCGCGATCTCAGGGCGGACGACGTTGCCCCGCACGCCCTTGTGCTTGCCCCCGGGCTCGGATACATCGTTGAGCACCACTCCAAGCGTTCGGCCACCTCCCTGCTCCACGGCGAGAGCCGCCTCCCGCAAGTCCTCCGCACTCGTGCGCCCGGCACGCGCAACGAGAATGACTCCCCCGGCATAAGTCGCCAGGACCACCCCATCGGTGAAGCGCAGGACGGGCGGGGCATCGACGATCACAAGGTGATCCGATGCCAGTCGTCGCAGCAGATCGCGCATCATGGGAGCACCCAGCAGTTCGGAGGGATTCGCGGGCGTATTGCCTGCTGGCAGGAGCTCCAGGCCCGCTACGGGGCCTTTGACCAGGGCGTCCTCAAGGCGAGCCGAGCCCGCCAGCACGTCTGCGAGCCCCGGCCCCTCCTGGAGTCCGACAGCACTCGGCGAGCGCAGATCGCCTTCGACCAGGGCGACCCGATGGCCGGACAGGGCCAGTACTCGTGCCAGGCTGGCAGCCGTCACCGAGGTCCGCTCCTGGGGACCGGCCGAGGTGACGACCAGGACTCTTCTGTCGCCCTGGGACAACGCGTGGAGCACGTTGGTGCGGGCGGCACGCAGCTGCTCCTCCATCTTGATCTCCGCCCCTCGGCTCAGCCACCGCAGCGAGGGAACCCGCGGTAGCGCGCCGAGCAATGGCACTGACAGAGCCTCACGGACCTCTTCAGGTTCTTTAAGACTCTTGTCGAGCAGCTCCTGTATAAGGATCCACGCGTATCCCAAGACGAGCCCAGCCAACAGGCCCACTGCCACGCAGGTCGCCAGTGCGGGCGAGCGAGTCGCGCTCACCAACTCAGCAGAGGACAGAAGGACGATCTCCACGGGGGACTCATCCCCCTCCACCTCCTTGACCTCAACACCGGCTTGCCGGACCACCTCATCAGCCACGACCTGGGCCTGGTGCGACGAGGAGGCACTGGCGGAGACCTGCACCGACACCGTCTCGGGGGTCCGGGCGGCGGACACCGAGGAGGCCAGTTCCTCAGGTGTGACATCCAACTTGAGGGAATCCACGACGCGCCGGGCGACGGCTGCCGAGGTGAAGACGGGGACCATGGCGTCGGCCTTCATGCTGGCGAGCTGCTCCGCACTGTAATGAGACAGCGCATTCTCTGCTGGATCTCCTGCCACTTTGACATGCAGGTAGGCCTGAGCCGTCGCCGTATATGAACTCGGCGAGGCAAAAGCGAACACCATTGAGGCCAGCACGCACACGACAATCGCTAGAGCGAGAGAGCCGATGCGTCGACGGGTCAGATGAAGAAGGTCCTCGAGCGTCATTTAGGTATCACCAGTAATGATCAGAGCTGACAGGAAAGGGCTATCGCCGACATAGGAACTCGGCGAAGAAGCACCTGAATTAATGTGATGGATAGTAACACATAGGAGGCTGAGACACGCAAGCATCCGTCCGGTATAATAAGGAGACACTCATTGCATCGACAGAATTTTGAAGAATTCTCATCATCTGATCAATCGATTTTCGTAGATAATCTACAGACGATCCATCTCCCTCTTACACCGTCACAGCATGACCCCCTTGAAGGACTTCTTCTCCGGAAGGATGATGCGATCCCCGAAAACACGGTCGTAACAAGAAGGAGCAAAGTCCGACAGTCCATCCGCGTCCGTGAAGGTGATCTCACCGAAGTAGATGTTTCCATCCACCTCGTAGAAGTCGATGCGCGCGCAGGCGAACCCCTTTCCGAGCTCGCAGGCCAGGGAGCGCATGGTCTCCAGGCCGTTCGGCGGTGGGACATCCGGGGCGCGGTCGGCTTCACACGTGTACTCGAAGGGAGCTCGGGTCCAGTCCGGAAGATAGGTGCCCCGCAGCGCACGGCCCGGAAGCCTGTCCACGGTGAAGACGAACTGGATGACGCCGTCGAACACCATGAACTTGTAGTCCCGCAGCCTCCCTGTATCGTCGCGCAGGAAGGGCTCGCACACGATGCGCGGCTCGCAGTACTCGTAATGCAGCTCGAAGCCGCCCTTCATCGCCTGACGCAGACCAAGCCATTCCCGCAGCCGCCGACGAGCCCAGTCCTCGTCAAGGGCGCTCTTGTCGGGTACGAGGATGTTCCATCCCGAGCCGTGCGTGGCCTTGAGGACGAAGCTGTCCGGCAGGGAGTCGAAGTCGATCTCGTCGGGAGAGTCCCACACGCCCAACAGCGGAATAAGGTACTTCTCCCCCACCGTGTCGGCGACCCACTGGCGCACCAGGAACTTGTCTGCCAGGCGTCCCTTGAGCGGGGTGGAGTCGTAGAGCTTGAGCCAGTGGATCTTCTCGGTCATGGTGCGCGGATCCTCCAGATGGCAGGGCCGGCACTTGAACAGCCAGTACCAGCGTTTGAGCGCGGAACGGTACCGGGGCGGTGACATCCGGCAGTTGTGTCGGTAGATCGTTCGCTTCAGCCAGTTCTGAACCGGTGGGGAGAAGATGGCCTCTGCGGCACTTCTGACACTCATCGTCCTAACTCCTCAAGTCAGGCGGCCGACACAAACCCCATCCAGGGAGGGGACCGCGCGCAGAGCGACTCGAACCACCTTGTCGAGGGTCCGGCGCGTGACGGCTAGGGATATTGGAAAGACGGCCCCGCGGGGACGGGAGGCGCCGTTGCTCGACCTTGCCCTGGTGTCGAACAGCGGCATTAGTTTGCCCTATCCCAGATATATTCGTAAAGCAACCGCCTTGGCGTGTCCTAGTCAGGTGCGAGCGACCTCCCCCGTGAAACGGCCTCGTCTCTGGGACAGCGAAGTGCGAGCTCCCGTTGCGTTGATCTGCCAGTACATCGACCGGCACAAGGAGCGCTTCGAGGCCTGGCCGATCTGCCGGGTCCTGTCCGACTCCGGCACCAAGATCGCCCCGGCCACCGCGCTACACCACACTACGGGGCACTACCCACCGGGGCGTTCGAGGGATCATCCCCGCTCGCGCGGGGTTTACACCCGGTCTCCCGCGCCCCCGCGGGCGGCGGCAGGATCATCCCCGCTCGCGCGGGGTTTACCGATCCCTTGCCCTGAAACTTGACGCCGCATTCGGATCATCCCCGCTCGCGCGGGGTTTACGCTTGGGAGGCCCTGTACCCCCACACGGCCGGCGGATCATCCCCGCTCGCGCGGGGTTTACTGCTTTCAACCCCCGCCGTTCACTCAGTCATCCGGATCATCCCCGCTCGCGCGGGGTTTACGACTTGAGTGGTCGGCCGGATCTGGTGGAGCAGGGATCATCCCCGCTCGCGCGGGGTTTACCCCTGAATCGGAAGGTGCTGCCCCTGGGCGGCCGGATCATCCCCGCTCGCGCGGGGTTTACTCAGGACTGGCGGCGAAGAGCTCGCCGACGTAGGGATCATCCCCGCTCGCGCGGGGTTTACCAGCCCGAGGAGACCGAGGCGGCCTACGCGTCGGGATCATCCCCGCTCGCGCGGGGTTTACCAGACGGAGAAGGCTATGTTCCGTTCGGCGGCCGGATCATCCCCGCTCGCGCGGGGTTTACGCGCCAATGAGCTGAAAGGTTGGCTGGACCACGGGATCATCCCCGCTCGCGCGGGGTTTACGTCGTCGCGACGCCATCCCATAACTGTTCAGCGGGATCATCCCCGCTCGCGCGGGGTTTACTGCGACTGGCCCGGATGCAAGGAGCGGCTCGACGGATCATCCCCGCTCGCGCGGGGTTTACGGTGAGCCGGTCACCGAAGGCTCCACCAAGGCGGGATCATCCCCGCTCGCGCGGGGTTTACAGGAGGGCGTTCTTAGTCTTGCTATTGACGATCGGATCATCCCCGCTCGCGCGGGGTTTACCTGGAGGAACTGGGCTACAGCGCCGAACAGATCGGATCATCCCCGCTCGCGCGGGGTTTACGGCCCCGGCGTGGTGTCGAGGCCAGCCACCGGGGGATCATCCCCGCTCGCGCGGGGTTTACAGCGGATCGACTTCCCCGAGGAATGCGACGATAGGATCATCCCCGCTCGCGCGGGGTTTACGTCGACTCGGCGACGGCGCGGAGGAGGGCATTCGGATCATCCCCGCTCGCGCGGGGTTTACATCGCCCTCGAGATCCAGGTCAAACCCGTCTTGGGATCATCCCCGCTCGCGCGGGGTTTACTCGGCGGAATCGTGGGGCTCAACGGCCAGGCTGGGATCATCCCCGCTCGCGCGGGGTTTACTGAGCGGATGAATGAGGACAAGCGTACGTCGTCGGATCATCCCCGCTCGCGCGGGGTTTACTGAGTGACGACTCAACGGTGCCGATCACTTTAAGGATCATCCCCGCTCGCGCGGGGTTTACCGTTTTTGATGGCGATTCTCTTGGCTCCGTAGGGGATCATCCCCGCTCGCGCGGGGTTTACCGCAACCAATACTCACCCAGGCGCGTCATCGCAGGATCATCCCCGCTCGCGCGGGGTTTACGGATTAGCATAGGTGAACCCTCCTCGATACGCCGGATCATCCCCGCTCGCGCGGGGTTTACCGTATAAGAAATTGCCGATGTCAGTTGCTGCAAGGATCATCCCCGCTCGCGCGGGGTTTACCGGAGATGACGAGGTTGACTGCGGAGAGCTTGCGGATCATCCCCGCTCGCGCGGGGTTTACGCGCCCGCCTCGGCCACAACCATACGCTCACGCGGATCATCCCCGCTCGCGCGGGGTTTACTACGACGATCGTCGTTCCTCCGGAGGAGACGAAGGATCATCCCCGCTCGCGCGGGGTTTACTTTTTCCTTTCTGGGGAGTGGTCATATTCTCGCGGATCATCCCCGCTCGCGCGGGGTTTACGGGGTAGCCCGCCTGGGTGAGGAGCCTCGCGCCGGATCATCCCCGCTCGCGCGGGGTTTACGTGGATCTCCATGGCAGGCAGGGGCGTTCTGCCGGATCATCCCCGCTCGCGCGGGGTTTACGCCTTGACAGCGAAATTCCCGGACACAGTGACCGGATCATCCCCGCTCGCGCGGGGTTTACCTCATCGCCCGTGAGCCGCGCCAGCTTCGCGCCCGGATCATCCCCGCTCGCGCGGGGTTTACTGGACGACGGAGACAACGGAGAGCATCTGCCACGGATCATCCCCGCTCGCGCGGGGTTTACCCAACGCCGGGACGATTCGAGTGCGACCGGTCAGGATCATCCCCGCTCGCGCGGGGTTTACCAGAATGTCGCCCGCGACCCGCTCAAACCCCGCGGATCATCCCCGCTCGCGCGGGGTTTACGCAAGGCAGTAGGCGGCGTTGAGGAGAGTGATGGGATCATCCCCGCTCGCGCGGGGTTTACCGCGCGCTCAGTCTCAGCACTCATCATTACTCCGGATCATCCCCGCTCGCGCGGGGTTTACAGCCTCGCCCCCTACGTGGCCGGGTACGTGGACGGATCATCCCCGCTCGCGCGGGGTTTACGATGGCGGGCTCTCCACTCATGAGGCGGCGGCCGGATCATCCCCGCTCGCGCGGGGTTTACAGCCCCCACCATCGCGGCAGGGGCTCGGTAGGTGGGATCATCCCCGCTCGCGCGGGGTTTACGTCGCGTTCATCGCCTCGACGACCAAGTCCTCCGGATCATCCCCGCTCGCGCGGGGTTTACTCGGGACAGGATCGCCGACCTCAAAAACACGATGGATCATCCCCGCTCGCGCGGGGTTTACGCGCCAACAACTCGACGAAGGAGGGCGGCCGTGGGATCATCCCCGCTCGCGCGGGGTTTACGCCCTAGCCTCGTCGTAGGCGGCACGCAGAGCCGGATCATCCCCGCTCGCGCGGGGTTTACCCGTCGCACGAGGGGCGAGTGCATCGTGGCTGCGGATCATCCCCGCTCGCGCGGGGTTTACTGAGGTTGTAGTTCTCTTCCCGGAGAGCGGAATGGATCATCCCCGCTCGCGCGGGGTTTACATGACGGCGGCGGGCACCTCGACCGGCTCGGCCGGATCATCCCCGCTCGCGCGGGGTTTACGTGCGGGCGCTCACTGTTCCCGATCGCGTGGAGGGATCATCCCCGCTCGCGCGGGGTTTACTGCTTCGCCGTCATCAGCGTCATCATCTGGGTAAGGATCATCCCCGCTCGCGCGGGGTTTACCGAAAAAAGACGACCGGCTCGCGTGGCGCACCCGGATCATCCCCGCTCGCGCGGGGTTTACTGGGCGGACCACGCGAGCGCATAGGTGCCCGCGGGATCATCCCCGCTCGCGCGGGGTTTACCCCAAGGAGGAGCCCATGAAACCCGCCCCCACCGGATCATCCCCGCTCGCGCGGGGTTTACGCCTACCAGCTCTGCGACGGCAAATGGTGGGGCGGATCATCCCCGCTCGCGCGGGGTTTACTGGCTGCGATGCGTAAGCGCCTCGCAGCGTCCAGGATCATCCCCGCTCGCGCGGGGTTTACTTTAGCCAGGAGGGGCTTGATCCATCCGTCGCCGGATCATCCCCGCTCGCGCGGGGTTTACTTACCGGGCGTCTCGATCTTGCGGGGCTTGCGCGGATCATCCCCGCTCGCGCGGGGTTTACGCCGGACGAGTAGGAGCGTCGAAGGGGTATCCCGGGATCATCCCCGCTCGCGCGGGGTTTACTACCGTCGGCCACGATGATGTCCGGGTCAAGGGGGATCATCCCCGCTCGCGCGGGGTTTACTTACGGCCCTGCCTCAGCAGGTACTTGCCGCAGGGATCATCCCCGCTCGCGCGGGGTTTACTGTGGCGAGCCTCGCCAGAACTACCCATTGCATGGATCATCCCCGCTCGCGCGGGGTTTACATGGGCGGATACATGGGGCGCGAGGTCGTCGGGGGATCATCCCCGCTCGCGCGGGGTTTACGCCATCACGCCGGGCGCCTTCGGCTGGGAGACAGGATCATCCCCGCTCGCGCGGGGTTTACTAGGAGATACCGATGAGAAAGCAACCCACGGACGGATCATCCCCGCTCGCGCGGGGTTTACTGAGTTCTTTCGCGCTCTCGTGAATCGCATCGGGGATCATCCCCGCTCGCGCGGGGTTTACATGACGTCGGCCCCTTCGAGATGGTTGTGCCAGGGATCATCCCCGCTCGCGCGGGGTTTACACTTGCGGATCCCTGGAATCCCAACGATGAGCCATGCTACCAGACCGCGTTTACCTTCAGTGCCGACCTAGAGCCCGCTCCGCCGAGTTCCGGTAGCGCCGTCGTCTTGCGGCGATCGACCATGACTCCTTCGGAGGCTTAACGGCACCGGGAATCGCCTGCGTTCCCCCGATCTGCCGGTACGGGCTGCGCATAACAAGACACCCCTCGATGTCGACAGGTTCACGCTCATGCCCCAGGGAAGCGACCGCGAACCGCTGCTCAGATCGCACCGACCAGATCAACAGCGCCCGCCCCTCCCCGATGTATGTGCGGACCAGTTCCCACAGCTGCTCTCGCACTCGAGCTGAGAGATGCCCGACGAAGATCCCGGGAGAGACCTCAAGCAGCCAGCGGGTCATGGATCCCCGCAACGAGGCGGGGGCTGCCGACAGGATCAGAACTACCATCCTCCTGCATCCTCTCCGGCGTAGTTCGCTCCACCGGCTACAGCACGCTGCTGGTAGTCCCACAGGGAGACTACGTTGATGCTCATATCCTCCAGATCCTCAACCTCGAGCAGGTGGTAGATGTCCTTGACCGTCCGCTCTATGACCTTGAGCTCGAAGACCTTGTCCCGAACGCGCCGCCGCGTGGTCCCGGTGAGGTCCTCCATCCCCTCGGAGACGACGTCGAAGGCGATAGGTATTGTCGTCTCCGCCTTGTACAAGTCCGCGACGTCGTACACGAAGGACCGCTCGTGCCCGGTGTGGACGAAGCCGAGACCCGGAGAACAGCCCAGGGAGACGATCACCCCGTGGACGACGCCGTATAGAGCCGCGTGCGCGGCTGAGAGCGCCTGGTTGATCGGATCCGACGCCTCGAAGTCATCGGGACGGTAGTCGCGTCGGGCCCAGGGGACCCCGGTACGTCTGGAGTTGTCTCGATACACCTCACGAACCCTGGCCCCCTCCCGCCCCCTGAGCTGCTGCATGGTGAGCCCGTCAACATCCTCGCCACTGAAGCGCATGCAGTACATCTCGCGGGCCACCCGAAGTCGCTTCTGGGGAGAGGAGACCCTGGCCGCTTGCTCCACCAACA
>ERZ773083.1988-NODE-1988-length-13176-cov-16.198765_pt1 | contig 13176 bp, 10 predicted proteins | sample MGYA00511465_ERZ773083 | MGnify/ENA primary metagenome ERZ773083 (study PRJEB29015, sample SAMEA2738001) | human oral metagenome | biome: human oral; feature: human-associated habitat; material: dental | place: China | collected 2060 ... | reverse complement strand
ATGGGGCAATAGACAAGGATACATCTCTTGCTATCCCAGCAATATTAGCTTTAAAGTTAAAAAATTCTGGAAAAATTGTGAATTTTGCTGCTCCTTGGGGTCAAGGACATGGTGGTGATTATGATTTGGAAGCATTATTTAATTGGATAGATAGTGTTGTAAAAAAATAAATACATATAAAATAAAAACCGATATAGAAGTAAAATTCTTTATCGGTTTTTTATAAGAAGAAACTATAAAATATAATATTTTTTTACATATTTACTTGTTGAAGCTGTCATAATTCCACCATAATCTAGTAAAAATTCTATTTTATCTCCTATTGAATATTTATTCTTAGATTTAGTTACATCAACTATTGTATGATCTGAACTAGCCCCTATTACTTTTATATCTTTATCAATAGGATAAAGAGAATCTATACTAATATCCTGTCTTCCTATCCCTAATATAGCCCTTTGCATAATGCCTTTATCTTCAAATACTGGTTTATTACCAAAAGCATCTAATCCTTTTTCTCCAACTGGAACAGATGGCTTTTCTTTATTTTCTACAACCTCACAAACCAGTCTAAAAACATCATCAAATGTTCCATCTATTTTTTTGCCATAGGCTGTTTCTCTTCCAAGTAAAATAGCTTCTCCTATTCTAAGATTATTTATTTTAGAAGGCAGTTTATTTTTATTTATAAGAAATAATGAACTTGAATTTCCACCAGAAATTATTTTTATATCAATATTAAAATCTCTTTCAAATTTTTCAGCTATATTTACCAATTTTGAAAGATTTTCTTCTGATGGTAGAACAGCTCCATAACAAGTCAAATTAGTTGCAACACCTATAATAGAAATATTATGTAAATCTTGAATTTTTTTTATATTGTCAAATAAATCCTTTTGAACAAAATATCCTTCTCTCAAATCTCCTAAATCAACCATAATAACAATTTTATGAATTTTATTAACTTTTTTAGCTTCTTTATTTAATTCTTCAATAGTATTATACTCTGAATTAAAACTTATATCAGCATATTTAATAACATCTTCAACTTCGCTTTTCATAGGAATTCTTAAAAGTATTTTAGGAATATTTATATGTCTCATTTCTTTAAGATTTTCTATTCTTGAATCTGCCAAATAGTCAATTAAATTTTTATCTTTGACAAGTTCATTTACTATATCTAGGTTTGCACAATATGCTTTTGTTACCATAGCCAAAGAAATATTATTTTTCTTTAAAAGATTTGATATAACTTGTAAATTTGTTTTTAATTTTTCTATATTTATTTCTAATCTTGGATACAAGCTATCACCTCTCTATAATTTATTTTTCATTTTTTAAATGTTCAAAAAATCTATCTGACTCTTGAACAGCAACACCAGTCATTGTTAAAACCCCAAACATATTTATTATTACTAATGAAGCTAAACTAATATCTAAGAAAGAAACTGTGATTCCTAAACTTCCAAAAGCTCCTATTAAAACCATTGCTATATATACGAAACGAGATATTCTAGAAATTTTAGTTCCAAATAAATATTCAATTTGTTTTTCTCCAATATATACCATTACAATTAATGTAGAAAGAACAAATAGTATTATTATAATTGTCATAAAAGCTCCACCTAAAAATTCTCCATAAAATCCTTGCATAGCAACTGCTGGCATAGAAGCAGCTTTATCATAACCAACTTTTTCATATGTTCCACTAGTTGTTACAAGCAAACCAGAAGTTAAACACATAAGAAAAGTACTTATAAAAACTTCAACCATTCCCCATAGAGCTTGTCTTGCTGGAAAATCTGTGATAGCTGCTGCATAAGCAGTTGGACTTGTTCCCATTCCTGCTTCATTGGAATAAGTTCCTCTTGCAAGTCCAGCTCTTATTGTCATTGCAATAGTTCCACCAGCCATACCACCAAAAGCAGCTGGTGCTGAAAATGCTCCTTCAAACATTTTAACAAATACACCTGGGATATTTTGGTAGTTATACAAAATTATTATCCAAGCCAAGATAAAATATCCAAAGCTCATAAAAGGAACTATTTTATCCATAAGAGCACCTACTCTTTTTATTCCTCCAATAATTGTTATAAAAACAATAGCAAACATTACAACACCTGTTATATATTTAGAAATTCCTAATGTTTCAGCTGATTGAACAACAGATAATGCTTGAAGTCCTATTGATGGTAAAAGTTCAAATGCTAGAAAAAGTGCAAATAATGTTCCTAGTATTGGGATTTTTGTATGTTTTAAATAATACATCGCCCCGCCAACATATTCTCCAAATTCATTTTTTTCTCTATACTTTATTCCTAAAATAACTTCTGCATATTTAAGACAAACTGCAAAAAGTCCTATAACTATCATCCAAAAAAGTGCTCCTACACCACCCATAGAAACTGCCACTGCAACTCCCATAATATTTCCAGCTCCTAATGTAGAACCTATTGCAGTAAGTGCAGCTTGTAATGCAGATATATCTCCTTCGCCTGAATTTTCTTTTACTATATCCTTATAAACTGTTTTTATAATTAAAGGTAATTTTACTATTTGTACAAACTTAAATCTTATTGTTACATAAATACTACCAAGAGCCAATAGTATCACCATTGGATATGACCACAACCAATCAGATAACATAGTTATTTTTTCTATCATTTACACACCAACCTTTTTTATTTTAAAAAACAATATTTAATATGGTTTATATTTCAGCAAATTTCACTTACTTATAAAATTTTATTATTTAATAATTTCATAACTGTTTTATATACTAACTCAGGAGTAACTGTGTAACTGTACCTCTTTTCAACTCTTTCAGTAAATTTATGGGCATCATATCCAAAGCAGCCAATATCTAAAACAGGAAGAGAAAGCTTTTGCATATCTTCTAATGGAAGAGTATATTTTACTCCAAATCCAGGCATATTATTTTTAAGAGTTGCTATTATACTAGGATCTTTTGGAGCAGCTCCATAACTTAAATCAGATATATAAGGGAAAAATTTCTTATATGCAAGTTTATAATCTGTCACAGTAGTTTTTACAGCATTATCAACTGCATCAATTAGAGCTTTATCCTTAGGATTTGTTCCATCAATATAGATATGTGGATAATAAGGTGGAGAAAAATAAACAACTACTAATGGATTTTGATCTTTCCAACTAGCTTGTAATTTTTCAACCATTCTTTGAGCAAATACTCTTACATCTATACTTTCATCTTTTAATAATTCTTTACTATAATTTTCTAATATGTTGTCAATATTTGGATTTTCTTCTCTAACTTTTTCAAGAAGTTCAGTATATGATAAAACTCTTGCTTCCCAAGGAAGTTTTTTATAAGTTCTATTTGAACTCATAGAGCAGAAAGTTTCATATTGTTTATTTAATTTTATAACTACACTATCAAAAGCCTCATAAGCAGCTTTTTTCATTTTTTCCAATACCATATCAGGAGTAGACATATGTGTTGCATAGTTAAAGTAAAGAACAGCTGTTTTTCCTACTTGAACAGAATATTCTGGTTTTTGATCTCTTTGATACAAGCTTATAGGTGGAAGAGCTACTTCTCCATCAACAATATCACAAAATTCAGTATTCATATTTATTCTTGTCATTATTGCTGATGAAATTTCATTTGGATCAATTCCATTAAAAGATTCTCCAACATGAGTTTCTTTTCCCACAACAAAGAATGAAGGCATTAATTTTCCAACAGTTCCTATATAAATATTTTTACTTTCATCTCCAATAAATTCAGCAGTGATATAGTCTGTATCAAGAAGAGCAAGATATTCTAATCCTTCTTTTTCTTGAAGCTCAACAAGTTTTGGTACAACAGATAACATACCACTTGAATTAGCCTCTTCATCACAAACAGCTGCATAAATTAAATTTCCTTCAAAGTTATCTAAATCCTTTGCAATCTCTTCAAAAAGAGTAATTATTACAGCATCTCCACTCTTCATATCAAAGATACCACGCCCAAATAAATATTCTCCACTTTCTAAATCTTTTCTTACAACTTCATCTAGTTTTATTTTTTTAAACTCTTCTGCTAATTTGTAAGGATCATTTGCATACTTTGCAAGTTCTCCATAATCAGATATACCAACTGTATCTGTATGTCCAATTAATACAACAGTTTTTTTAGACTGTTTTTTACCTCTCAATATAGCAACAACACTTTTTCTTCCTAGCTGATCTTTTGTATGAACAAAAAATAAGTCTTTTGGATTTTCTTTAAAGTAAGGTATATTTCCCATTATTTTATATACTCTTTCTGAAACATCAATCTCTCCCTTAGTGTCAACAACACTAAATATATTAGTTAATTCTATGGCAATTTCTTCAATTCTTTTAGATATCTTTTCATTTACAAAACTCATAATCTACCTCCATTAGAATAAAATTAATAAATTAATACATATCTTCCTTAAATTTTAGACTTTTTAACAATAATTTTATAGAAGCCTCTTTATATAATGATGCTAATACACCTAGAGATGCCATTATATAATCATTATCTATTAAAATTTTAGCCTCTGGTGTTGGGAGTAATTTATCTCCTTTGTTGGATACTCCTATCTCACTCAATATTTTTTCTCTTGCAGGAAGTCTTGTTAAAGCCCCACCAGTTCCTATTATCCATTTTACAGCTGTTAAATCTTTACCAAATGCTAAGGTTTTAGTTTTACCTCCAAAATATGTTCTATACCCTCCAGCGTGCCTATTAATTGACACTATTACTGCTTCTTTTGTTAATCTTTCAATAAATCTTTTATGCTTTTCAGTTACTGGGATTGCTATATCAGAATTTATAAATTCTTCTATTTCTTCAGAAGTCATATTTAACTCTTTTTCTAACTTTTCAGTTTTTATCATTTCAGCTACATTTCTTTTATTAATAAAGACTCCTAAATCTCCTTCTACTGTTCTTTTAGCAATAGGTTCAGGTTCAACAAGTATCTGTTTAATTTTTTCTGTTCCCTCAGTAACTGAATGTATATCTGTTGTTGCTCCTCCAACATCAATAGTTACTAAATCACCTATTTCATCTTTCAATATTTTTGAGGCTTTCATTACTGCACCAGGAGTAGGAATAATTGAACCATTAACCATTTCTCTTATTTTTTCCATTCCTTTAGCTTCTGTTATATGCTTTTCAAAAATATTTTGTATAACCTCTCTAGTTGGTTCGATATTTAATACATCAATTTTAGGATATACATTAGGAACAATATGAAGATTTTTTTCTTTTGAATAAGATTCAAATATTAATTTTATATCATCTGAAATTGCTGCATTCCCCCCATAAATTACAGGAATATCCAAATCTGAAGCTGCTATTATTTCAGAATTATATAAGGCAGTTTCTCTTTCACCATAATCAACCCCACCAGCAATTAAAATAATATTTGGCTTTATCTTATTCAATTTCATCATATCAACCTTTGTAAGTTTTCCTGATGTAACTAAATGAATATTAGCTCCTGCTCCTAAGGCTGCCTCCTTGGCAGCCTTTACAGTCATATCATATACAAGTCCGTGAACAGTCATTCTAAGTCCTCCAGCTGCACTGCTAGTTGCTAACATATATTTATAATCTATATTTTCATTTTCAATATTAAGATTTTTTTTCATATCTTCTATTGCAGCTTGAAGTCCAATATTCACATCTCCTTCTTTGACAGAAGTAGGAGCTTGTCCTTGTCCTAAGAATACGGGATTATCAGTTTCTAATTGATTAAAAGCATTTACTACTGTTGTGGTACTTCCTATTTCTGCAACAAGCACATCAATTTTCATATTCCCACACTCCATTTTAAATTCCTAACATCTCTTTCTTTCTTTTAACAAAGAAAGTAGCGACATTTATACCTCTATCATATTTTCCAAAACCTTCGTCCATTCCTTGTTCTCTTGCTATTTCTGGAGTTACTTGTGTTCCACCAGCACAAATTATTACTTTATCTCTAATACCTTTTTCAACTGCTAAATCATGAAGTTTTTTCATATTTTTATAATGAATGTCGTCATGAGATATAATTGTTGAAGCAAGTATTACATCAGCATTTAATTCTATTGCAGCATCTACAAGTTTTTCACAAGGTACAGATGTTCCAAGATACTCAACTTCCATTCCAAATTTTTCTATTCCACCATGTTTAATATCAATTACTTCTCTTAATCCAACAGAATGTTCATCTTCTCCAACTGTTGCTGCCACAATTTTGAATGGATGGTCTTCAACAAATTTTCTTATTTCATCATCACTTAATACTTCTGGTTTTTGAGGAATTACTAATTCATCAGTATTTATTGAAAAATCCACTCTACCTTTTAATTGAACTCTAGTCCCTTCAGATGGATGCATTTGTTCTGAATGTATCACTTCAGGGTCAGTAAGATTCATTTTTTTTGCAAATTCAAGTGCAGCAAATTCTGCTGTTCTTTGATCAGTAGGTAAAAATATTTCCACTTGAACAATTCCATCAGCCAACCATTCAACTTCTGGTTTTATCAAATTTGTATTTCTATACTTATCTGTTTCTTCCATTCTTTTATTTACATTATCTTCTTCATCTAATTCATCTATAAAAATTATTTTTTCTGGTTTTTCAAGAGTACACCCATCTATTAAAATTGAAGGATTGTCTGTTTCTTTTAAACCATATTGAGCTATATTATTATTTCCAAAGTGAGCTGTTACTGGAGCCATATAATCACTATCTCTTTTGTAAACTGTTCCTGCTCCAACTCCACCTTCTTGTTTTCTCCCTATTCCATCTCCATTTCTTTGAGGATAATATCCAGAATCTACAAAGAAACCTTTTTCTACTGCCTCAAAATATCCACCTACTTCTAAGATTTCTTCCATAAATAGAACTGCTCTTTCTTTTAGTTCTCTCGCTTTTTCTCTAAGATAACCATCTTTTTTCAATTCCACCATTGAAAGTAAATCATCCATTCCAACAAGGCTTTGTTTTGCAGTATCACAGGCTTCAATATTATACATGTGCCAAGGTACATTTCTTCCTTCATCAGGAGTTATCGTAGATTGGATATCAGCTCTTGTAAGTCTAGAAATTAACATATTCATAACATGTGTAACTGTTGCTTCTCTTGATGATGAAGTTATATATTTTGTATTCATTTGGGCTCTCATTCTATATTCATCAAAAAATTCTCTTAATGCAACAGCATAAGGTAAATCCAACTTCAGACAAGGAGTTGGTGAAGCTGATGGTGGAACTGTTGATAAACATATATTTTCTTTTTTTAAACCAGCTTTATAAGAAAAAATTGCATTTAGAGCATGTTGAACCATAAGTTCTGGCATTACTTTCCAACCATCCTTTGCAGTTGCATTTGCATTGTGAGCACCATCTATTTGAGCCATATCTGCCCATGCCATAAGTTTTTTTGATTCCCCAGCATCAACAAAAGATCTAAACATATTTACATTTCTATATAAAACATTATATTGTGGATCTTGATGGGCACCATTTACTCCTTCTTCAGCAAACATTACAGCAACTTCTGGTCCAGCAACACCACTTATATATGAGTGATAATTTATTGGTCTACCAACTTCTTCTTCAATTAAATCACATGCTTTTCTATGAGCTCTCACTTGTTTTCTTGTGATAGGAACTCCTCCAATACCTTGTGGAGTTCCTTCTATAAGCCCATCAAAATGTGATTGACCCGCTGTTCTTATAACCATTATATGGTCTGCACCATGCCAAGCTGCCATTCTCATCCTTCTTATATCATCTTCAAATCTTCCTGAAGCTATTTCTGTTGTAATTGTATTATTTGGTTGAGGATCTATATTTGAAAAATATCTTGCAGCTGCTGGAAGAGCAACATAATTTTTAAGACTATCTGAGCATTCTTTATAAGAATAATCACCTATCTTTATATCTTTTTTTTCTCTCCATACCCAGCCTCTTCTCTTTGGATGATAATATTCTAAATCTTTCAATATAGCTTTTACATCTATTTTTTCATTAGGTTTTAATTTCATATCATCTTTCTCCTTTAAAAATATCTAGTGCTAAATCCCAATAATCTCCAGCAATCAATTTTTCTCCAGCTTCTCTTATTGAAATTCCCTTTTCTTTAGCAATTCTATAAACTATATGACCTACACCCTTTCCTATAAGATTTCTTTCTATTGCTCCCTCTACTAAAGGTTTTACTTCAAGACTTGAAAAACCCATACGAAGTAATACAGATCTTTCTATTGATGGTGTAGTATTTTCTTTTGCCATTTTTAATAGCGGTTCTACTATTTGTTCAGCTAATTGCCAAAATCTATTTTTTAATTCTTCATCTGAAAGATTTACTAATTTTTTTCTTCTTTCTTGGAAATCATCATCTCTTTTAAGATATCCTTTCATTATTTACCTCCCCATTTTCAAAATTGAATTTATATAGTCTTTATTGCTTTTTGTTTCAGCTATAAGAAAATTAATATCATTATTTGTTAAATCATTTATGTCTTTAATATAATTTTTAACTAAAGAAACTTTTAATTTATCTATATCTACATCCTTTGCTTTCAAAAGAGATGGATTAGCTGGAAGAATAATGTTTTTTCCAGGAACTTCTATTTCTGGATTTCCAAATTTTATTTCAATACCATTTTGTCTAGCAAAAGATAATTGAGGTTGTATATGTTTTCCTGCACCTGTGTATTCAGTTTCTTGTACAACGATTATCTGATTTTGATCCATTTCTTGTGCTAAACTAAATGCTGCTGCTAGTGAAACATTTCCTGCTGGGCCTCTTTCTAAGCCTTCAAGTTGAGCTAAAAGTTCAGTCATATAAAATACTTCCCCTTGTGCCAATGTTACATACCTATCCATATATCTTAAAGGTCTAGCTGCAGATCTAGGAACATCTGATCTATCTGGCAAAGTACAGAATGGTATTCCAAAACCAGTATGTCCTGTTGTAAATGATTTTTTATTAAATTGTTTATCACTTGCCATGTGAAGTCCTGATAAATTTACACTAGCTCCAACCACTTTTACAGAAGATGCTCCAGCTTTTATAAGTCCTCTAGCAGTTCCTGTTAAATTTCCTCCACCAGCATTTGTACATACTACTACATCTGGATATCTTCCTTCTCTTGCCATCATTTGTTCAGCTATTTCATATCCAAGAGTTTCAACACCTGCTATTCCAAATGGAGTATATAGGGAAGCATTAAAATAACCAGTTTCTTCCAAAAGTTTTAAAAATGTATAAAATAATTCAGGACCAACTGTTAATTGCATTACTTCTGCTCCATAGGCTTCACATTTTCTTGCTTTTTCAATTATTTCAGGTTGTCCAATACCTCTGCTATCATAACATTCTTGAACTATTATACATTTTAATCCTTGCATAGCAGCTTGAGATGCAACTGCTGCTCCATAATTTCCACTTGTTGCAGCAATAACTCCTTTATAACCTAATTTTTTAGCATGATATACAGATATTGCAGCTCTTCTTGCTTTAAAACTTCCTGAAGCATTTGCTGCTTCATCTTTCACAAAAATTCTAGCTCCTTTTCCAGTTGGTGCACATTTTCTTGCTAAGTTAGTTAAATTTTTCATTTCAATTAAAGGTGTATTTCCAACTGCAAAATCTAATTGAATTTTTCTCATTTCTTCTAAAGAGTATCCAGTTTCTTTCATCATTTTTTCATAATCAAATGAAATTTTATCACTTTCAAATTTTAAATAATCTATTCCAATTGCTTTTTTCATTATTTCATTTTTTCTTCCTAAGACAGCTTCATAAGACATATCTTTACTCATTACCTTCACCTCCAAATAGCATTTTTCTTGCTTGTAATCCTATTTGTAAAATTTCTGGTACAAACTCACCATAATTATGTCTATATACTGGGTTAATTTCAACTAAAGTTCCTTTTATTTTTCTTCCAGTGATAGTTGTTACTTCAACTTCATCTCCTATTTCTGCTTCTTTTTCTAAAAAGCCTTTATCCCACATTTCTAATGGAACTTTTTTAGTATCTTCTGGAAGATTAGAAGCTCTCTCTCCAACTTTTAAAACTATATTATGTATTCTTACAAAATCTCCAGCTTTTGCTTTCATATTTTCCTCCTAATTTATTTTTCTATCATATCTCTTATATCCCCCATAATAGCTCTAGGGATAGGGATATCAAGCATAGTTCTTAAACCTGGTTTTGCATTTATAATATGTGGAATACTATTTATACACATAGATATAGTTCCAATACCACCAGGAATTTCAGGATTTATTTGAAGATTAATGTTTGGAACTCCTTTTATTGTTATATAATCTCCAGTTTTTATTCCTTCTAAATTAGGAAGAATTTGTTGAGGATGTTCCATAACAATTTTTATTTCTCCATCTACATAACCATAACCACATTGTCTACAACCTGCGACATTTCCTGCTTGAACTTCTGCATATTCTGATTTTCTATAAACATTACTCATAATTGCTTCTCTTGTTTGTTCTATTTTATCTAATTTCCATCCAATACCATCTGTTATCATTCTTATTGATTCTGGAAAACCAACATGCCCTGCAATTGTCCCATCTTTTACACCTTTTTCAAAAACTTCTTTAGTTGTTCCAACTCCTTGTTCTTCCATTACAGCTTTTCCAAAAGGAGATAAATCATTAACTCTCACTGCTTTTATAGAATCAACTTTTTCACAAGTTCCTGTTAAGGCAAGAACTAATAAATCAAGTACAAAGCCTGGATTAATTCCTGTTCCTAATATACTCACTCCATTTTCTTTAGCTAACTTATCAATTTGTTTTGCTATTTCTGGAGATTGACTTTGAGGGTATGCCATTTCTTCTGCTGTTGATATAACATTTACTTTTTGCTTTAATAAATATTCTATTTTAGGGAAAGCATTTTTAACGAAAGAATCTGTTGCAAGTAAAACAACATCAGCACATTTTTCAGTAAATGCTTTTTTGTAATCAGATTCCACAAGGACCTCTTTTCTATCTTTTTTATCAACACCTAATATTTCAAAAATACTTTTCTCAACTTTGTTAGGATCTAAATCACATACAGCAACTATGTCTAAACCTTTTTTAGTTAATAACATTTTTGCCATTCCTCTTCCCATTGCACCAAATCCCCATAAACCAACTCTTACATTTTCCATATTCATACCTCCTCATATTAAATTAAAATAAATAAACTACTATTATTTATATAAGCAATTTCCGTGCCAATTTTTATTTATTTTATAAATATGATTTTTTCAACACTTTAAAAATTTTTAATAAAATTTTTTTAAATTAAAAAGCAATATTTTTTTACAATTTTAAAAAAATATTGCTTTATTAAATACATTTTAAAAAAATTTAAAACAATTTTTAGTATTTTATATTATATTTTTTTATTTTATATTGAAGAGCTTGACGACTTATTCCTAAATAAGCTGCTGCTTTACTTAAATTATAAGGATAAGTATCAACAGCTTCTCTTATATATTTTTCTTCCATTTTAGATATTAAATCATTTAATAAATTAGAATCATTTATATTAGTTTCATTTTCTGGAACTATATTTACATAAATTTCTTTATTATCTTTTTTAGGTTTTTTTATAAATAAATCTTCATCCCAATATATATTTAAAAATTCCTTTGTTAAATATCCTTCATCTGTTAAAATCATATTTGATTGTATTACATTTTCTAGTTCTCTTATATTTCCAGGCCAAAGATATTGCATAAAAATTTTTTCTACCTCTTTACTTAACCCCTTTATATTTTTATTTAGTTCTTTATTATACCTAGTCAAAAATTTTTGACTGAGAAATAATATATCTTCTTTTCTTTCTCTTAAAGGTGGAAGTTCTAAATAGATTAAATTTAATCTATAATATAAATCCAATCTCATTTTTCCTGTTTTTACAATTTCTTTAGGATTTTCATTAGTAGTTGAAATTATTCTTACATCAACTGGTATATCTTTTATTCCACCAATTCTTCTAATAGTTTTTTCCTGTAAAACTCTTAAAAGTTTAGCTTGTAATTCCGTTGGAAGGGAATTTATTTCATCAAGTAGTAAAGTTCCACCATTTGCTTGCTCAAATAGCCCTATTTTGCTTACTGCTCCAGTGAAACCTCCTCTTTCTGTTCCAAATAAAATAGCTTCAAAGAGGCTTTCTGGTAAGGTAGCACAATTTATTGCTAAGAAAGGACCATTTCTTCTTGCACTTTTATAATGTATAGCTTGACTTAAAAGTTCTTTACCTGTTCCAGTTTCTCCATATATCAAAATTGTAGCATCACTTTCAGCTGCTTTTTTTGCAAGCTCAATTGCTCTTTTTATTTTAGGACTTTCACCTATAATATCATCAAATTCGTATCTCCTTTTTTTAGTGTTTCCATTCCTTTCTTTCATTTCTTTATCCATAATTTGTAATTTTATCAATTCATCTGATAAATTTTTAATTTTGGTTATATCTTTAGAGATTTCTAAAGCACCTATAATTTCTTCATTTATTTTTATAGGCAAAGTTGTATTCAAAGCTATAATTTCTTTACCATTTTTGTTTAGGTACTTCTGAATATTGTCTTTGATAGTTACTCCTTTCAGTGCTTTTAGAAGTGTACTTTCTTCTTCTGGAATGTCCTTAAAGATAGTTCTAAAATTTTTCCCAAGTACAATTTTATGATTCATACCTTCAATTTTTTCCATATTATGATTATATATCTGGGTGATATTTTCCTTATCAACATAATGCACTCCTTCATCAATATTTTCCAACAATTTCTCTAAAATCTTAACTTCCATTTTCATATCATCACCAACCCATACTTTTTTATATTATAATCATTATTTTAAAAATATGTCAATAATAAATAATATGAAATAAAACTAAAAAAATTATTATAATTATATATCTTTTAAAATTAAAAGAATTAACTTCTGCTTCTTACAGAAGTCAATCCTTATGGAAGACCATTTTTATCTGATCCTAATTTTGTAATACACTCACTAAAATAATAAGATAGGGACTATTAAAAATTTTGAATTATCTTTATAATAGCCCCCGTTTTTCTACTTATATACTAAATTCCTTTGCTTTTTCCATAGCAGTAAACATTGAATAATAAGTTCCTTTATCATTCATAAGTTTTT
>ERZ773083.1984-NODE-1984-length-13212-cov-16.179980_pt1 | contig 13212 bp, 14 predicted proteins | sample MGYA00511465_ERZ773083 | MGnify/ENA primary metagenome ERZ773083 (study PRJEB29015, sample SAMEA2738001) | human oral metagenome | biome: human oral; feature: human-associated habitat; material: dental | place: China | collected 2060 ... | reverse complement strand
TACCAGAAGCAGCTCAATTAGTTATAGAAGCAGCAACTATTGGTAAAGGTGGAGAAATTTTAATATTAGATATGGGAGAACCAGTTAAAATATATGACTTGGCTAAGAATATGATTAAATTATCAGGTTCAACTGTTGGTATAGATATAGTTGGTTTAAGACCTGGTGAAAAGCTGTTTGAAGAATTACTATATGATGTAAATTCATCAGAAAAGACTTCTAATAATAAGATATTTATTACTAATATGGAAAACGAAAAAGTTAAAGTAAATATTGATGATTATTATACAATTCTTAAAGATTTAATTAAAGAAAATGATATTATTGGTATGAGAAGAACTCTTGCTAATATTATTGGAACTTTTAAAGGGAGAGTGGAATAAAAGTTGTTAAAAAGGATATTTGATATAACTCTTTCTTTATTTGGATTAATAATATTATTGCCTTTTATGTTAATAATAGCAATATTGATAAAAATTGATTCAAAAGGACCTGTATTTTTTAAACAGATTAGAGTAACAAAAAATGGAAAAGAATTTAAAATTTTCAAGTACAGAACTATGAGGGTTGGTTCAGATAAATATAGTCAAATAACAGTTGGAAAAGATGGCAGAATAACAAAAATAGGTTCTTTTTTAAGAAAATATAAATTAGATGAAATACCTCAGTTGATAAATGTTTTAATAGGAGATATGAGTTTAGTTGGACCAAGACCTGAAGTTCCAAAATATGTTGCTCTTTATACAGAAGAGCAAGAAGAAATCTTAAAAGTCAGAGCTGGAATAACAGATTATGCATCAATAGAATTTTCAAATGAAAATGATTTATTAGCATCAGAAGAAGATCCAGAAAAAGCATATATAGAAAAGGTTATGCCTAAAAAAATTGAATTGAATAAAAAATATTTGTCAGAAATTTCAGTATTAACAGATATAAAAATTATTTTATTAACTATAAAAAAAATATTAAAATAAGTGAGGAGAGGATTATTTATGGAAAAGAGAAAAATTACTTTTTCTCCACCTGACATAACAGACAGAGAAATAGCAGAAGTAGTAGATACACTAAAATCTGGTTGGATTACAACAGGTCCTAAAACAAAAAGATTTGAAGATGAAATAGCAAAGTATTGTGAAGTAAAGAAATCTGTTTGTTTAAATTCAGCAACAGCTGCAATGGAATTAGCTCTCAGATTATTTGATATAGGAGAAGGAGATGAAGTTATAACGTCTGCTTATACTTATACAGCTTCAGCTAGTGTGATTTATCATTGTGGTGCTAAAATAGTTTTAGCTGATACAAAAGATGGCAAATTTAATATAGATTCAAAAGAGGTAGAAAAATTGATAACTCCTAGAACTAAAGCTATAATACCAGTTGATATTGGAGGATTTCCAGCTGATTACTCAAAAATTTTAGATATAGTGGAAAAGAAAAAAAATATATTTAATCCTAAAAAAGGAACTTATCAAGAAAAACTTGGAAGAATATTAGTTTTAGCTGATTCTGCTCACTCATTTGGAAGTAGCTATAAAGGAAAGAAAATAGGGAGCGTTGCAGACATAACTTCATTTTCATTTCATGCAATAAAGAATTTAACAACAGCTGAAGGTGGGGCTTTAACTTGGAATCTTCCAGAAAATTTTGACAATGAGCAAATTTATAAAGAATTGATGTTGTTAGCTTTACATGGACAGAATAAAGATGCACTAGCAAAGTTAAAAGCAGGTGCTTGGAAATATGATATTGTTATGCCAGGATATAAATGTAATATGACAGATATTATGGCGTCTATTGGTTTAGTCCAACTTCAAAGGTATGATAATGAAATTTTACAAAAAAAGAAAGAGTTGGTATCTTATTATGAAAAATATTTAAAAGACTTAACTGATAAAATTGAGTTACCAATTTTTAAAGATGATGATAAAGAAAGTTGTAGACATTTATATATGATAAGACTAAAAAATCAAGATGAAGAAAAAAGAAATGAAGTAATTGCTAAATTAGGTGAAAATGATATAGCAACAAATGTTCATTTTCAACCATTACCACTTTTGACAGCATATAAGAATTTAGGTTTTAAAATAGAAGATTATCCTAATGCTTATAATCAATATAAGAATGAAATTTCATTACCACTTCATGATTTTTTAAGTGAAGATGATATTAAATATATTTGTGAATATATAAAAAAGTTAATTTAAGAGGAACATAATGAAACCAAAGATTTTATTTTATACTTTATCTACACATTTAGGTGGAGGAATTGAAACTGTAACAATTGAATATGTTAATGATTTTATAAAAAATGGTTATGATGTAGATTTATTAGTTGATTATGATATGGGTGAAGATGAAAAAAGCATAGTAAAGTATATGGATAAGAATGTAAATGTTGAATATTTGAAGTCAATTAAATTATCAAAATTAATTTATTCTTTTAGAAATAAAGGGCAAAAAAATAAAATTTATAATTTATTTTTATATGCTTCAATTATTCTTTCTGATTTTTTTCTTTGGAGAAAAGAAATAAAAAAGTTAAGAAAAAATGATTATGTTGCAACAATAACATTTTTTCAATATCTTCCAGCTTATATAACTAAAATAAAGGGAGCAAAACATTTTATTTTTTTACATGGTTCTGTTGAGCATTTTTTTCAAGGTATAAGAAAGTATTTCAAAAAACTTTTTTTTAAGAAGCTAAATAAATTTGATTATGTATGTACTGTAAGTGAAGAAATGCTAGATCAATTAAGAGAAATATTTCCTAAATTAACTAATAAACAAGAAACTATATATAATCCTTTTGATTATAAAAAAATAAAAGAAAAAGCAAAAGATTATAGTGAATTATCAAAAGAAGAAAAAGAATTAATAACAAAACCTTATATATGTAGTGTAGGAAGAATAAATGAAGGGCAAAAAGATTTTACGACTTTAATAAATTCTTATAAAAAAATAGTAGATGGAAACAAAATAGAAGAAAATTTAGTTATAGTTGGAGATGGACCTGATTTGGAATTATTAGAAGAATATGTAAAAAAATTAAAATTAGATCAAAGAATTTTCTTTTTAGGAAGAAAAAACAATCCGTATGTTTGGATAGATAATTGTAAGTTATTTGTTTTAAGTACTAAATTTGAAGGGTTTGGATTAGTTTTAACTGAAAGCATGCTTTTAAATAAAAAAGTTATTTCATCAAATTGTTTAGTTGGTCCAAAAGAAATATTAGAAAATGGAAAGTATGGTAAACTTTTTGAAATAGGAAATGTAGAAGAATTATCTGAGAAAATTTTAATAACTTTAAGTGAAGAAGAAAAAGAAACAGAAGAGTATGTAATAAAAAAATTTAATACAGGTTTTAAAAAATTATTAGGTTTAATTGATGAATAAAGGGAGATAAAATGTATACTTATAAAGAAATTAAAAATTCTTTTCCAAAAGAAAAAGAAAAATTAGAGTCTTTATATGGGAGAATTGTTCCAGTAAGAAAGTTATCTTATCTTTTTACAGTTCCTCTTATAAATATGGGATTTAGTGCATTTCAAGTATCAATAATATCAATATTTTTTGCAGTGGCTGGTTGTATTGCACTTGCTATAAATAATAAATATTTTGTAATAGCTGGGATTGTCTTAGTCTTTTTTTGGCATATTTTTGATTGTGTAGATGGGAATATAGCTAGGGTAAGAAAAAGTGCATCAAAACTGGGAGAATTTGTTGATGCATGTAGTGGATATTTTGTAATGGCTTTCTTACCATTTTCCATTGGAATTGCAGCATTTAATGAAGGTTTGTTCTTAGAAGATAAAAAATATCTTTATATAATAATAGGTGGAGTATCTGCCATATGTGAATTATTGATGAGATTGATTCATCAAAAATATGCTTATACATTAGCAGTTATAGAAAATAAAGAAGGAATCCATTTAGAAAAAGGTGATAATCCTTATCAACTATCAGGATTTCATAAATTAAGAAAGATGATTGATATTGAATGTGGTCCATTAGGATTGCCAATGTTTGTTCTTTTTTTAGCACCATTTTTTAAGTTGTTTTTTTTACTAGATTTATATTATTGTTTATTTCATATAGCTTCTTTGATAGTGGCATCAATATATTACATAGGAAAAGGGAGAAATTAGATGAATATAGCATTAATATTTGCAGGTGGTATAGGAAAAAGGATGAATACAACTGGAATACCTAAACAATTTTTAAAATTATATGGAAAAGAAATAATAGTGTATACTCTTGAAATTTTTGAAAACAATCAAAATATTGATGGGATTGTTATATCGTGTCTTAAAGAAAAAATTGAAGATTTAAGAAAAATAATTGAAAAAAATAATTTGAAAAAAGTAGTATCAATAGTACCAGGTGGAAATACTGGACAAGAATCTATATATAATGGATTGAAAGAAATAGAAAAAAGATATTCTAAAAATGATATTGTTTTGATTCATGATGGAGTAAGACCTTTGATAAATAATGATACTATTAATGATAATATTAATCTAGTAAAAGAAAAAGGAAATGCAATAACAACAGCACCAGCAATAGAAACTATTATAAAATTAAAAACAGAAGAAAACATAATAGATGATATCTACAATAGAAGTGAATGTTTTATGGCAAGAGCTCCTCAAAGTTTTCAATTAAAAGATATACTAGAAGCACATGAAAAAGCAATAAAAGAAGAAAAGTTTGATTTCATAGATTCAGCTTCTATTATGAAGTATTATGGTCATAATTTAAATATAATAAATGGTCCATCTGAAAATATTAAAATAACAACACCTTCAGATTTTTACATATTTAAAGCAATTTTAGATATGAAGGAAAATCTGAATATTTTTGGATTATAATTAAGGAGAAAAAATGTTTTACTGCAATAAATGCTATCAAGAAGATTTAAAAGAAATTTTAAATGTGAATTTATCATTTGAAAATTTTAGAAATAAAAATATATTAATTACAGGGGCAAATGGGCTTATTGCATCTTGTTTAGTAGATACTCTTGTTTATTTGAGAGAAAACAGAGATATAAGTTTTAATTTATATATTTTGTGTAGAAATAAGATAAAAGCAGAAAATAGATTTAAAAGTTTTTTAAATAAAGATTTTTTTAAGATTATAATACAAGATGTAACAGAAGATTATAATATGGATATAAAGTTTGATTATATAATTCATGCAGCTAGTAATGCACATCCAGTAGCATTTTCAAAAGATCCTGTTGGAGTTATTAATGCAAATGTATTGGGGACATTAAAATTATTAGAATATTCTAGAAAATATGGAAATGAAAAATTTTTATTTGTTTCAAGTTCCGAAGTATATGGAGAAAATAATTTAGTAGAAAAATATTCGGAAGATGATTATGGAAGGTTAAATAGCATGACTTTTAGAAATTGTTATCCAGAAAGTAAAAAAATGGCTGAAACAATTGGAGTGTCATATATGGAAGAATATGGTATAAATTTTTTGTCTGCTCGTCCAGCATATATTTATGGTGCACCTATGCTTGAAGATAATTCAAGAGCAAATGAACAATTTTTAAGATTAGGACGAGATAAAAAAAATATTGTGATGAAATCTGAAGGAAAACAAATAAGATCTTATTGCTATGTTGCAGATTGTGTTTCAGCATTTCTATATATTATATTAAATGGAAAAATTGGAGAAGCCTATAATATTGCTAATAAAAATCAAAATATTTCAATAAGAGAGTTTGCAGAAAAAATAGCAGAAAAAACAGGAGTAGAGTTAATATTTGATTTACCTACTGAAATTGAAAAAAAGGGGTATGGCTTGATAAAAAATACCATTTTAGATTCAAGTAAATTAGAAGACTTAGGTTGGGAAGCAAAATATTCTTTGGATAGAGCAATAGATAAGATATTTAAAATATTATAAAGTACTTTTTTGGAGGCTTAGTGTGATATATATACTATTTATAGGGGTGCTACTATTATTATTTTTCTCGTTTTATATTTTTAAAAAAAATTTATTGTGTCCTAGTGTTGTTTTATGTGCAGCATTTTTATTAAGTATATTTTTTTTAATGTTAAATATGGAAAAATGGGGCATAAATATAGGTGAAAAAACAGTTTTGATAATATTTATGACACTTATAGTGTTTATATTTGGAAATTTAACAATTTATTTTTTTCAATTTAATAATAAGAAAAAAATGTTAAAAGGAGAAACAGTTTTGGTTATCCCCAAAATAAGTTTTAAATTAGTTATAGTTTTAGATTTTTTATTAGTTTTAGGCTTAATAAATTTTATAAAGAATATTTATGAGCTTTCTCTGATAGGTGGAAATCCTGGTGGATATAAAGATATGCTCTATTATGTAAGAGTTGCAAAGTTAAATTTTCATGATATAAGTAGATTAAACATGAATATATTTTATTTTGCAAAGGCTACTTCATATATATGTATATATTCTTTTATTTATTTAACTGTTTTTAGAGGATTTAAAATAAAATATATATATCTTCTATCACCAATATTGTTTCTTTTGACTTTTGTAGTTCTTTCTGCAGCTAGAATAGACATTGTTTACTTGTTTATTTATATAATAACTATTTTTGTTATTCTGTTATATAGAAGGGAAAATTTTCATGCTTTAGTAAATAAAAAAATAATATTAGGAACAACTATATTTTGGGGAATTGCAGTAATTTTATTTTTTGTTGCAGGAAAAGTTCTATTAGGAAGAAGTGATAGTAGCATATTCTCGTCAGTTTCAAGATATACTGGTTCTTCTTTGGCTGCACTAAATGAATTTTTAAATAATTTTGAAGGCAATAATAATGAATATTTTGGACAAAATACTTTATTTAGTATATATAGAATTTTAAAAAGATTTAAACCTGAAATTCCAAATTTTTACCCTTCCTATGAGTTTACTTATTTTATTAATATGAGGACTAATATTTATTCTGCAATAAGAAGATATATAGAAGATTATGGTATCTTAGGACATTTTTTTATTACTTTTTTTTTAGGAATATTCTATGGAATATTTTTTGATTACACTGTTTATAATAAGAAAAAAAATTTTTTATTAATAATGTATGCCACATTTTCATTTCCAATATATGAGTTTTCTATAGAGGAAAGAGTTCTTCAGTTTTTGGTTCCATCAGGATTTTTAAATAATTTTATTTTTATGGGAGTAGTATATTATTTTTTTATATATAGAGTAACATTAAAAAATAATGAAATAACTTAAAATAGAGGATAAAATGCAAGTAAAAACAGTAAAATTAAATCTTATCCTAAATCTTATTCGTTCAGTTTTAGGAACCTTATTTATACTTTTAACAATTCCTTATGTAAGTAGAGTTCTTGGACCAGATAAATTAGGAAGAATTGAATATGTAAACTCAGTAATAACATATTTTATGTTATTTACAGCTTTAGGTATACCTAATTATGGAGTAAGAGAGGTAGCTAAATACAGAAATAATAAAAGAAAATTAACAAAACTTGTAACAGAACTATTTTTAATTTTGATGGTAATGATGATATTAGGCTATGTACTATTAATTTTTATGTTGTATAGATATAAGACCTTGTTTGAAATAAAAGATATAGTTTGGGTTATGAGTATAAATATAATTTGTAATAGTATTGGGGTTGAATGGTTTTATCAAGGTATTGAGAATCAATTGTATATAACAAAGAGATTTATTTTAGCAAAAATATTAGGAATTATTTTATTGTTTTTATTAGTGAAAACAAGAAGTGATTACTTAATATATGCCATAATTTTAGTAATATTACAAGGTGGTTCAAATATTTTAAATTTTATTAATCTGAGGAAATATCTTAATTTAAAATCTATTACCTGGAAAAGATTAAATATAATGAGACATTTAAAACCAATACTTATTATATTTTCAGCTACTGCAGCTACAACAATATATTCTCAGCTTGACTCTGTAATGATTGGTAATATAAATAAAGCCGCTGTTAGCATATATGTTATTCCTAATAAAATAATAAAATTATTATTACTTGTTATTACTGCGATGGGAATAGTTACAGTACCAAGATTATCTAATTGTTTAAAGAATAAAGATTATGAGAACTATAATTTTTATTTAAAAAATTCATTGAATTATATATGGATACTTTCTATACCAGCAATTTTTGCTATATTTTTATTAGCAGATGACATAATACTTTTGTTAGCTGGAGAACAGTATACAGATTCTATTCTAACATTAAAAATTTTATGTCCAGTTTTATTTTTGATAGGGATAGCTTATTATATTGGATATCAGATCCTTTATCCATTAGGCTTGGAAAAGTATTATACCATCTCAGTTATAGTTGCAGCATTAGTTAATTTTATATTTAATTATTTAATGATACCTAAATATTTACAAAATGGAGCAGCTATTGGAACTATAATAGCAGAAACTATTGGTCCCTTGATAACTTTATTTTTTGCAAGAAAATATTTGAGACAAAGTGATTTTTTTTCAATAAAGAGAATAAAATATATTATTGCAGCATTAACAATGTCAATTGTTATATATTTTATAAAACAAAGTGATTATGGACATATTGGAAATATATTAATTTCTACTATTTTAGGACTAATAACATATATTGTGACTTTGATAATTTTAAAAGAAGAGACTTGTTTTGAGGTGATAAAAATATTAAAAAATAAGTTTTGTTAAATATGTACAAAAGTATTAATTATAAAAAATGATAATATAAAACGATGAAATGGAGGGAGAGAGTATAATTTTATTATATAAATAAAAGATGGAAAATAGAGATGTGTCAGCAGATTTAATAAGGTGTATAGGTTTTTGTTTTTTAATATCTAATCATTTTTTAGGAAATACAAATCTTTATACAATTGGTTTTTTTGAAATAGAAAAAAAGCATTAGTTGTTGCAATAATTCGAAGTTATTCTTTAGTATGTGTTCCTATATTTATTCTATTAACAGGGTACCTAATGAGTAACAAAATTATAAATGAAAAAAATATAAAAAAATATTATATAAATGGTCTAATAAAAATACTTGGATTTTATTCATTAATAAGTCTTTTCACAGCATTTTATAAAAATTTATATTTTCATGAAAATATAGGATTCTGGGATTTTATAAGAGCTACTTTAAAGTTTACTTTAATCCCTTATGCTTGGTATGTGGAGATGTATGTTGGGTTATTTTTATTGATTCCATTTTTAAATATTTTATATAGAGGTATAGAAACTAAGAAATTGAAAAATATTCTTATCTTTAGTATGTTAATCCTTACAGCATTAACTTCAGTTACAAACATTTTTCAATTTAATAGTTATTGGATTTTACACCCAATTTCTTCAGAAGATTATACTGAAATTGTTCCTAATTATTGGCTATCCATATATCCCATTACATATTATTTTATAGGTTGTTATATTAAAGAATTTAAATTTAAAATAAGAAAAAAATAATTTTTTTAATTTGGATAATCAGTGTATTACTGTTTGCTATATTTATGTATTATAGAAGTTATGGTTCAAGCTATTTTGTATATGGTGAGTGGCAAAGTTGGGGAGGGTTACCAGTCACAGTTATAACAGTATTAGTATTCTTATTTTTTATTGATTCAGAAAGATATATTCCTAAATTTATGGTAACAAAATTATATAAACTTTCTGATTTATGCTTTGGTGAATACTTACTATCTTATGTTTGTGATACCTTTTATTATACAATGTTAAATTTACATGTTGATTATGTTTCAATGAGATTAAAATATTATATTTTTTTAGTTCCTGTTATTATTATTAGCTCATTTATATTATCTTATATAGTAAATACAATATTTTTTTTAATACAATATCCTTTTAAAAACAAAATAGAAGAAAAATTATCTTAATGTTACTATTTGTTTTGAAGAGAGTTAATAAAAGAGTTTTGAATATAATTAAGAGAATTTTTTGGGTTATTTGTCAAATAGTGTTGATAAAAAAGTTTAGACTTACAATTAACATAATTAAGAGAATTTTTTTGAGAATAAAAATCTTAAAAAGATTCTCTTTTTTGTATAATTAAATTACTTTATTAGATTAAAAAATTAAGCATTGATTGAAATAATACCTGCTTCTATTAATACACGCTTTTTAAAATTACTAAAATTTGAATATTTAAATAATCTTCTCTTTATTGATTTAATTTTATTTTATTGTTTCAACTTTTTTTATTAAAAAATGATGCTGATAGAAATATCCCCCATCAACACCATTTATTACACAACCTCAATCCATCTTTTTATTGTTTTGTTGAAAAAGTTCCAATATATAAACCTAAATCAAGTTTCTCTTCATATTCATTATCCAAAAAATCTACTTTATATTTTTCATTACTAACATATACATGTACTTTATTTTCTAGACAGTCAAAGGTAATATCACCTGCTGAATTTTGAGTAATGGTATTATATCCTTGATAATAATTCAAATTTTCTGATGGAGCTTCTCCAATAACAATTACAGTAGGCTTTAATTTATCTAAAATACTTTGAGGAATTTTTCCAGAATCTCTACCATGATGTGGTGCAAAAAGGATATCAACTTCAATCCATAAAACATTATTTTCAATTTTCTCTAAAAAATCTGTTTCAATATCTCCTAACCACATTACTTTTACTCCATTTTCAAGAATATATGTAAAGATAGGAGAGATATTGTTAAACCCTGTTCCTTGTTTAACTTTTAATAAAGCTTCTTTAAAGTATTCATTCTCTAAATCTGGCCATAAAAAATTAATTCCTGAACACCCTCTTTCTTTACTTGATAAATTCACCCATCGTCTAGTACATTCTTTATATACATAAAAAGCTTTCGCTCTATCATCACGGAGGTTACAATATTTTTTAAAATTCTCAGTTTCTTCATCAAGTTTTATGGCTTTATTTTCAACAACATAAAAATTTTCAATTCCTATTGTTTCACAGAAATTAGGAAGATCTTTTATATGGTCTTCATCAGGATGTGTTGAAATAAATCTTCTTATACCTTTTCTAGAAGATTTTTCTTTTATTTCATTGAAATTGATATCTCTACTTTCTTCATCTTTGTAACAACAATCTATTGTTGTAAAATTATCTGAATTATGGTCAATATAAAACATATCTCCATTACCAACTGAAAAAGATTTAATTATACTCATATTTATACATTCTCCTTATATTGAAACTTCTTCTTTTAAAAATTTAATTAATTCATCAGCAGTTTTAGCTCTATAGTCTTTAGCAAACACCTCTAACTTTTTAAGTTGCTCTTTATTTAAAAAATAAATAGAAAGCACTTTATAATTTAATAAAACTTCATCATTTAATTTTAAAAAATTATTATCTTTGATAAAGAAATCTGGCTTTCTTAGTACAAAATTTTCTCTTCTTATAAAAGATTCAGCAAATTTACTTAAATAAATGTTAGAATTACCTCTGTATTTATTTACAAATGTAGATAAATATGTTGCAAAAAATGTAGTTGAGAAAGCAATACCAGCAGTAAATACAAAATTACCTAGATTTTCTTTAAGATCTACACAAATGCTTATTAATGCAAGTGTTATAAAAACAATAAAAAATGCTACAAAATATGGTTCAAGAATTTTACAAAATTTATTAAATTTCATATTAAAAACCTCCTAAGTATTATTTATTTTAATTTTCTACTCTTTTTTTTATATATTCTGTTTGTTTTTTATAGGAATAAACAAATAGAAAAAATAATAATAAGATAATCAACAATCTTAGTAATAAAGTAGAAAATAAAAAATCATTTTTATAAATTAGCCAAAAAAAACTAAATAAAAAGACTACACAAAAAGATCTATACATATTGTTAACTAAAACTAACATGTGAATTTTACTGTCTTTTTCTTCAGATTTTAAAAATTTGGAATAATCTGCAAATTTTATAATTTCCAATTTTTTAAAAAGTGGTTCTAAAAAGAGAGAACCAATTCTACCTATAATTAAACCTATAAAATAATAGAGAAATAGTTTTTCATATATATCAATTTTATCCAAAATAGGAATGTAATTTTGTAGATTTGAAAAATATAAAAAAATTATCCCAGGAAAGATATTGTTGAACAGTTCATATTCATTTAATAAACTCAGAAGAGAATCCATAATTTTTCACCTCCATGATATAGTAACTATTTTATAATTTAACATAAGTTTACAATATTTTCTTAAAAATGTAAAGAATATTTTTTACAAAAAATGTAAAATAGTTTTTTTATAAAATTATAAAAATTGATTTTTGTATTTATTTTTGTTATAATTTAAATATGAAGATAAAAGATATATTAAAGGAAAATAGTGTAAAACTTATAGAATTATCAAATATTCTAGATATTTCTAGACCTACTCTTAATTCATATATTGATGAGTTTGAAAGGAAGGGAAAAATTTCAAATAAAGAGTATAATTCTTTTTTTAAAAAAATATCAGAAAAAAGTTATAAAAATAGAGAGGAGTTATTAAGAGATATAAATGAACTTAGAGAAACTTTAGTCAATAAAAAATTTAGCGACCTTTTACCAGAAAATTTAATATTACTACAAAATATATATGATAAAATTTATGAAGATATGAAAGGAAAAGATAAAGTAGTACCTATTTATAAATTTATAGATAGTGCTATAAATAATTATGGAGAAGATAAGGCATTAAGTGGATATATAAACTATACCCTATATTTAAATGGATTAAAAGAAATTGAAGGAATAACAGTTGATGATAAAATTTTAGTATCAAATATATTTCCTATTATGAAAAAATATGAAAAATCACAATTGAAGATGAATGATGAAGGTTTAAAAGAGTTCTATAATAGAGTTGATGAAATAAAAAAAGTTAGAGAGGAAAGATATCAAAAATTTGAAAAAGCATTAAAGGAAAAACTAATGGAAGAATTTAGTATAAAAGATGAATTAAGTAAGGAAGATTTAAAAAGAATTTTAAATAATTTAGATTTAAAAAAAATATAAATAGGTATCTTATTATGAAAACATATCTAGTAACAGGAGCAGCAGGTTTTATAGGAGCAAATTTTTTAAAATATATCTTAAAAAAATATGAAGATATAAAAGTAATTGTTGTAGATTCATTGACTTATGCAGGGAATTTAGGGACAATAAAAGAAGAATTAAAAGATAACAGAGTTA